>Ga0209755_10008347_pt1 | contig 11088 bp, 14 predicted proteins | sample TergutCo191P1_FD_187301 | JGI IMG/M metagenome (GOLD analysis project Ga0209755, IMG submission 187301) | Cornitermes sp. P1 segment gut microbial communities from Petit-Saut dam, French Guiana - Co191P1 (SPAdes) (version 2) | ecosystem: Host-associated > Arthropoda: Insects > Digestive system... | reverse complement strand
TACCTTCCCGCCTGAGAAAAGCCGTTCCCGCCTCGCGGTCAATCACCAGATCGCGCCAGTTTACCAATTCCAGCGCGTCCGCAATTTCCGCTTCGCCCGGCACCCGTTGTATCTCGGTGCCAATGCCCCACAGTCTAACCAGTGGTCCCACCGTCGGGTCAAAAGCGCCGCCGCTTAGTTCGGCATAATGCAAAGCCGTTTCCAGTACTTCAATGAGATCGGCGCGGACTTTTACCGGCTTGATTCCGGAATGTTCGTTTATCGCGATCACATCGGAATTTTGTAACTCATGCGCTGTCATGGTTTGATCAATTTCCTGAATCCGCGAAAAAATCCGGGAGTACAGCTTCCTGCTGCCGCCCTCATACAGGTTAACGGTGCATACCGTCCCCAGCGCGAATTCCAACTGCGGAGCTGGGGCTTTCGCGCAGGTAGTTAATAACAAACAGAAAACAACAAACAGGCTTTTAATAACTGTCTGACTTCGCGCGGTTGGCATCACGCTGGCAAAGCTCCTGGTATACAAAACTACGGGTTTTAAGTTTATCTTTGACTGTCTGAGAAAATGGCATATGCCGCCAGAAAGCCCCGCGAATATCCTTGTCAAGTTTCTGTATACCCTCGGCTTCTTTGGTCATCCACAAAATATAATCCTGAATAAAATAACCTTTTATTTCGCCCTTGAGCTTTTGCGCCGCATACCACTGGTAATAACTTCCGGTAAGGCCTTCTTCCATCCAATAGTAAGAAGCCTTTTCTTTCGCGACCTGCCACCGGAGATCCGCGACTGCGGACAAAAGGGCAATATAGAGGTTTTTGGGGTACATGGGGACTATGATGCGCCCCCGGCTGGAAGCCCGGTTATGCTTATCAAAAGGTTCCCAGCATACTCCCAAGTCACCGTAACAAGGGATTAATACTACATACGGGACTATGCGGGTAGTTTTGTTCCGGTAAGAGCGGCAGAATGCTTCGATATCAACGCTTTCGATTTTTGCCAGTATGCTGATAATATTTTCACGATAGCCGATATCGTTGGGGCCGCAGCTGAAATATTCGCTGGTTACAACCGGGAAATGGTTTCCCTGCCTGCCAATGGTCATTTTTGCTGCCTGCCGAATGGTGTCAAATTCTGAATTGACCGCCCCTAAATCGACAACCTGCTCTTCGCTTGCTTCTCCTTCGCTTTCTGCCTTTTCGCGCAGTGTTTGTACATCTTCTGCAGCCTGATTGTAACTTTTGATTAATAAATCAAGCTCGCGATCGCATTTGGTCAGGCTTTTAAGCACCTCCTGCAAATCGTTAATAACCCGTTTCTGCCCTTCAGAATAGTTTGTGCAAATTTCATCGGAACCGCTTAAGGAAGTATGCTCGGTAATTGTCTTAACCTGTTCTATAAGACCGTTTTCCATTACATTCCGTTCCTGCTCCTTTGCTTTGAGCATTGTTTTTGCACCATCAAGTTTGCCCATTGCCTTTTCCAAAAGCTGCTTCATTTTCACCTGAGTACCGCTTTGCGCTACTTTTACCTCATCGGTGGTTGAAGCTTTAATCGTACCGGTTCCTATTGCACGCAGCCATTCATCGACATAATATACCGGCTGGTTAAGCGTATTTTCTATTATCAGCTTGGAAAAAAAATCCTTTGTGTCGGTGCTGATAAAATTAGGATGCAATACATTGAAACGAAGCATCAGTTTTTTGGGTATCGGTAATTTCCCGACGGTTTTTTTTGCCACGCTGCGCAGCAGTTCCCAATAGGAACCGAGTATCTGAGCCCGAAAGACGCCCCGATCCTTGGGATCCTTTGTGCCAAGATATTTCTGAAAAAGAAGATGCACTCTTTTGGCTATATCCCCCTCGTCCAAAAGCGCCGTTTTGTAATAGTTAGGATCCGAAAAGTACTGGTGAGGGACAGTCTCGAAACGCTTGGTTATCTCCGGAAAACCGCTTACGCCTAAATCGACATCTGGGGTATTTGCCTCTGAGGAATCACTATCCGTATTATCTTCGTCAAAGAGACCTTCACCCTCGAAGTTTTTTTCAATCAAGTCTTCACCCGAATCATTGTTGTCTTGAGCCATTGGTGAGTTCCCCTCCTTCGCATCATATTGAATTGCTTGAGTATATCATGCTTATCCAGTATTGATCAAGTTGTAAAAAAAGGAAATGATAAGGCATGATGATTCAGGAACTTATCGCAGTGTCACGGAAAATTGTTTTTAAGTTTGGTTCAAACATCCTTGCCGGAGCTGAGGGAAAAATCAACTGTGCTTTTATGGGCGAATTTGCCGATCAGGCGTCGGCATTGATAAACAATGGCAAGCAGGTTGTCATTGTTTCGTCCGGGGCGCAGGTTGCCGGGCTTTCCACAATGGATAAATGGGCGCGAAAAAAAGATATACATTACCGCCAGGCACTATGCGCAGTGGGGCAGGTGCAGCTTATGGACGCATGGCAAAAAGCCTTTCAGCCGTACAGCCGGCACATAGCGCAAATATTGCTTACCCAGGACGATTTTAACGATTCTATCAGAACCCTCAATATGAGAAATACCCTGTTTACCTTAATTGACGAGGGCATTATCCCGATTATCAATGAAAACGATACCGTATCGGTAGAAGAAATCAAGATTGGCGACAATGATACGCTGGCGGCGCAGTCGGCTATTCTGTGGAGCGCGGATGTTCTGGTGCTGTTCAGTGACATTGACGGGCTGTTCAGCAAGAACCCAAAGGAATTTCCCGATGCGGATTTGGTTGAAGAAGTCCGCGACATTGATTTAGTTCGCAAGCACGTAAGCATAGGTGCTGTAAGCAATTTTGGTACCGGCGGGATCGAAACCAAGCTTGCCGCAGCACAGCGTGCCCTATCGTATGGCATTCCAACAATATTGGCGCATGGTGGCAAACCCCGCTGCCTGGACAGTCTCGCCGCAGGCAAGCAAAAAGGCACGGTATTTCTGCCGTAGGGGCTTGACAAGTTAGCCAAGTCCGGACTAAACTAATAGTATGGAAGCAATACAAACAGTCTCAATTCATGAGGCAAAAACCAACCTGTCCAAACTGGTTAAGCGGGCGGCAGCAGGGGAGACCATCTACATAGGCGCATACGGCAAGCCGGAGGCTGCATTGACGGTTGCGGATTCCGGGAAGTACAGCGCAGAGCAGCGAAAAAAATTTATCGGCTGCATGAAGGGAAAGATGGAACTACCTGAAGGCTGGGATGATCCGCTGCCTGACGATATCATTGATTCTTTTTACAGTATGCAAGGCTTGGAGGACTTTGAAAAAAAATGACGCAATTTCTTTTGGATACCAATGTGGTCTTGTGGCTTTCGGAAAATAATCCCAGAATACATCAGATAAAGCCGCTTCTGTTTTCTGAGGATACGGAAATTTTTATCAGTACTGTTTCATGGTGGGAAATAGCAATCAAAATCCGGGCTGGAAAATTATCTGCTGATTATAATTATCTGCACTCTTTTGCTCGAAAATGCAATTATATGGAACTACCGATAGCCAATGGGTACTTAAATGCCTATCTTGAATTGCCTAACATACACAGAGATCCCTTCGACCACATGCTGCTGGCACAGGCAATTGCCTGCCCCATGCGACTGATTACCGGCGATGCCCTGCTGGCGGATTATTCCTCGTTGGTTATGGTTATTTAAAATGAAAAGCAGTATATTACAAATTAGGAGGAAAACCGATGCCGGAAACAGAACTATTGATAAGAAAAGCCGAATCCTTGCCGAGCGCATTATTTGAAGAAGCAGTACATTATATTGATTATTTATCCCAAAAAGCGCAGTCTGTTTATTTTGCAGAAAAATTGGCTGAAGCTGAACGCGAAGCGGATAAACCCAATGCTGTATGGCTTGATGAAAATGAATTTTGGGGCGAAGACGATTGAGATACACGGTTCGTTTTTCACCTTTTGCGAAAGAAGATAAAAAAAACATAAAAGCCTATTTATCCAAATTTTATCCCGAAACGCCGCGCCGGTTTGACACATTGCTGAAAGAGCATATTGATAACTTGAAAGACAATCCCTACATATACCCTGAATACCCGGAAAATACTGACTACCATCGTATGTTTGTCAGTAATTATATTGTCTTTTATAAAATATATGATATAGAAAAACAAATTGATATTTACCGTATCTTAAGGGCTTCATGGGATTTACCAAAATATTTATAATTCTTTTTACGCCGTAAGGCGTTATAATGGTATGAACCCCCAGACAAATTCCTTTGGGAACTATCCCCCCACACATACCCTGAACAGTGCTATAATACTTTCTTCCATATTATAATTTTTCTACAGGTTTTCCACAGCATTAAGACGGCATATTTATAGTTTCTGTCATTATATCTAACTGTACAGGATCACCACTCACGTATCTCAGACTATATTTAACCGTGCATATCTTCAATCATTAAATTTACAGCATAATTTTGATAATAAATCATCTGGTAGATCGTTCCTGATTTGATAAAAATGTTCTTTCGTCAAATTAGAAATACTAGGTTCGATTTTTCTTACCTTATAAATAATTTCATGATCTATACTTAATAATTTTCTTGCTAAATCAAGAGCATCAATTAATGTTTGCTTTGTAGATTTCCAGTTAGATTGTCCTAATTTTGACATGTAATATTCTGAAAAATATGTTGCTATTCCTTCCTCTAAAATACTTGAATTATTATGACCTGATGGAGCAAGCAAATGAACTGTTTCGTGTGCCAATTGATAAAGAGCTTGAAATTCATCATAAAGGGAAGCTTTAGTAAGTTGAATAACTACATGTTTTCTATTCCCAGGATACCATATTCGTGGTGGGTTATTTTCTCCAATAAACTCAATACCAAGCACAGTATAATTTTTATCTCTTTCTCCAAAGAGTTGTTCAGCTAAATGTAAGGCTTCTCCTAACCTTGATGCAAGCGTCCAAGTATAACCATCCTTATTATCAAGTTCTCGTGCGATGAGAAGATCCATATTTATATTTTCCATGTTCTTATTAAATCACAATAGTAGTATTTTATCAAGTAATACTATTTCTACAGTAATACTATTTCCAATTTCCCGCCCCTTACCTTTTCTTCATATTTTCGTCTATATAATCATCAAGGGGCGGCAAGCCCCATAACCTCAAATATTTATCTGAGAGGTCTTTATGGGTATTTTTGATAATTGGAAAGCAGCAAACGGCGGAGAATCCGCTCCCATTCAACAAATCGCTAATGTAGAGTTTGTTCTTAAGGCTATGGATTCTAACCTTCCAGCCCCACTTTACATGCACCTAATCAGAGGATCACGTGGATATTCCTCGTCTTATCACGGCGTATTTTTTAATTGTCAATTATTAGTCCCTATGGGGAACCCCATAACTGATTTAACAAGTTTATTAGCAGCCTTAGATTCTTTGCCAGGTAGCTCTTCTAAAATCGCACAATGTGTTGGAACAGTACAGGTCGCTTCTAATACCAATTGGTTTTCGGGCTTGTTTCCAGCCTTTAGGCTAAATAGACAGAGTCCTAGCTCTATGTATGTAGAATATTATTTATACAACTCAATAATAAGTAATAGTTATTATGTCTCTATCAACACATCGGACTTAACAGCCTTATCTTTAAATGATACCGTATATCGAATAGTCTAATATTTCAAATCACTTTTCGTATTCATACCCATATACTTTTAATATGTTTTATACTGCTGCCGCACCATATCCACAGTAAGGTTCAAATGTTTGGCTAAATCATTAGTAATTCGGTCAACAATGCTTTCTTCTTGCTGGTTCTTAACTCCCTCTCCCTTAAAAAGCTCCCAGACTTCACATTTAAGGGCATGAGCTAAATTGCAAAGCGTCTTGGCTTGCGGAAAATTGTTCCCTCGTTCGATATTCGATAAAAACGTGACAGAGATAAAGGCTTCCTCGGCTAAATCGAGTTGCGAGAGTTGCCTCCGAAATCGCAGGAATTTTATATTTTTACCTAGAGTTTTCCTTAAATCCTGCTCTTCCATCCGTCAATTATCGCCCTCACTCCCCTTCATTAAATAGCTATTTTACCCTATTGACAAAAAACTAACTCTTCTATACTATAGAAGAGTTAGTTCTACTCTATTTGTCGGATTAGAGCAATTATCCGAGTATTTCATGATAAAGGAGCGTAATACATGAAAAAGAAAGGCGTTATATTGCTTGTAGTTTTACTGCTTCTTGCTGTGCCGGTTTTCGCTCAAAATTCAGGCAATCGCAATATATGGAATGGGTTACATACGGGCATGACAGAAGAACAAGCGTTGACTCGAGCTCGTGAAATTGTCGGCAATTTTTCTTTTACTTTTTCTAGACATAATGCTACTGGTATATCTGAAGGTTTTGTAAAAATTGATGAGTTAGGTTATACGTTTTCACAAGGGTTAACAAAAATTGTTGTGTTTTCAGATAATCCCGTATATGGTTTCAGAGCACCTGGTGGGTTAATATTCAATAATGCAATAGAGTTTAAATTATATAATGGCAATCTGGTTGCAGTTGGTGTATATTGGCGTGCATCTAATGAGACTAGGAATCAAATGCTAAGGCAACAATTTGGTAGACCTAAATATGATGATAATCTATATCCAGCATGGGAGGTATCTGGACTATTTGTTGCTACAGTAACTACAGGGAATTCATTCCAAGTACTATTTGTTGACATAAGTAGTTTCAGAAATGCAGTCAGAGATGATACTAGAAGAAAGCAGCAATCATCTGGAATACAGTTTTAATCCTATGAGCCTACCTGTAAAATTAGCAGAAGAAATTATCCTCACTAAAGATGATTTTGATGAATCGCTACGTATGCTTATGGAAATTAAACATGCAATATGCCGCAGTGCCGCAAGAGATAATTATTGGCTTCCTTGTTGGAACGAAGAAAAGAACGTTGCGGTTATCAGACCTAATAATATATTTTGGCTTTACTTTTGGGCTGAGACTGGACAAGGCAGCCAAACTGCGGCGCAACAGTCAAAAGTCGTTTTTTATAATATATTCGGATCAGAGAAACCCTACAGAAATAGCGAACCCGGTTACGAGACCTTTTTCAAATTTTTTGATTCTGCTTTAGAAGCCACTGGACTGAAATTTCGGGTATATCATGGGAAAGATAGAAAGAATAATCCTGTAAGAGATGCATTACGCCCCTATGCGTGTACCAATCATTGCCTTGAGATATTTAGACAAGTAATGATAAATATGCGTACTGGAAATCCATCAATTTTAATTAAATAAAGGATTCCCCACATTTGTCATACAAGGCGGTTAACCTAACGGCAAGAGCCGACCGGAAAAATTTTAAACTCAGGATACTCACAAGCCTCACAAAATCTGTTTTGATCTGATCCAACTTTTGCGTACCAGTTGCCATGAGTAACTTACCATATTCCGATTATCTATCATCGCCCGTAAAGACGGTATGTCTATCGATGATATCAAGACGGCTCCATTACCCACTGAGGAGCCGCCTATGACCTTTTATCAATTCATGGAAAAATTTCCGACCGAACAAGCCGCCGTCGAATATTTTTACAATATCCGTTTCGGCGGTATTTTATCTTGCCCGCACTGCGGCGCAAAGACCGCAGTCTACCGTTACCGCAAGCTCAAAAAGCTTTGCACTTGCAAAAACTGCCTTAATTCGTTTTCACCGTTTAAAGATACGATTTTCGAGAAATCGGCGACTGATTTGCGCAAATGGCTGTACGCTATTCATCTGATTTTAAACGCCAGAAAAGGCATTTCGGCTATATATTTACAGCGTGAAATCGGTGTGACGTATAAGACTGCTTGGCGTATGTTGCAGCAGATCCGTCAAGCGATGAAAGATAATGAGCTAAAGCCCTTTGAATCGCTAGTCGAAGTCGATGAAACGTATGTCGGGGGAAAGCCAAGATGGTGTCCTTCGCCGAAGGGTGTTGACTTGTCTCTGCTTGATGATTTACCGGACGCAGACTTTGCTATCGAGATTCCAGAGATAGTATCGCCATCCTCTCCTGTCGTTAAGCACGGACGCGGGACAAAAAAGACTCCGGTTTTTGGCATAAAAGAGCGCGAATCGGGAAAAGTTTACGCTCAGGTTATGCTCCCTGACGAGTTAAAAAAGAAATTGACAGGTCGTCAATTATTGACCGTAATCGAAAGAGTCTGCAAAGAAGGGGTTACCGTCTATAGCGATGATTTTTCCAGTTATAAAATTCTTGATGAGCCTGATTTCTTGATGCTCCTTGATGGGCTTGAGCCTATCTGCCGGTTCGGCCATAAAACCGTTTGTCATTCAACCAGGGAGTACGTCGCACCGGGCGGTGTCCATACAAACGGCATCGAAAGTTTTTGGGCATTGTTCAAGCGCGGCCATCACGGGACTTACCATTCAATGTCCGTAAAGTATATGCAACGTTATCTCGATGAGTTTTGTTTCCGGCAGAATACCTGCAAAATGGATTCCATTGATACATTTGACCTTTTGTTAAAGCGGTGTGTGTTAAAACCGTAAGCCTATATCATCATAATCCCATATTTTTAATGATGCGAATCGGTTTTCAGGTTTTTGGGTCACGCTGTTTTTGGGGTGGAAGAGGTATGTGTGAGGGGATAGTTCTGATTCCTTTTATCGGCGGGAAAAATGTCAATGTGGTAATCACCATTTAAAATGGCAGCGCCTCAAGAATCGCATCGCTGATCATCCTGCCCTGGTGGGAATAGCCTAAATACCGGTCAGGGCGGAAGCTGCCGTGGAAGTCGCTTCCCTCGGTGATGTACAACTTGAGTTCCCGGCACAGATTTTCCAGGCGTTGGCAGGATTTTTTTTGTGCGGTTGGGTGCCATGCCTCAATGCCCATAAGTCCCCGGTCTTTTAGGGTTTTAATTAATTCGGGTAAGCGGCCCCATGCTACGTAAAGCGACATGGGATGTGCAAGGACGCAGATGCCGCCGGACTCCCGGATGAGGGCGGCGGCTTCTTCAAAGGTAAGGCTTGCTTTGGGAACATAAAGGGGCTTTCCCGGTTTCAGGTAGCGGTCAAAAGCCTGTTCCCGGTTTTTTGCCACTTTTTTATTGACAAGCAGGTGGGCAAAGTGCGGCCGTGCCACCAATTTTCCGCCGGACAGCGCCAGGACTTCTTCCCAGGTGGCTTCAATGCTCAGTTCGTTCATCCGCTCGAGTATTTCCCGGTTCCGGGTTTCACGGCGGCGGGATAATTCTTCAATAGCGGCAAGGAACCCAGGGCTTGGCGACTGCAAATTCAAGCCTAGCAGGTGGAATTCCCCGCCCGGTCCAATGCCGCAAACCTCGGCTGATCCGGTCCAGTTTATGCTCATCTCAATGCCGGGAATGAACCTAATCCCCGCTGCTTTTGCCTCGGTTTCCGCTGCTTCAAGCCCGCTCAAAGTGTCATGATCAGTGAGTGCAATGGCGCTTATGCCCTTTTTCGCCGCTTCCCGAATTAATAGGGCGGGGCTCAGGTCCCCGTCTGAAGCGTTGGAATGTGTATGCAGATCAACCATTGTTTGCTTCAATATACCATTATTTTAACATCTTATTGTGGTATTGACAATAAAAGACATTGACCATCAAACTTTTTAGGCTTAAAATAAGATATATGGGGTTGAATTAACATGGAAGGGCAGCTTCAACTGAGTTTTATCCGATATAAAAAAGATTCGTATATAATTGTTGAAGGCAAACTGAACGCAGACCGCTTTTTTATCATCCAGCAGGGAAAGGTGGGAATCTCCCGCGAAGTAGTGGTGGCGGACGATGATGTCTCGGTGCTTAATCCCGGCGATTTCTTTGGGGTAATTTCTACCATGTCAGCCCACAGCCATATCGAAACGGCGCAAGCCTTAACCGATGTTGTGCTGATTGCGGTTCGCAAGGATCAATACGGAACGCTTATCCAGAAAAATGCCCAGGTGGCAATGAAGATAATTATGCAGTTCTCCAAGCGGCTCAGGCACTTAAATGAAACCCTTGCGGGAATCACCCTGAAAAAAACAGCCGAGACCGGTCCGGCGCAATTTTTTGTCGTAGCGGAGTATTATTTCCGCCAGAGGCAGTTCAGCAAGGCTATGTACGGCTATTCCAACTATCTGAAATTCTGCCCGGATGGTGCGAATGCCGATTCGGCAAAAGAGCATATAGCGAAGCTCAATTCCCAAAGGATAACGATGAACAAAGACTATGGGCCCGGCGATGTTAACAGAACGTATAAAAAAGATACCATGCTTTTTTGTGAAGGCGAGCCGGGGGATGAACTGTTTATCATTCAGAAAGGTTCGGTAAAAATATCCAAAGTTATTGGCGATAACGAGGTGCTTTTGGCTGTGCTCAAGGTTGGGGACATATTCGGGGAGATGGCACTCCTGGAAGGCAAACCCAGGGCAGCCAGCGCGTCTGCCTATGATGAATGCGAGGTGGTGGTGGTAAACCGTGCCAACTTTGAGCAGATGATAAAGACGCAGCCTCAGCTTATCGCTAAAGTCACTACGCTCCTTGCAGACCGAATTTGGCTCATCTATAGACAGCTTGCCAATACCCTTATCGAAAATCCCCTGGGGCGAATGTATGACTCCCTACTTATTCAGCTTGAAAAGAACCGGGTCTCTCTGGAAAGCACCAGCCCCTATACCTTCAGTTTCGGACAATGGGAACTTGCCAATATGGTTGGGCTTCCTGAAAGGGAAGCCAATCTGCTGCTGGGAAAAATGCTGCAGAATAAAAGAATCCAAATTATTAACGAAAAGATCCATGCGGTTTCTGTTGGAGAAGTAACAAAGCAGGTTGAGTATTTCCGTAAAATGGACAAGATAGAAAAATCCCGGAAAGAGTCGCGGGCTTAGTGAGCAGCGCCTTTAATCAATCCCTGCCGCTTTCCTGAAACGCTTCACTGTAGCGGCGGCAATGGGGCGGGCTTTCGCGGCGCCATGCTCAAGGATTGTATCCAGCGCGGGAATATCCGCCATGATTGAATCATAGCGTTCCCGCATCGGCGCAAGTTCGCGGTTTGCTGCGCGGAACAGTTCTTCCTTT
>Ga0209755_10008346_pt1 | contig 11088 bp, 6 predicted proteins | sample TergutCo191P1_FD_187301 | JGI IMG/M metagenome (GOLD analysis project Ga0209755, IMG submission 187301) | Cornitermes sp. P1 segment gut microbial communities from Petit-Saut dam, French Guiana - Co191P1 (SPAdes) (version 2) | ecosystem: Host-associated > Arthropoda: Insects > Digestive system >... | reverse complement strand
TTTTATCTGTTCTTTTTTTCCTTCTCCTTCGTTGTTCCTACTTCGTATTCTGTAGGCATTTTTTAGTTTGTCCGTATTTTTTTTTTTTTCCAAATCATGTATCATTCTTCTAGAAGTATTGTTTTCATTTTGATTTCTCAAATGTACTTATATTCTTGCCGTACACAGTTAAATTCATTTCACACCACTCAGTGAATGCACCTTGACAGCGAACATTTACCACGCCTCCCTCTCGATACATAATTGCCCAGATGTTGACATCTTTAAGCCCCATTTCAAGTACAGTCTAACATTTTCAAAACGTTTGATCTTTTTCAACTATCTGACAGTATCCTCGGCAATTTAAAATCATCCACTAGCAGTAAAGACCTGTTACCATGGTTCGCCTAGCTACTAGCTGCCAATCCGACTCGCTAGGCCATTGGTTTTTTCTAAAACAGTGCGCTGCAGGAGTTACTGCAGTGTCAGTAGCATATATGTTGCGGTCATATTTTCTGGGTTTGTAAGCGAAAACAATACAAAAGCGAATCGAGAAGGGAATAATTTTAAATTTTTAGCCTGACATGTCAAATCAACAAGTGGGTATTAATAGTTTTTTACATAATTCTCATTAACTTGTAGTAAATATTAATATACACTTATTCTTAATTTGCGATAGGAATTTGTTCTTTTTTTCATACAAAAGTATAAGAAAAAGTATTTAAAATGTAAATGCCAAAAAACATTAATATTTATGGAACTTTCAGCGGCGTGCTACGTAACTGATAACTAATTCAGTTTATATTTCGTGGCGAGCACTTCCAATCTCTGTATAAAGAACTGCGTACGTGAGACATAGCGTAACTGCATGTGTTGCACTTTTACAGAACATTTCGCCACGAAATCGTATTTTTCCCTTCTAAACGAAGTTTTGTCAGGTGCATGTTTCGCCCTTCTGCCCTGCTGACCTTGGGAATGTGAGTGCTTGAACCAATCAGAACGTCTGTCTTTTCCGTTTGACCAATAACACACCGTTTTACTACACACTGTGTCCAGGGTCAACAAATCTTCGCAGCTTGGTAATACAGCCGACTCCGAGCAGCCATATTGAAGCAGCATAACTGTAGTGCAGCTATTATAAATTACAGAAAATATCGAGTGTCAAGAAGTGTTTAATTAAATTGATTGTCTGTTTCTTATCCAGGTGATATAAGTGTTTCTGTGAATTGATGTGTGAACAGAACATTGCTTGAATTCCATAAACTTCGTGTGTTTTGGTGCTGTTGATTATCAGGACCTTGAAAATTAATGGATTGCACGATTGAAGGGAATGTGTAGAGGAACTGATTCATAATGCCGGCAACTTGTTCAGGTAAAAGATAACTGTCGCATCTATAGTCAGAATTGATTGTTAGATACTGGCAGCGTTTCTTGAGTGCCATGAACGATGTGATCAATACTACACAATTTTGTTTACTAATAATAGGTTACATTTGCACCTATTTTTTCGCATATTTCAAAACCATCGAGTCTTCAGTGTAATTGATAGTGTTGTTTCATAAAACATATTTCGGCGCGAACCCCAATCGTTGTGCTGGCGAAGTGTGGTACAGGTTATTTAAACCATAACACCTGCATGTGATTTCATAATATTGCACATTGGTTTTCTTATAGTGTAGTTATAAATTGTAAATACGGAATTATAATTACATTGTGCAGTGAAATAGGATTATTACAGTGGTTAAAATACATTCAGGGTAGTTATGCATGATTACTGACTTTTCATTGACACAGTACAGGTTTATGTCCATGTTTTTGAATCTGAATTAATGGAATTCTTATACAAGTTTTGTGTAGCACTGCTATAAATTGTTTCATCCCATATTTAATGACCTTTAAGTAAGAAAAAGGAACGTCTTCATGTGACAGTTGATTGAAGAAGGAATGTAAGGTTAAGTACTGTGGGCATTACTGCTGTTGTTGGGCACAGTTTTTTTTATTGTTGTAATAATGTTATATTTGCACATAAAACGAATTGCCTGTGTCCATTTTTTATTTACTAGCATACTACTGGCATGGAGATACACCACATGTATGGCAGTTGTATGTGTTTCATGTTTAACAGTTTGCTTGCATGTAAAGTGAAATGTAGGCTTACTAATCTTGTCATAAGCATTACCTGCAGCATGCAGAGACAGTGGCATTAGTACGAATGCTTTCTGGGACATATGATTTTATGACCTCACCATATCTTCAGATTGCATTTTGATTTCATTTTGAATTCATTCGTTCAAACCAGAACTGAAAAGGTGGGATTATGATTACTTTATCTGCTGATTCGATGAACTTGATAGCTATTGTTGTTGATGGTACATTTATATACTGTGCTGGGGGAAGACTTCTAATTTTCTGATGAGTACGTAGTCTTAGTGTTGAAATAAGTGGTGGATGTAAGTAATATTAAGCTCGGAATTTGCCTGCGTCAAGTTTTGTATATCGTTACTTTTAGGTTAGGGAGCTTTTGGTGCATTAAGTGCCACAAAATCTTGCACAAGGCAGTCGAAACATGCAGTTTTATTTTCCTTCTATATTATTTCATCTCACTTGTACTATTAATTCCCAGATGTGCGCTTTTGACAAGTGTGGACCAGGTAAATAGTGCCCTTGATGTTCTAAATGTGGTTACTGTGATCCTCTTGGATCTACCACCTTGTTGTTTGATGAGGAACATGATTTTGGAGGAGCCTGCTGCTGTCATCTTCAAAGTTGGAGGCAGTAGGTTTATTGGCAACTTTGGTACCTGCCTACTAAACTGCAAGTTAAGAATTCCTGTGCAGGAAGAGGATACACTGATCAACTCCTCTGTACTCCATTTTCTACTATACTTACATCCCTTAAGACAGCATTCTTTAATTTGGGTAAACAGTGTATTGCCTCTGCCATTTAACCTGAAATCAGTATTTTTCTGCTTGCCATTTCTTGTGTCTAGCAGTTATAAAGTGAAGTAAATTGGTCATAAGTTACGTATTCCTGAATGAAACCTGCTGAATATTGCTAATGTAACTTTAATTTGTTAAGAGTGTCAAGCTTCTGGTAGGATGTAGGTTAGTGACATTGGTTATAAATGTGAAATTCCAGCATTCTGGTATGAATGCAAAGTAACTTGAAGTATTGACGTACAGTCTCATGCTATTACATAACTGCATTTTTTGGTTATGTCAGCCGTGAGGTCTTATATATTGAAATGCTGATGTAAGCGTGACTGCAAGTCCATCTTTATATTACTGCGCAGTTTCTGATGCCTTTGCACTTGTAACGATGATCAAGTATGTCCCTTTATTGTATTCTAAGTTCTGTAATTAATCGCTTGTTGTTGCAACATGATTAGACAGTCCTTGGAAACTATCTAGAATAAAACTGGGTTACAAATACACACAGAGTTGTGATAGGAGATGATAAAGTTTGTGTTTAGTCTTATTGTAAATATTTTTAAGTTAATTGATGTAGGTCTTGTAGTGCCACTGTTGATATTATATTTAATAATCAGTTGAGTGTCACTAGAGTATAAACTTTATGCTGCAGTGATGGATAATTATGTGATTTTGGATGTTACAGGAACTAGGGTATGATAAATCAGATTTCATGGAATGAAATTCTTCCAAATAGTGTGTCCAGTTTAGCTAGGACTTAGTGTTATAAACAGATAAGTGTTATTCTACTTGTGCCCTTTTGTGGCATGCATTATAGTAGGGTGTGATTATAGTGAGTCTGTGGGTAGTGCTTGCATATTTATTTATGGTTTATTTAATGATGCTTTTAGCAACTCTATGTAGCATTGAATGGCAGGATGGTTAGTGAATAATGGATTGGAAAGGATGTTGAAAGAAACAGTCATATGATTTGAGACCTCTGAGAAAATGTAACTGGATTAGTCGTGTTCTGCCCGGGATTTAAACTGGGCAGTGTGTCCCACTTGCTGCCGAACCTGGCATTTCTTTAATAATTCTAACACCCATGAGGATATTGCAATGAAATTTGAACAGGAATATGTTCGTTGTTTGAGAAATGAAGAGGAATGTGTCTGTAGTCAGCTTTGAATTTTGTTGCAATATCCTCATTAGTGGTAAAATTATTGAAGAAGTACCAGGTTCGGTAGCAAGTGGGACACACTGTACAAGTCAGAAGCATTACTGCTCGATTGAACATGCTTCGTATTACACATTCTTAATGAATATGAGTGTTACATTAACTAATCGTTTAGCAGATTTTAAATTAGTGTAGCAGAGAAGTTAGAGATGTGTCTCCAGGTAGGATTCAAATCACTGTTTTCAGGAACAGCTTTAGGTTATGGAAGTTCATTTGTGAACAGAATGCAAGCCATGTTGGACTAATTAGGATTCTTTCTTTGTCCTTCATTGGGTGGTCCACAGATATGTAAAAGTCGGTGCAACATTTTGGACACTGGGTTGCTTTACGTCCTTAGGTGAAAGAATGGGGAGTTACAGACTTATTTGGAAGTGACAGAGAAAGAGTTAATTTGAATCATTGGAATGACCTATATTAGGAGTACATGCTGATTGATGTAGTATGGAGGTTGACTGCTAATAAACATGACATACTATTCTGTCAGATCTCTTTGGATTAAACCATTGTAGTTTAGTGGTTGCTATATATATATATATATATATATATATATGTGTGTGTGTGTGGGGCACTTCCTTTAGCAATTACATTCTCGGCTTTTTGTCCATCCACGGTATTATTTTTTTTCTGTCAGTTTAGCAGTAACTAATTTATTCATTAATTTCTTGAGAACTCAAATAGTTGAGAAATCCTCTGCTTTGTATGGAACCCATGTGGTTATTGCTGTATTCAGAAGAGCCCACCACCTGTTCCTAACCTAAGCTGAATGATTGTTGCAGTATGCAGTTATTATTTCCCTATACACAATTTACCAGTCTTTATGGTTCATCTTTGAGGCATATTACCTAGACGAATATCAGGTTTTGTAGCGTTGAAGGTTCTTTCATATGTCAAATTGGGGACCCCTGGCTGATGGTCACTGTAAAGAAAAGATTTATAACAGCTGATTTGAGCATGGGTGCACTTGACATTTTGGGTACAACAAAATTTGGCGCATAAAGAGAAAAGTAACTGAAATAATTTTTTTTTCTCACTCTTCAAATTAAGCTGCCCTCCATTGCGTATGTGCATTTCCTGTACATTGTAGTATTATTCATTTTTATCTGTTGTTACACACATAAATTTGCCTGATTTTCTAATTCCGTTGTTCCAGCCTTTGGAAAGTCGGTACAACTGTTACGATGTTGTATAACCTTTGAATGGCACCGTCTTTTAGAATCATTGTTACAGTACATTGCAATTGTTTTAATTTGCAAGTCAGTTTTTACTTGTTTTTTCGCTGGTGTTACCAAAAAGTGTTTCTTCATAAAACTGTCCACAGGACCTATAGCTGTTGCTGTGTCATGTGTCATGCCTTATCAGCAGAAGTTGACATACTGTGGGTGTAATTTAGTTTCACATACCTGAAAGATTGCTGCTGTGCAGGTTGAATTCAGCAGAAAACATTTTCAGAAATTGGCTTTTGGCAGTTAGGCAGCCGAGCCTTCTGTTGAGGTGGAGGTGTGGAAACCTTTCCCATCATCAGGGCTGGTATATGGACACATGTGTTTTGATTAATACCACCCCAGTAGTTGTTTAATAAGTAATGACTTCAGTGTGCGAGTGTATGTGTGTGTGGGGTTTCATGTTATGCAGCCTATACTGTTATCTGTTTATGTGACCCACTTTTCATTAACAAATTGAATGGTCAGTTGTTGGAGATTGTGATGTGTGAAATTAGAGAAAACATTTTTGCAGGTCAAGATGGCAGTTAAAGGAATCTCTTATCTTCAAGATTTTGCTATAGTAAAATTCATTACATTGAATTCTTATAGAACTTTGTTAGCCAAATCTCTTCATTTTTAATCCTACCGATCACAGTGGTTGGTATGTGTGCCATCACTTTGACATTAAAATCTGCATTTTGTCCAGTCTGTCCTAGTGGATTTCACATGATTCATGGAATACTCAGGAACCATTTCCCTAAACAACTTGAGGTGGTTGGTCTTTGTAATTATGATGCCATGTCTTTGTGTTAGGAACTGAGTCTTAAGTGTTATTAGATCAACTGCTGTGGCTGATTTAATAATATGCCACGTAGTGCCTTTTGTAATGTTATGCTGACTAGCATTTCTGGCAAGCTTGTAGAAATAGTGGCAAAAGAAGTAGCTGCGTGTATTTTGTGAGAAATTGTGTGAGATTCGAGATTTTCACTTCAGTGACTGAATATTGTTATATTTATGGATGTGATGCCATGTAGGCTGGCTCCTAGATACCCATAGACTAATCCAGCAGAGACATGGGGCATACTACTACAGAAGCAGATAGAACTGTTCTTATAGAATGGTGCTTTTAATGGTTTTTTATACCAGTCCACAATACCTTTTGTAGCAGTCAAATAGTAACTCTGGGGTAGTAGAGATTAGAAAAAAGGTGTACTGTACATTAGATGATTATTCTGTTAATTCATTGAGGTAATTCGATTATGCATTACAAACCGCACAGTAAAATGTGATTGTTGTATGGTTTGTTTTATAATGAGTTGGACTAGATGTATGAATTTTATTTGTTCTGGCAGTTGTATGGAGAGATGGCGAACCAGCAAGCCTGTGTTATGCAATGCTGTGACACTTTCACTTCAGTAGTTAGCCTCCAGGCAAAACAAAAGTGCTTGAATCATTGATCTGTAATGAAAATCCAAAGTACAAACTGAATAGGAGGATGAATGTCCTAAGTTTATGTGGAACTGTGTCTCATGTGTCTGTATCTATGTACAGTTCTTGTGCACAGGGCATTTGTGATGTTGATTGTGGTTTTAAATATGACATTTTCCTCTTTTATTTGTTAATTTATTGCTTTACACAGTAAAACAGTAGTATTTTGTCAGGGAATTTGCTGTTCTGGAATTTTACATGGTGTTGGTCGGTAGTTGGTTACTTTGCTGTAACCAGCTACCACCCTAAGCCTAGTAACATCCCAGAACAGCAAGGGCCACAACTACATTGCACTGGAAGCCCGAAATCTCGCATGGCATTTTCGGCCCTGTGCAATGTTTGACTGGTTTTTTTGGGTGTGTGTGTGTGTGTGTGTGTTCTTGCTGTGAGACAGGAACTCTGATTTTAAATATTTGTTACTTGAAATTTGGTGCTTCAGACAGTTAAATAAATGTACAGTTTAATTATGGATAAACATATAAGAATGTTGTTAGGACATGAGACTTTATTATAAAAGTGCATATTTGTATCCTGTTATTACATTTGAAATATGTTCCCTTTTGTGAAGAAGTTTAATGTAACCTGTGAAAGTGAAATTAATATTTCCTGTGAGAGACCATCTAATATGTCATTACAGACTTGTAGCCTGTTGATATGAAGAGGTTTGAAACACATCCATGACATTTTGGGATGTTTTAGGACATTCTCTCTTTGCTGAAGTATTGTATACTAAAAATTGTGAACTTTGATGTAGCTGGTATATGGAAGAGACTTCTCGTGACATGTTAATAGTTAATTGTGTCTTGTTGCTGCTGTGAGGGACTGGGAAACTACTGCATTTGCGATATCCTGTAACAAGCTGGGTATCGAACCTTGTACATCTCATATGCCAGCGTGATAAGTCAGGCCGTTGTTTATATTTCTTTTTTTACGTTCATTTCTCTGCTTCGGATTTTGTGCTGAGTGGCAAATACTGATTGTAATAGTAACAGACCCAACTATATAATTTTTAACAGTGTTACAGTTTAACACGTGGAATATACCGTTTCATATTTCCTTTATGTATATTTGCGTTCGTTTATTTGTAGTTTAATTGTAGTTCATGGTACATGCAGCCTGTAACTCTGATTATATAGCGTCGAGTAATGTGGTAATGAATTGGAAAGACCCTGGAAGGAAGCTTTTGTCGCCCGTTTTAAGATAAGGTCCCGGAATCTGGAGGGACTGAGGAAGACAGCGGAAACTCACGGTAGTCGGCGGGCTGAACGAGATCCGAACCGTGGACGTTTTGGGTGCAAGTCGGGCGTTACTGCTTTGCCAACTTGAATCATATTTATTTTGCCAGCGCTGCTGTTTATAGTAGTTCGGATACGGGATGAAATTGGATATGTAGTGCAAGGAACTATGTGCAGAGTCCTGGCTGGAGTTCCATTTGTTTACTTTTTTACCCGTCAGGAGAGGAAGTCTTGTGGATTTAAATACCACGCCGTACTATTATTTGTAGTGTACAGCCCATCTTACCATCGCCCGCAAGTCAGCATGTTGTTGGTGTGATGGATGGAGGCGACATTGCGCGGCGAGGGCATGTACTCCGTCTTGGTGGCCACTTCCTGGAAACTAGTTCCATCTGATGCCCATTCTTGACACTGCATGCTGGGCTGCCGACCGGTCCCTACAACACCAAACTCGTGATGGCAGTAAGAGCGCAGCAGGCACTCCTTCGCCAGCGGGGAGTAAGTGTTACGTCATCACAAGAGTGTTTTCTCGTGCCACTCGACTCGGTTGTCTGACGAGGGGGTGGAGGAGATGGATCAAGCCACTTTGCAGTAGACCTTCCTTCGTGTCTGCAGCATCGGCTTTTATCTCCTGCCGCGGTCTTCCCCTCTGCCATTCAACGCGGGTTATGTAATAAGGCTAGTCGAACTAACAAAGGAATACCACACGCATATCTCGTTGAAAGACGGGGAGGGATAAACGGGAACTTGACTTATACTTTGACATTGGTAATACTGCTTACCAACTCCTAGTCCCCTTTTTGTCCATACACACGCACGCATCAGTTTTTTTTAACGTCTTTATCATCGCCGCATGGCGGTGATGAAGGCTGCATGTATGCTCTTATCGGACATGGATTTTGTGGGCCGTTATCCGAATCTTGACGTTCTTGAAGTGTGTACGTAGGATTGTTCAGGAATCTGGAATCTTGACTTGAATTTGCTGCGTTTCGTATAACATACCATACAGTGCTGTTTGACCCTTTAAAAATAACTACTGTCACAAGTTCACTAACACTTTTGAAATGATAAGTGTAAAGGCCACCCGATTATCGCATGGTCTTTACAACGGAACAAATTTCGAAACCCACTTCCCTGATTGAGTTGCGTGGTTGATAGGATTGCTCGGAACTGTGAAGGAGTGTTTGTACCTACGTTAGTCCAATGTGACGAAGAGAATTAAGGGAATTACGTGAAAACGGGCTTAATACCGTAATTTGTACAGTGAACCGGGTACCAGTAGGTTGGTTACGTTAATATTTTTCGTCGTGGTTGAATTGAGGGAACAGATTGCTGATCTTAATATCTCACATGCCAACCATCAGCTCCACGGACTGCATTCATTTAAGAGAAACTAACATTTGCTTGTTAGTCAAGGTTCTTTACCGTGTTCACAAGAGCCAGGCACTTGTCCGTAACGTTAGGCAGATTAATCTTAATTCTCATCCTGTTTAAGATCTATTTTAATATTATCTTTCATCGTACGCCTGGTTTTTTTTCCAAGTGCGTTACTCGTGTTTCCCATTCCTCCTACATTCCCGCCAATCTCTCAGTCGTGATGTTGTTACCCTTGTCTGAGTTTTTCCGCATCTTGAGTTTCAGAAGATGTCTTGACACAGGACAGTTAACCCCTCAAGGCCGACCTCGAAGCACTGTTTGATTCCCTTAATTCTTTACGTTTTTGGGGCCTCTTTGCACTGTGCAGAACCTTTTTCATATGCTGCCGGTCTCTTGGACCTCCCAGTCATAAATGCGTTTAATGTTATTACGTAGTTAAAACCTCTCAGTGTTGGGCAGTATTGAAATTTAAACCCCAGCGCCACTGAAGGGTTGATGACTCGCGCCCAGCTGTATGTGGCCGAACGCCATGTTCTTAACCCCCGTTGTCTGTTCATTTATACAGCCCAGTAGATGCACAATTTACAGACGTAGATAAAAGTTTGTTATTTCGCCAAACCAGCTTGTTTCGGCACGTCTGTGCCATCCTCAGGGAGCTCGTACACCAAATTTAAAATATGATAAAAGGTAAAGCAGTCCCATTACGGGCCTGGACAGGCCCGGATGGTTCCAGGAAGTTAAGGCTCCCAGATTTCGTGACAACGGCACAGTATGGCGGTAAGGTTGTCAGCCCTACTCACCGGCCGCCTTTACCCCCAGGAAATACTCCCGGTACTCATTTCTGTTAGAGGCTGAGTCGACCCCAGGGCCATAGTGCGACCGGAAGGATTATGTCAATGAAAAATCCACTGACACCAGCTGGGATCGAACCAGCGACCTTCCGATTTGTAGCACAGCACTTTAACCACTGTGCGGTCCTCAAAACTGATAGAATATAATTTAATTACATCTGCATATTTTATATATATATATATATATAAGTGTGTGTGTGTGTGTGTGTGTGTAAAAGCATTCAGCGGCTAAATTTAAAGCGCAGGGTGGTTGATTTACGTAAACACGTGAGAGTGTAAAACAATATAAAAGCTTTACTTTTTTTTCTCTTCTGATATTGGGTAAGGGCTGGTACAGTTCGGTGAATGAAGTAAAATTGTCACAGGACTTGCAGGTCAGGTTGAAAGAGACCAGAAACACTTGTACTTTGTTGAAGAGTAAAGTATTCTGGGATATGACGCCGTGTGCGGCGGATGAGTGTTCTGCCTCCCTCTTCGTGCTTCGTGAACCCGGAAGATTGAGGCAGCAAGCTGCCACCGAAACGTCGTTAACAGTATGCCAGTGCAGATGGCATTAAATCCCATAAGATTTTTAATCACAATAAACGACACCACGAGAAGAAGAAATTTCGGTTTGGATTTAATTGTATAATTTGCGTGAAAGTACTGGGAATATAATGGACGTCTTACAGATGACAGGTGGATTGAAGTGTTGCAGGCGATTGTGTTAAAAAGGCGTATTCCTGTACACCGATCTGGCTTAGTGCACACATTTAATTTGCGTCGATATTCATTTGCAGTAGCTTCTGTTGTCTGAATAATTGTTTTTCT
>Ga0209755_10008345_pt1 | contig 11088 bp, 14 predicted proteins | sample TergutCo191P1_FD_187301 | JGI IMG/M metagenome (GOLD analysis project Ga0209755, IMG submission 187301) | Cornitermes sp. P1 segment gut microbial communities from Petit-Saut dam, French Guiana - Co191P1 (SPAdes) (version 2) | ecosystem: Host-associated > Arthropoda: Insects > Digestive system... | reverse complement strand
TATCCTTTCCGGCACTCGCCGGCAACTCAGATTAAGGCAGTCAGTTCTTCTTACATTTATGTTATAGGCACTTTTGCCGTTTTACTTTAATTTTTAAGCCCTTTTCAATAAAATCGACGATTTTATGGAAATTTAACGCGTTTTATTTTACTATATTCTTATTCGGAATAGATGTTATGTCCAAAATTCGCGAAATGTTTGACCAGATTCACAAACGCTACGACTTGCTGAACCGCCTTATGTCTGCAGGGCGCGACCTTTCTTGGCGCAAAACCTGTTGCAAAAGGCTGCCGCAAAAAGATAACGCTGTGGTACTGGACTTGTGCGGCGGAACAGGGGATTTTGCAATGAAATATTGTAAAAATATGCCTAAATTATGCATAATCGGCGATTTTTCCGGAAATATGCTAACCTTAGCAGCAAAAAAAAATGCGGATTTTAAGCCAGTGCAAATGGATGCGACGCAAATATCTCTTGTATCTTCTTCTGTGGATATTATATTAAATGGCTTTGGAATGCGCAATATTCAGAACTTGGACGGAGCTTTTTCTGAGGCCCACAGAGTTTTGAAGGCCGGAGGCAGCTTTGCCACCCTTGAGTTCTTTAAACCGGACAAAACCATCTCTAAATTGTTTTATCATCGCATTGCTCCGCTTGCCCTGCCTTTTGCCGGCATGATTTTCAGCAAGCGCAACGCTTATCGCTATCTGGTACTTTCTATTTTAAACTTTATCACAGCCAAAGAATATGCGTTAAAAGCCAAAAACGCAGGTTTTTCGCTAAAATGCATAAAAGCTTTGGATGGTGGACTGGCTCACATTGTAATATTGGAGAAACCATGGACATAATACTGGGAATAACCGGAGCTTCCGGAGTCTTATACGCTAAACGCTTTATGTACCACGCAAAAGAACGTGGCTTTACCCTGGAGCTTATTATCTCAAAAACCGGCGAAGCCGTGATAAAACACGAAAATTGCTCGGATATTTTGCAAAGCGGTATAAAAACCCACAACATAGACGACTTTTTCGCACCACCTGCCTCGGGAAGCTCAAACTACTTTGGCATGGTAATTTTGCCTTGCTCAATGGGAACACTGGGGCGCATAGCTGCAGGCACCGGCGATAACCTTATGATAAGAGCCGCCGATGTATGCCTCAAAGAAGGCCGCCCCCTTGTGATTGTGTCCAGAGAAATGCCTCTAAACGAAATTCACCTGGAAAATATGCTAAAGCTTAAACGGGCCGGCGCAACAATCATAACCGCATCACCGCATTTTTATAAAAACCCGGTAACTCTTGAAGAGCTTGCAGATACGGTTGTAGATAAAGTTTTCAATTTTCTACATTAGCCACTAACAACGATAACGAGGATAATATGGCTTATTTAAACAAAGTAATGCTAATGGGTAATCTCGGCAAAGACGCTGAGGTTCGCATGACTCAAAATAATAAGAAAAGGGTTTCTTTTTCCCTTGCCACTACACGCAGGTTCCGTAACCCCAATACAGGCGAAATGCAAGACGACACAGCATGGCACAGCATTGTGGCATGGGACAAGCTGGCAGAACGCATAGAGAAATTGGGCATAAAAAAGGGAACCCCGCTATACGTAGAAGGCAGAGTCTCTTATCGTCAATGGAACGACCCGGCAACCGGGCAAAAACACAACGTGACCGAAATTTTAATGGATAATTTTGAATTCCTGGCCCCCAGGCACGCAAGCTATTCCGGCGAAAGCAACGATATGCCCGCAGAGTTCGGTTCAAGTACTTTACCGCCACCATCGTCATCGTCTAACGACCCGGACGAACAATTGCCGTTTTAGCCTATGATTGGAGTAGAATTAGTACAAGTTTCGATTTTATGGTGCATAGCCGGCCTTGCATGCATAAGCGCATTGAATGCTCGCGGGCTTTTCCGGCAGTTAGTCTCTTGGGCTATAGCTGCCATGATAATTGCAACGGCTATGTTTTTCTCTTACATGAAAGTTGAGAATGTTAAAGCAGAAATAGGTTTTACAGAACCGGCATCCCCTATTAGAGACAGCGTTGCCAGCTCAAGTTCGGGCTCCGATGTTATAGTTGATACATTGGTAGAAGGATACAGTGCCACAGAGAAACATTTAATAGCAAACATTATGGAAATTGCAAATGACATTCTCGCATTTCCTGAATGGCCGGCTATACAGGCACAGGGCATTGAAAAACGTGAAGGTTTTGAAAGCAGGGCTCGCTTTTTGAGAAACAAAAGCATGGATTCTTACAGGCAAATAAGAGGCTTAACGCCGCCGAGTGAAAAGAAGCTCTCTTATGATATATTGCTTGCAGCAGCAGATAATTTGCGGCTTGCAGGCTATGAGGTTCATAATCAATTTGGGCAAGACAGCGATGTTTTCGGTGAGAGCATTGCAAAGGCTCGCGAAAGAGCAATTCAAATAAAGTCAACAGTTTCAACCATAGCAAACAAGGAGTGAAAAATGAAGAATGTTGCAATAGCAGGCGCAACAGGTGCAGTAGGGCAAGAGTTGCTGACTCTTTTAGCAGAGCGCAATTTTCCGCTTAAATCTTTAAAGTTGCTGGCTTCTTCCAGAAGCGCAGGTAAAAAGATAAAATTCAAAGGCGAAGATATTGTTGTGCAGGAACTTCGCCACGATTCTTTTGAAGGAGTGGACTTGGTTCTATCTTCAGCCGGAGGCTCCATTTCAAAAGAGTATATGCCATCTGCGGTTAATTCCGGTGCAGTGGTTGTGGACAACACTTCCTACTTCAGAATGAATCCCGAAGTGCCGCTTGTGGTACCGGAAGTGAATCCGCAGGAAATAAAAAAGCACAAGGGAATTATAGCCAATCCTAATTGCAGCACAATAATAATGCTTTTGCCGCTATACCCTCTATACAAGGCTTTTGGCGTTGAAAGAGTTCATGCTACCACCTATCAGGCGGCAAGCGGTGCAGGAGCACTTGCAATGGAAGAGTTGCGCTTGGAATGCGTGGCTCTCGCAGAGGGAAAAACATTTAACCGCACGGTTATTCCTCATCAATACGCATTCAATTTGTTTCCGCACAATTCATCTTACAATGACGGTACTCGCTCAGGTGCAGCACCAACAGGTTATTGCGAAGAAGAATGGAAAATGGTGGCAGAAACGCATAAAATTTTCTGCGATGATCGTTTGCGTGTAAATGCCACTTGTGTAAGGGTTCCTGTTTTAAGAGCTCATTCCGAGGCCTTGAACATAAGGCTCTCCAAAAAAGCAACTGTTGCGGAAATTTACGATGTATTGCGCGATTCGCCCGGGGTTGAGATTCTTGAAGAACCTTCGAAAAATCGTTGGCCAATGCCAATAGATGCAAGCGGCAGAGACCCTGTGTTGGTGGGTAGAGTTCGTGTTGACCAATCGCAGGACAATGCTTTTGATATGTGGGTTGTGGGTGACCAAATCCGCAAAGGCGCAGCACTCAATGCGATACAGATAGCGGAGCTTTTGTAATGCTATTCTCAATACTTCTTGGCCTTGCGCTTTTTGCAATTAGCTGTTATCTTGTGCTTCTGTTTTTTCAGGTGCACAAGGTTGAAAAGAAGATATCTGATTTGATTCAAATGGTTGAGGTTCACTTGCTAAACAGATATGGACACAACCCGAATAAAAATGTGCGTCTTGTTGATGTGCAAAAAGTAATGACTGAGGATGACTAAATGTTTGGCGGACCACCAAGGCCTAATTGGATTGAAATAGATTTAGACAACCTTCAAAGCAATATTCGTTATGTGAGGGGATTGTTGCCGTCCGGGACAAAAATGCTTTTGCCCGTAAAAGCAGATGCTTACGGCCATGGTTCTCTGGCGATTTCGTTTGCGGCAATGGAAGCCGGTATTGACTTTTTGGGAGTGGCGCATTTATTTGAAGGCGTAGCCCTGCGCGAAAATGGTGTAAATGCTAGAATTTTAATTTTAGGCCCATGCATGGAAAACGATTTTCCATATCTGCAAAAATACAACTTAACCCCTTCAATTTCAAGCTATGAAATAGCAAAAAAACTCTCAGAATATTCACTATCCACTGTCCACCCTCCAGTCGCCGCTCATATCCAAATAGACACAGGAATGCATCGCTTTGGAATTAAATACGATAATTTTGAAGAAGTAAAAAAAATATGCGAACTTTCGAACTTGAAAGTTGAGGGTATGTATTCGCATCTTGCAACCGCAGATATACCGGAACACTGTGCTATGAAAATTCAGCTTGTTCGCTTTGACAGAATAGTTAAGGAACTTGAAAGCGCAGGACTCCGTCCGCCGATTTGCCACATAGCAAACTCTGCGGCAACTCTTTTATTCGCCGAAAAAACGCATTACGATATGGTGAGGCCCGGCATTGCTCTTTATGGCTACGAATTCCCCGTTAAACCGGTGCTAAGGCTTTACGCTACGGTGCGGGCTTTGCGCGAGGTTGAGGCCGGAGAGGGTGTTTCTTACGGACATTTTTTTATTGCAAAAAAGAATATGCTGGTAGCAACGATAGCCATTGGCTATGGAGACGGTTATTTGCGCGGTACCCCAAACGAGGGTGTAATTTTTATACGTGGCAAAGCCTGCCCCATTTTAGGCCGTGTGTGCATGGATGCCTGCATGGTGGACGTAAGCGATGTTCCGGATGTGCAAATTGGCGACAAGGCCGACTGCATAAACGGAGAATTTTCCTCAACAATCTCCGTAGAGACCTTTGCCGCAGTTCATAACACCATTTCTTACGAAATAACAACAAGAATGGCCCGCCGCCTTTACAGAATTTATAAATATAAAGATCAGATAGTGGGTTGGCATAAATTGAAGGAAATCCTGGGAGTCCCGTAAATTCCGGCTCATACATTTTACTATATTATTGGAATGCAAAGAAAGAGTGGGAAAGTCTGCGTGTACTTGCGTATAAGCGCGTTGTTATTGATATGTTTGTGGGGTTATTCCACGGCTCAGGATGAAATTTCTTTTCCACCATATTTAGAAGATACCCAAACTGTGATGTTGGACACTGTTCCTAAGCTGAACAAATCGCTTCCCAAGAAAACTTCGAATGAAACCTGGTGGTCCAAGAATAAAAATATTGTGAGGACTATATTTTTTGTAGCTGCAGCTGGTAGTGCCGGTGTAGCTATTTGGCAAAATGCAGAGGCTAGCAAGGAAAAAGACAATGCTGCGATTTGGTATGATAATACGGCATATTCTGTGACGGATAAGAATAAAAATAAATATGAGCTGTATTCCAGAGGGTACGAAAAGTCTGTGGACAACATTCAGTTTCATGAGAGTGTGCGAAATGGTTTTTATATAAGTGCGGGATTATTTGGCGTTGCCGGCATTTTGAGTGTGTGTTTTTAGGAGGTTAGAATGAAAGATTTTCTTGTTTTAACTTTGTGTGCGGCTATGGTAGCTGTGTTTTTTGCGTGTTCCAACGACGATTTGAATATTAAGGAGTCGCCGATTAAGAAGATTTCTTGCGTTGTTGTGGAAGTGGGGCAGGATAAATGCTACAATGTTAGTGAAGATGTTTGCGCTACTATTGGCGGTGACATTAAGCCTTGTCCGATTCCTGAGCCCTCCAGTTCGTCCATACCTATAAATTTGTCAAGTTCTTCTGCACCGGGTGGACATTCCAGTTCATCCGACAATGGCAGTTCAAGTTCGGTTGTGTCAAGTTCAAGTAGCATACCTAAACCGGCTCCGGTAGCAACAGGCGATTTCTATTTTAAGTTTCTTAATGATGCGCTAGCTAGCCCGCCAATTTATTTCTTGGCTAATGCCGCAAATAATATGCGTTTAAGCACTAATCCTGGCGGTGATCTTGCAAGTAGCGGTAAGATTTATCAATCTCTTGTTTTATCAAATACTGCCGAAGCCGGTTGCGTAGAGCCTATTCAATATAAACTGACACTAGATGGTATTCTGTTGCCCGGTCAGGAAAACTTAACAAAAGAAACTGGCGGTGTGTCCATTAGCTCTACCGGTTTACTTGCCATAACTGCGTATGCAAATTGCGATGGAGTGGATAAAACATTGAAAAATGCACAAGACGAGGATTTCATTATAACAGCAAAAGTAATAATACCGCCTAAAGTAGATCCGATAGCAACAGGTGGACTCTATTTTAAGTTCCTTGATGAAGAAAATCCGCCAATGTATTTATTGACTAATGCAGCAAACAATATGCGTTTGAGTACTAATGCTGGCGGTGATAAACCAACTAGCGGTAAAATTTATCGTTCTCTTGTTTTATCCAATGCTGCTGAATCCGGTTGCGCAAATATTCAGTATAAACTGACACTAAATGGTGGAACGCCGCCGGATCATGAGAACCTAACAAAAGAAACTGGTGGTGTGACCGTTAGTTCTACCGGCTTACTTGCCGTAACTGCGTATACAAATTGCGATGGAGAGGATAAGACTCTGAAAAATGAGCAAGACGAGGAAATTATTATAACAGTAGAGGTAGTGAATGAAATTTAAATTTGGCATTATAGCGGTGGCGGTTCTTTTGGCATCCTGCACAAGCGATTTGCCGGATACTCCCAAATTTGTGTTTTGTAAGCTTTCCGATAAGTGTTTTAGTGTTGAAGAAATAAGTGAAAGCGATTGCGCAGCATTTGGTGGAGAAATTATAAGCCAAAATAATTTCGAAGATGCTAACTGCAGTTCGCCACCTTAATCTTAACCAAATTGTAACAATAACGCAGGCGTTCTTTAATAGTTGATTTTTAATTTTACTATTAGTTCAACTAAGGAGAACACCATGAAAAAAGTTCTGTTCGCAGCAATACTGGCAGCAACATCAATGCTTGCAGCTCAAACAATCATAGGCTCAGACACCGTTTTGCCGCTTTCACAGCAGCAAGCCGAAGCCTTTATGAAAGCCCATAAAAACGCAAAAGTAACCGTTACAGGCGGTGGCAGCGGCGTAGGCATCAATGCCCTGATACAGGGAACCACAGATATTGCGCAGTCTTCTCGCAAAATAAAATTCGACGAAAGAAAAAAAGTCACAGATTCCGGAACCAAAGTAGCAGAAGTTATAGTAGCCTATGATGCTTTGGCGGTAATTGTGCATCCCAGCAATAAAGCAGCAAACTTAACCCGTGAACAGCTTGAAGGAATCTTTACAGGCAAAATCACAAACTGGAAAGAAGTTGGCGGCGCAGATTTGAAAATAGTTCCCTACTCCAGAGAAACATCATCTGGAACCTACGAATTCTTCAAAGAAGAAGTTCTGAAAAAGAAAGACTACGTTGCCGGCATAATGAGCATGCCAGCGACCGGTGCAATAGTTCAGTCCATAAGCCAGACTCCAGGTGCAATAGGTTACATAGGTCTTGGCTATCTTGACAAAAGAGTGAAAGCGGTAAAAGTTTCTTACGACGAAGGCAAAACATTCGTAGAGCCATCCGTAGCAAATGCCAAAAACGAAACCTACCCGATTGTCCGTCCCTTGATTTACTACTACACAGAAAACAAGCTAGGCACTGTAAAGCCATTTATCGACTATTCTCTTTCTCCAGCAGGGCAAAAGATTGTAAGCGACGTTGGGTTTATCAATGTTAAGTGAACGTTAACATTTTCTTAACCGAAATGTAACATTCAAAAGCTAAATTTTAAGTACTATTATGAGACGTGCGATTGAAAGAGGAATAGAGATGATTTTTGCCGCTAGTGGGATGGTGACTACTGTTGTCATTCTACTTATAGTGGCGTTTTTGTTTAAAGAAGGGTTTGGGCTGTTCAAAAGCCCTGCTGTTGAAAAGGGCTACGCTTTGTGCGTAAATGCCGATAATCCTGTTGAATTTATAAGTGCTGCTGATATAAAAAAGATTTTTAATGAAGAAATAGAAGGCTGGGTACCATATCGCTTTGATGGAGATGAACTCAGCGAAAAATATGAAGAAGAGCAGTTTGCAGGCAGACTTGGCGAAATAATCGCAGAAACACCAAAAATACTCGCTTTTATACCAGAAGAATATTTGCCCAAGAATGTAAAGGGCGTAAAAATACTCAACGGAAATACGGTAATCCCGGAAGATTTTTTCCTTGGCAAAGAATGGATTCCAACAGCAACGCCTGCGCCTCAGTTTGGCGTATTGCCTCTTATACTCGGCACTTTGCTGGTTAGCTTGGTTGCAATTTTCATAGCCACGCCGCTTGGAATAGGCGTTGCAATATACCTCTCAGAGCTCGCTCAGGGCAGAGTGCGTGATATTTTGAAACCAGCTATAGAACTGCTCGCCGGAATTCCCTCCGTTGTTTACGGATTTTTTGGATTGGTGGTTTTGGTGCCTATTGTGCAGAGAACTTTTAATTTGAGTGTGGGCGAAACCGCATTCACAGGCAGCATAATACTTGCTATTATGGCTTTGCCAACAATAATAACAGTCGCAGAAGATGCCATGCGCAGCACGCCTCGGGCTATGCGTGAAGCCAGCCTTGCTTTGGGTGCTACTCACTGGCAAACAATTTACAAAGTTGTTATCCCATATTCAATTTCAGGAATTTCCGCTGCTATAGTTTTGGGAATAGGCAGGGCAATAGGAGAAACTATGGTTGTGTTGATGGTCACGGGAAATGCCGCAAAAATGCCATCGCTGTTCGATGCCGTGCGCACAATTCCCGCAACAATAGCCGCCGAACTCGGCGAAGCACCATTTGGCGGCGTGCATTATCAGGCACTGTTTGTGCTCGGCTGCGTTTTATTCGTTATCACATTATTTATAAGCATTACTGCAGAACTCATTTCCAAACGGCAGCATAACAAGGGATTGTAATGGATAAAAAAACATCTCAAAAAATTGCCTTCTGGATTTTTCGCCTTCTCGGCTGGTTTGTGGTGGGCGTTCTTTTGTGGATACTCGGGTTTATAGTTTACAATGGAATAGGTGTTATAAGTTTTGAATTTATTTTTTCAAAGCCAACCGGAGTCGGCATGCTCAAGGGTGGAATTTTCCCGGCAATTATCGGAACTTTTTGCCTTATAATCGGCAGCATGATTGTGGCTTTTCCTTTGGGAGTGATGTCTGCGATTTACACGAATGAGTATGTTCGCGATGGAAAATTCTCAAAGTTTATTCGCATGATGACAAATAATCTCGGAAGCATTCCTTCAATAGTTTTCGGATTGTTCGGCATGGCGCTTTTTGTTTCGCTCTGGGGTCGCTCAATTATAGCCGGTGCTTTTACTTTGGGGCTTCTCGCTTTGCCTTTGGTTATTCGCACAACAGAAGAAGCTCTGCGTACAGTGCCGGATTCTCTGCGTGTTGGCAGCTATGCTCTTGGAGCTACAAAATTGCAAACCATAAGGCGTGTAGTTTTGCCGTGTGCTTTTCCCAATATTGTCACAGGCTTAATTCTTTCAATAGGAAGGGTGTCTGGGGAAACTGCGCCCATTTTATTTACGGTAGCGGCTTACTTTCTCGCTGAACTGCCTTCAAGCATTTTTGATCAGGCTATGGCACTTCCATATCACCTTTATGTAATGTCCACCAGCGGCAAGAATTTAGTGGCTGGGCGTGAGGTTGCTTACGGAACGGCTTTGGTTTTGATAAGCATTGTTTTAGTTATCAATTTTACCGCATCATTTATACGCAGGTATTTTGCCAAGAAGCATGGAGGTCATTAGATGAATATCATAGAAGCACAAGAAATAAATTTCTATTACGGCGATTTTCACGCTTTGAAAAACGTATCTTTGAACGTCGCAAAGAACAGCGTTACTGCATTCATTGGGCCATCTGGTTGCGGCAAATCAACCTTTTTGCGTCTTTTAAACCGCATGAACGATTTAATTCCAGATACAAAATTAACCGGCAAATGCCTGGTTAACCAGGAAGATATTTACGCAAAAAAAGCTGATGTGGACGCTTTGCGCAAAAAAGTCGGTATGGTATTTCAAAAGCCAAATCCTTTTCCAAAATCCATTTTTGAAAATGTAGCTTATGGGCTTAGAGTGAATGGAATTAAAGGCAGAGAATTTATACAGAATCGTGTTGAAGAGTCGCTCAAAGGCGCAGCGTTGTGGGATGAAGTGAAAGATAAGCTTGGGCGTAGCGCTTATGATTTATCCGGCGGGCAGCAACAGAGGCTTTGCATAGCACGTGCCCTTGCGATAAAACCCGATATTCTGCTGATGGACGAACCGGCCTCAGCCCTTGATCCTATTTCAACTTCTAAAATTGAAGATTTAATTTACACTCTGAAAACAGAGTACACCATTGTAATTGTCACTCATAATATGCAGCAGGCGGCCAGAGTCAGCGATACTACGGGCTTTTTTATGCTTGGCGAACTGATAGAATTCAGCGATACAAAAAAGATGTTTTTGAATCCGGACAAGGAACAGACTCAGAATTACATCACAGGGAGGTTTGGATAATGGAAAATAAAATGCCGAAATATTCCGAAAAGGAGTTGATTTCCTTAAAGGAAGAAGTGAACAGCATGTGGCAGCTTACGCTTTCGCAGTTGCAAAAATGCAAGCAGGCTTATTTAACCGGCAATACGGAAGTTGCTCGTGAAGTGGTTATCCGAGAGAAAAGCGTTAACTCCTTTGAGCTAAGCATAGACATAGGCTGTGAAAACTACATGGCGTTGTTTGCACCGGTTGCTATGGATTTGCGGTTAATAATTTCCCTGATAAAAATCAGCGCAACGCTTGAACGCATAGCGGATTTTGCCGATGGCATAGCGAGGCATGTTATTGAAGACACTTCAATGGCAACAGAAGCGATGAGAGAGGATTTAAAAGTAGAAACAATGTTTGACGCCGCAATCTCAATGCTTTCAGACAGCTATGTTGCGCTTGAAACAGAGAACTCCAAACTTTCAGGCAAAATTTTGCACAAAGACGATGATATAGACAAGCTATATCGTGAGGGGAGAACCTATTTGGAAAGTTTTATCCAAAAAAATCCGGACAAAGGAGCATGTGCTCTGGACACCTTCTTAACGCTCAGAAAGATTGAGAGAATAGGCGACCATTGCTGCAACATTGTTGAAGAGATTGTTTTCTACATTGATGCAAAGGTTTTAAAGCACAAGGGCAAGAAAAGGG
>Ga0209755_10008344_pt1 | contig 11090 bp, 8 predicted proteins | sample TergutCo191P1_FD_187301 | JGI IMG/M metagenome (GOLD analysis project Ga0209755, IMG submission 187301) | Cornitermes sp. P1 segment gut microbial communities from Petit-Saut dam, French Guiana - Co191P1 (SPAdes) (version 2) | ecosystem: Host-associated > Arthropoda: Insects > Digestive system >... | reverse complement strand
CACTATCTTTTCCTGAATGTGTCACAGCAGACAGTGTGTGGCAAATAAGGAAAACTATCTGTTCCTTCAAATGACACAATAAGTAATTCCAAGAAGCAGCAAGTTTCCTTAAACACAATAATTCAGCAGTTACAAAATAAGTCACCTTGTGTCATCTAGGTCTACGTTATGTCATTACCTTTTCTGGGCAGTGGATCCTATTTTGAGTCTAAAGAATTTATCCTAACTTGTGCTCACTATCAGTTTACATGGAATACACATTAATTTTAGAGCACGCAGTAGCGGATTTGGTTGTGGCACTGCACTACATGTTGAAAGATCGCAGGTTCGAATCTTGATGGCGTTATTGGAACATTTTTGACACGATCCACCTGGTCGCACTATAGCCATGGTGTTGACTTAGCCTCTAATAGAAATGATTACCAGGAATACTTCCTGGGCAGGGGCAAAATCGGCCGAGGCGTAGGGCTGACAACCCTAAAATTTCACGTGCCGATTCTCTTGAACTCTGGGAGCTTCAGAATCCTGGTACACTCGTGGGCTATCCAGGCATGAAATGGGATTTCCTTTACTTATATATTATTGTTATACTCTTTCTGGTTAAATCTTCCATTGTTACGGAAATTATTTGTAGAGTAAGACATTTCGATACGCCGTATCAACTGCAGAATCTGACTAACCACACCACAAACTGCAACCACGTACACAAAAACCGTCTTTCTTTCTCCCTCACAAACTTCCTTCCGTGTTTAAACACAGCCGAACGTTTTACAGTTGAATATAACGAAGGGAAAGCGGGACAAAGAAGCGAGGGTTGGCCAGACATTCACATGGACGCAGTCAATTGCCCGATATTGAACAAAAATTCAGGTGAGACTAAATTTCACAACGGTGCCATACATCAATCACTGTAATGCTTGCATCGGTCTTATTGTTCTTGGTTTGACTGCTAGTGGGCCTGAGTCCCTTACAGAGTACAGATCAGTGTTGCTGGACGGACAGCTGTTCGTCTGTGCGTTTACTGTTCGTGCCGAATGGTGTGCTGAGGTTTTCACCAATGCATATCTAATAGTATTACTAGTACTACTACTAGTAGTAGTAGATATAGCAGTAGCAGCGTTAGTGTTAATAGCAATAGTAGTAAAATTAAAATTAATAGTGTTAGTAGTAGTAGCAATGATATTAACCATATAAATTGTAATAATAATATTAGTAACCGTAACATTAGAATTAGCAGTAATAGAATTACTAGTAACAGTAGCAGTACCAGTTCTAGAAATTGTAGCAGCAGTAGCAGTATTAGTAAAAGAAGCAGCTGTAAAATTACAATTAGTAGTAATAATAATACTATCAGTAGAAGTAGCAGTAGTAATAGTATTGCGGTACGCGGTGTTGCCGTTGGTTGAGCCACTGTCATATATTCTTGAAAGTCGGGGTTTCGATTCCAGATGGGTCTTTGTGGTTTTACATGGACTTAAATTTTTCCGGCTCCACTAAGTTAATGGGTAGGTTCAGCATCGAACAGAAATTAGTAACAGGTTCATTTCTTGGGGCTAAAGACGGCAGGTGCGTAGTGCTGACAACTTTACCACCTATATGTCCCGATTTCATAAAATTCCTAGGAGCATCAAATTTTACATTTTATTCTTATTAGTAGTGGTGTTAGTTTTAGTAGCAATAGTAGAAGCAGCGGCAATGGTATTGTAGTATTAACGCTAGATATTTGCATACTTGCTCATTATGTCACTCACGCGTAAGAATAAATATTACACTCAGCTCTCTGCTGTGGAACAATGTCTACATTCGCTAAATATCCAGCACAGAGAAAGCAATTTAAATAGAATCCATAGAAAAATTTGTTAATTATATATTCATTTGGTCATGTACAAAACTTTTATACGAAAAGCTTTTCTCAGAAATCAACAGAATTTTATCAGCAATCTGGTCCTATGCAAATTAAAACTCACAATTTTTCTAAGAACCCAAATCTTTCCCCCAACTGTACCTACTTTTACAAATATCCCGACGGCATGTGTCGTCAAAATTATCCACTTACCTGATCAGGCTTAACCCACGTATGTATCTGACATCCCATTTATCTGTGTACTGTACAGATAGTCTAATGGTGGAAGATGCACAACTTCTTTACAGCCACAATTGTGTACAAAGCGCCTGATCATTCGAATAGAGGTTCTACCACGTACAGCAATATTCGACGGAGAAGAACCACGTGACGCTACAGAATACTGTGCTGCATACTCAGCCTGGAGAGCGTAATAAATAAATAAATAAATAAACAACAAAAATTTCTACTGTAGCACAACTGTCCCCTATCATAAAGGTAATCCATAATATATCCCACTGCTGAAACATTCGTATTAAAAGACCGGAAACAGGTTAAGGCGTGTGATTGGGCAGACTGTTTTGGTTACAAAGAAAGTAAGCAAAGTTAAGTAAAACAGGATATATGTTCGTAATCCAACCCCGGTTTACAAGCCTGAACGCACTCACTTTACTCACTGAACTATAAACTTAAATTAATTCAACCGATAGAGGTGTTAATATGTCAATAGTACAGGGTGTTAAAAAGGAAAGTTACTACGAACCGTCTTGATAGTTTAGCCTAAAATTTACCCGAAGCTGAAACAGAAATCTATTAATAAGCATAGACGTTTCGTGAACTAAAATGACGGTAACATCAAAGGATGCAAAATTGTGGCATATATCTATCAGGCTACACAACGTAAAAATCCAGAATATCTTAACATAAATATAAACCATAGGTGCTTTTCGTGGAATACATTGTCGCACCAAGCCGAGCGATAATGTTAACTGGGGAGGAGACTTGCTCCAAGCGCAAGTGGACGTCTCCCTGTCGGTAAGCGATTCCGCGATTGACCGCATCGCTGGTCTCTGGAACAAATACTAAAATTCTAACAGGGTAATAGGCTTACGCTAACAATTTTGAAGTCAGGCTTGACTGACCTTGCTAAAGACTAGGGCCTAAGTTGGCCTATACCAAGAATGAGAGAATAGACTTTCTTTGGTTGGTTGTCTGGTTTTCGAAAACAGATAGTCTGTGTCGCAAACTGGAATTGTGCGAAGCTTGTCTGGAGCTTAGTTGAAGCTGCCGCGCCTCGGGGAGAGGATTGTGGGACGAGCCCCGACTTTGCATCGAATACCATAGCATTTGCCTTATTACTGACAAAAATCACGGAAATACCTCAGTCACGATAACCGAAGACCTCACGGCTTGTGAGCCCCGAACGCGATTCGTTTTCTACTTGTCATCGCGGTCCATTACCTCGATTGGACTGCTCTCCCTTGCCGCCCTTGGCCTTCGCGTCAGGTTAAAGGGTCAACCCTCGATCATCGTAATTATCTGCCAATTTGCCGTAATAGGGTATTCCCCACATTAGCTAACTTTGAGTCAAAGCTCTCGGTCAGGGCTCTGATGTGGTCGCAACCAGCGGAACGCCCATATACTCGTGTATCTGCCTGTTACATCCGTACCAAGGGGCAACATTAGCGAAATGAAGACACTTGGAATGTAACGCAAGTAAACACCGGACATGGGTGCGGGCAGAAGACCTACACGCGGGGCAAGCATAATCTATCTTGGCGCTGATGAGCTGCTTATGTAGCAGGTCTACGTTCATGACAGATAGATCACTCTACTAATTTAGGAGCGACACAGCATACCGATTTTTTGAGCAACACTCTTCCTAAACTGATAGATGTCAAGCGACCAATTAATCGTGTATTTTGTGTCACTCCCAGGAAAGGAGATTTAGGGTGTAATAATAGTAGAACTACTAGTAATAATAGTGGACGAACTACCGCAAGACCTAATAGTTGGTAATCCATAAAAAATTCGAGACGACACAAACAAGACCCCATTATAAATAAATAGAGGATCGCGTATTTCCTTCCGACCGATTTTAATTTGTACCCACGGGACCATAAGAAAATCTCCCTGTAATATAGTACCAACCGTTATTCCAAAACAGCGGAAATTGTAAAACGCGGCCATGCGGCTAACCACGCAGCCATTTTTCGAGACGTGACCCAAATTACTTCGTCCGGCCGGGACACGAGCTACAATATGATTAACCCTGTGTGGATACTACATTAATCTTGATACCGAGATGGCGTCTGTTGGCGCCACAGCCTGGTTAAAAGTTTCTTCTCAACAACAACATAAGTTTTCTATATACCTAATTAGGTTTTAAATGAATATCCTGCTTCAAAATGGTTGTATTGTATAATATCAGTGAAAGATACCTGGTCCATCATCTTCCAACATTAAACTCTCTGTGGTTTCAAGCCTGTAACTTCTGGGGGTTCCATTATATACCTCATGATTTAAAATTAGAAATTTTAAGTTCTGCTCGCATGGTGTGTTTTTGTGTTTTGTGTTGATCTGAGAACAAATGACGATTATTTCCTTATACAGCTTAACTGACTGGTTTGTGTAACAGAGGAAGGAAATGTTTACTGCGCGGCACGGACTACATTTTTATGTGCAACACAGGTGAAATCAATCTTGTTATAGCACGTGAAGCAGGAAAAATATTAATGCATACATCTGAAGTGCCTATATATAAGAGAAGTCCAATCGCACAAACACAACACATACACATATATGTATATATAATACATAATACTGCATGTAGACACACAAAATCACACTTAACATACACAAACACACACGGACTGACATACACTTCATTTAATGATTACCATTTCCATATTTAATATGCTAGTTTCAATATATATAAATAAAAACATATAATATAAAATATGATGAGTGCAGTATAAAAAACGCCAAGTATAGTGATTCAAAATCAAATGTAAATCCTCCTTCACTAGTGGCAAAATATGAAATACACCTTTACAAATTAAGTCTTATATACATACTGCCACAGACCATGGTCTTTCAAAATGTGGTAAGTCCATCGCTACCGGTAAGGCACGCAATTACATCAGATCCCTGGTCTTAGTTTAAAGACCATAGGAAGATGAGATAAAAAATAAATAAATCTATCACAAGCCACAAAATTTGAACAGAACTGAAAATTGCTGCAACATTACAAAACACTTCCACATTGTCAGTTGCTGTTTGCAATTTCAGCTTTTTCAAAATAAACACAACATTCTATACCCAGTGCACCGAACACTGCAAATTCAGTTAGTCTTACAGCAGCTCTAAAGTGTAAATTTTTGACGTCCCGCAGCTTACTTCATGTGGACTTGATTATTCTGTTTATTTTAAGTTTATATTTGTTGAGTTAATTGCAGAATTTATCATAATAATAAACATCATTACTAACAGTAGCATATTATGTTGCCCTCTAAATTATATTGGCGTACAGGCCGCTACAAATCAACGCGCCCTCTCCACCGTGCGAAAGATAATGTGTATCCTTTTGTTGAATATTAATAATTTAGTAGGAAAGTGTGTTGGTGTTCAGACACACACATCTGTCAGCTTAATTATCTCATGACACAATTCGTTCAAACTGTAGAGAAAATCTGCACAGGTGATGGGTGCAACTGTTTATTTATTGCCCTAATTCACATAGCGGAGAAAGTAATATTGCTCTATCATTCGTACATAATTAGTACCGTAGTTTATTTTCAAACTGTTTTCGCTGTTGCATAAGATCTGTGCGCGGAACGCCTGTAGCTAGTGAACCGTGTAGGGTAATACTTGCAGGCGGTGCGATCGATCTGCCCTCTGTGGACAAGAGAAAGGACCAAACTCGCACATGTTTGTAGCGTTTCGGTACTCGACAGATCAGAGCAGGGATTATACAACACTACTCAAATTTTGTGATTTTCAACAAAAATTCTCAATTGCTTAAAGGAATTTTTACAGATTTAGAACAAATTAAATACTCAAGGTAGCATAGTGCATGATCAAATTAATAACCATAATTCTTAGTTTCGAATTTTGTACATATTCCGTGCAGAAGTATATTTCACAAATATTTCACAATCGAGTACTATCACAATGTTTATTACACACAACTCACACATATTTCGACCAATTATTCCGGCCATCTTCAGGGAGTGGCAAGTTGGTCCATTGTTACAGAGTGTTTGGCAGGCTGTCAGAAATAATTTGGAGCACTACACGTGTTTGGATACAGAACGTTACTTTTACAATTTTTAATTCATACAGATTCTAAGATCAACTGAAATATTATTTTAAAAATATAACTAGATGTTTAGACATGTAATGACCAATTTATATTAATTATTTTTACTGTATTCTTACTAATTTTATATCTATATATGAAAATCACTTATAAAAATCAATATATACTTTTCACACTTGGACCAAACTTGTGATGTCTTAAAAATGACCAAAGTATGTGACCGAAGCATATAGCTGTTGTGTGTAATGACTATAAATACTGGTGAAACTGGTTGGTGGTGAAATTTGTGTCAACATTTTCAATATGTGAGGGAATTTCCTCTTACAAATGCTTGTCACTTCTCAATAAGCAACTGTTGTTGCCGGTGGTGTAATATGTTTTATCGTAAGTTAGCACAGCTGTCTGAGAAATGCGCTGCCTCGTAATGGAAAATTACATTGCAGTGTTTATAACGACCTGAGAGAGGAATATATCCTAAGCCAGTTAAATCCATAGCACAACGCCACAACGGACCATCTTTACCACTCAAAGCAATACTAACCCTATTACCCACACTGAAGTTCTCGAAGGGCTCTTCACTCTCCGATTCAGACATTGAATTTAAAATGCAGTAAATATTTTTCCTTCCTCTAACGCCTATTTTCAATATCAATATTGTCGTTTGTCGTGTCTCTCAGCATGGCAGATTTACAGCATAAAGATGACATCCGTCCGAACATCTTGTGACTCCTGCCGTGCTCACAGTTAAAAAAATTACTCAGCAGTAAATGTATTATTTTTAAACAGTATAAATTTTCAGCTCTATCATTATATAATTTTCTCCACCTTCTCAGATTCCATCCCCTCCAGTTCCAACTACCATAATCACAACACTTCTTAACGCTCTCAATATATGTTTACAATAAACTGGGCAAAAATATATAAGTTTTCAGTGGCCTTAAAACTATTATAAAATCTGGTGTCAAATGCAAGTGTAGCCACGCCACCTACGACGCTATAAAAAATGGTGGAGAGACGTTTAGAGGTGAATTTGCTCCCTAGAAACAAGAAGGCTGTTTAAAGGACAAACAATCGATAAAGAAAAGAAATTAGTGCCTGGAGGAGTGCCTTAAACTGTGTTCTTCATAAGATGTTGAGAAAATTTGTGCGTTTTGGAAGGAATTATATACAAATTAAGAGGAAGAATTAGCATATAGATATTGGAAGAGGGAGAGGACGAAACGAAGGCACACAAATATTGCTCATACAAAAATATGGGGGGTTCAGAACAGCGAGGTGCAAAGTAGCAAAAACAAAAAAAGAAAACGTAATTTACAAGTTCATGGTGCTCATATTACTATGGAAATGTGATCGTATGTTTTATATAATAATTTATTTTTATTTGCATTAAAGAATAACAAATGTAACTTTACAATTTCAGAGTCATTACGTTCTTCTTGAAAGTTGTTTGTCCCTGAAAATCCTTGCTGCCAAACAGGCTAATGTGATGAAGTTATTTCGCTATATAATGGACAAAGTGACAGTAAACACAGTCTACCACAATGTCCGTAGTCCAGTGGATGCGAGGTTTAAGGCGTACTTCTGCGGCCAATCCCCTGCTGTGATTGTGGGTTTGAATCTCAAAAGGGACATGGACGTTTGTTGTGAAGGTTGTCGGGCAGAGTTCAATACGACGAACAGATCACTCGTCCAGAGCAGTCCTACATACTGTGGTCAAACGTGCGTGAACTACATCTATGACGAACGAGGTGTACATGACCCACTGGTGGGGGGGCTGTTGTGCAAAAACAAACACAAATTTAATTAACTCCCATTAGAAATAATTTACAACACATTTCGTTTCATAAAACCCACTTTTAAGCACAATATAAAGCAGCATTCTACTGAATGCCATAAAATGGAAGGGATCGCGTGTGGAGGAAGTTCGAAATTGAACAGATTGTAGAAAATATTCTGCAGCAAAGCAACCGGTGATGTACACTAACCGGTAAGGGTGATAGCGTGCACCAAACGTAACGGTGCTGAACATCTACAGTTAGTGATTGATAGCGAGCACCTAACATACATTGATGCACATCTACTGCTAGTGTCTGAAAGCGTGCACGTAACATACCGGTGTTGCACATCTACTGCTAGTGTCTGATAGCGTGAACCTAACATACCGGTGTTGAACATCTACTGCTAGTGTCTGATATCGTGCACCTAACATAACCTGCTGCACATCTACTTCTAGTGTATGAAAGCGTGCACCTAACATACCGGTTCTGCACAACTACAGCTAGTGTCTGATAGCGTCCAACTAACATAACTTGCTGCACATTTGCTACTAGTGTTTGATAGATAGCACCTAACACATGCTGTTGCACATCTACTGCTAGTGCCTGATAGCGTGAACCTAACATAAACTGCTGCACATCTACTCCTAGTGTCAGATAGCTGCGCATAACAAACCGGTGCTACACATCTACTGATAGTGTCTGATAGCGTGCACCTAACGTACCGGTGCTGCACATCTACTGCTAGTGTCTGATAGCTTGCACCTAATATAATGGAGCTGCACTTTTACCGCTAGTGTCTGATAGCGTGCACCTAACATACCCTGCTGCAAATTAACTGCTAGTGTATGATAGCGTGCACCTAACATAACGGTGCTGCACATCTACTGCTGGTGTCTGATAGCGTGCACCTAATATACCCTGCTGCAGATCTACTGCTAGTGTCTGATAGCGTGCAACTAAATGCCGGTGATGCACATCTACAGCTAGAGTCTAATAGAGTGCACCAAAAATATCGGTGCTGCACATCTACTGCTAGTTTCTGATAGCGTGCACCTAACATACACTGCTGCACATCTACTGCTAATGTCTGATAGCGTGCACCTAATATAAAATTCTGCACATCTACAGCTATTGTCTGATAGCGCGCACCTAACATATCGATGCTGCACATATAATGCTAGTGTCTGATAGCGTGCACCTAACATACCGGTGCTGCACATCTACTGCTAGTGTCTTTTAGCGTGCATCAACATACCGGTGCTGAACATCTACTGCTTGTTTCTAATAGCGTACACAAATATACCGGTGCTGCACATCTACTGCTAGTGTCTGATAGATTGCACCTAACATACACTACTTCACATCTATTGCTAGTGTCTGATAGCGTGCACCTAACATGCCGGTGTTTCATATCTACTGCTAGTGTCTCATAGCTTGCACCTAACATAACTTGCTGCACATCTACAGCTAATGCCTGATAGTGTGCACCTAAAATAACCTACTGCATATCTAAAGCTAGTGTCTGAGAGCTTGCACCTAACATACCGGAGCTGCACATATACTGCTAGATTCTGATAGCGTGTACCTAACATACCGGTGCTGAACTTCTACTGCTAGTGTCTGACAGCGTGCACCTAACAAACTGCTGCTGCATATCTACCGCTAGTGACTCATAGCGAGCACCTAAAATACCCTGCATCACATCTACTGCTAGAGTCCGATAACGTGCACCTAACATACCGGTGCTCTACATCTACAGCTAGTGTCTGATAGCGTGCACCTAATGTAACGGTGCTGCACATCTACTGCTAGTGTCTGATAGCATGCACCTAACATACTGGTGCTGCACATCTACTGCTAGTGTCTGATAGCTTGCACCTAACATAACCTGCTAAACATCTACAGCTATTTTCCGATAGCGTGCACCTAACATAAGCTTTTGCACATCTACTGCTATTGTCTGATAGCGTGCTCCTAACATACCGGTGATGCACATGTATTGCTAGTCTGATAGCGTGCACCTTACATACCGTTGCTGCACATCTAATGCTGGTGTATGATAGCGTGAATATAACATTTTCTGCTGCACAATTTAAATCTAGTTTCTGTTACCGTGCACCTATCGTACCGGTGCTACACATCTACTGCTAGTGTCTGATAGCGTGCATCTAAAATACTGGTGCTGAACAACTACTGCTAGTGTCCGATAGCGTGCACCTAACAAATCCTGCTGCAAGTCTAAAGCTAGTTTCTGATATCGTGCACCTAACGTACCAGTACTGCGCATCTAATGCTAGGGTCTGATAGCATACACCTAACATATTCTGCTGCACATCTACTGCTAGTTTCTGGTAGCGTGCACCTAACATACCCTGCAGCACATCTACTGCTAGTGGCTAATAGCGTGCACCTAATATACCGGTGCTGCACATATACTGCGAGTGTCTGATATCGTTCACCTAAAATAACGTTGCTGCACATTTACTGCTAGAGCCTGATACCGTGCACCTAACATACCGGTGCTGCACATCTGAAGCTAGCTTTGATAGCGTGCACCTAAAATACCGATGCTGCACATCTAATGCTAGTATCTGATAGCGTGCACCTAACATAAACTGCTGCACATCTATTGCGAGTGTATGATAGCGTGCACTTAATATAAAATTGCTGCACATATACTGCTAGTGTCTTCTTGCGTGCACCTAACATAACGGTGCTGCACATCAACTGCTAGTGTCCGATAGCGTGCAAACAACATACCCTGCTGCAATTCTACTACTAGTGTCTGAGAGCCTGCACCTAAAATACCGGTTCTGCAAATCTACTGATAGAGACCGATAGCGTGAACCTAACATACCGGTGCTGCATATCTACTGCTAGTGTCTGATAGCGTGCACCTAACATAACTGTGCTGCATTTCGACAGCTAGTGTCTGATAGCATGCACCTAACATACACTGCTACAATCTACTGCTAGTGTCTGATAGCGTGGACCTTACATAACGTTGCTGCACATGTACTGCTAGTGTCTGATAGCGTTCACCTAACATACCGGTGCTGAACATCTCCTGCTAGTTTCTGATAGCGTGCAACTAACATAATCATCTGCGCATGTACTGCTTTTTTCTGAAAGAGTGCACCTAATATAC
>Ga0209755_10008343_pt1 | contig 11090 bp, 9 predicted proteins | sample TergutCo191P1_FD_187301 | JGI IMG/M metagenome (GOLD analysis project Ga0209755, IMG submission 187301) | Cornitermes sp. P1 segment gut microbial communities from Petit-Saut dam, French Guiana - Co191P1 (SPAdes) (version 2) | ecosystem: Host-associated > Arthropoda: Insects > Digestive system >... | reverse complement strand
CGCAAGTTAAAGAACTAAAATCGTTGTTTAGAAATTTCCTTATAATGTTAGTAACAGTATGTACTGCTAATTCTCCGAATTGTATGGAAACTCAGAAATGTATAACGGTGAATAGGAAAGCCGCCACTGGTCTCTATCCTGTGCCAGATTTATCCGGTCCAAACTTCGTCCAGATTGCTTAATAAACATATTAATAATATCCCCGTTATACTCCTCGGCTTCAGCGTCTTTAACTAAAACTGGTCTGCATTTTTTTGCCTCCCATTTTTACTATACGATAAGCCAGCCTCCTTTTGTTCTATTTTCACGCACTAACAAGTCAAATTGGTTTTCGTCACCAGCTGTTTTACTAATACATAAGTTTATCTCAACAACTGCAGCCCCAGTAGGTAACAATAGTGTATTCAGTTCTGTTTGAGGAGACTAACTTCTCCTAAGTTTCTAAAATTTCAGCTGACTTGAAAGAAAAAGATAATATCTGTCAGATCTGGTTAAGAATTTATTACTTAGAAACAAATGGAAAAAAACTAAGACCGAAGGCAATTACGTGCTGTATCTATGTGTCATGAAAAGTAATTTTGGAATGAACTTTTTGGAAAAAAAGCATTACGCAAGAACCAGGAAGGCTTATTATTTTTTTTCCATTGCCATAACTAGGAATCTTGCAGTTTTACAGTGTAAACACAGTTTGAAATCGATTGTAACTAACGTCCATGTATGGTCATGTAAGAAGTCATAAAACGCTGACTGATGTGCCTCTTTGCTATATGACACTTTTGAAAGTTACGATGGGAATCTTTCGGCAAACTGATTTTCGGCTTAAATAACACTAAAAACGTCGAGCTACATATCTACGGACAAACGTGAAGAAAGTTAAATACTGCTATTGTAAAACTGGTATTTGAAATAACGATCGTATATACAATGAAACACTGCATACTACAAATAATAAGGTAAGCTTATTTAACTTGTGTCATAACTCAGCCTGCTCTCAAAATTGAGTCGAGTCCAAATTCTAAATTCATAACGCTACTTGAATTACTACGTGACAGGCAATCGTGCCAAGTTTTTAAGTTAATGATAGAGTTTCACTTGTGTAAATTTGTAAATACTTACATTAGAATAGATACAAATAAAACCAGGTATTTTGTCTTTGTTCTACGACAGTTTCTTCCCGCAGTAGCCCCAAACATGTTTGCCTAGACATTTAGGCTGGTGGCAGCTCAGCTACGCGTACTTAGATCCAGATCTAGAATCTAGGACTTAGAATCCTCCAACCTCCAACACCTTCCCCCCTCTCGTGTCTAACTGGGCTTAGCTTGGTGGATGATCAACCCATCGCCACAGTGGGCACGAGAAATTGGTAGGCAGCGGTTCGATTACAAGTCGGTGCAGCAGTGCGAATTCAGGTAACAGTAAACTTAAGTACTTAGGACCCAGTTTGGTTTACTACGGGAAAATTGATATTTGTTTACGGTTACACGTAAGGGAAAGTAGATACGTAGAGCCGGTAGATTTGGTTTTTTAAATTTAGGTTTTCATTTTTTGGTTGAACTTACACACGTTAGGATGACTCACGAACGGCTTCAAGCAGAACTGTTAGAAGCGAGAAAAGAAATCGAAAGTCTCAGAGAACGTGCGTCCACAAGTACGACACCGATAGTCCACAAGGATTTGTCATTAATTTCAGCGATTACTAAATGGTCAGGTTCAGACGATATAGTAACTCTGGAGGAATTTCTAGAAAGCATCGAATCCTCAGGAAGGATAGGAAGATGGACCGAAAATGACGAAAGGGAGGTCGAAGTTTTAAAGCTAACGGGATCCACAAAATTATTTTATCAATGGTGTGATGAACTCCACGAACAGGGAACAACCTGGCAATTATTTAAGGAAGCTTTTAGGCAACGGTACAGGGATGTCCATACAGACCAGTACCACTTTACGAAATTGCAAACGGCAAGACAGGAAAAAAAAGAAAGTCCTCAACAATTTGCCGATCGTTGCAAGAGTTTAGCGCAAAAAGTGATGACAAAATCAGCCGACCCTCAGATTCAGCGCATTCATAAGGAAAACGCTTACCGTATGCTTCTGGCAAGTTTCGTTTCAGGACTTACAGGTACAGCGGGTTATCAAGTTAGGATTTCGCACCCGCAGTCTCTCGGGGAACTTTGAATTTAGCTTTGTCAGTCCAAGAGGCAGAGACACAAGAACGCTTTAATGAAAGAGTCTATACGCGGTCCGAAAAATCAGTATGATTACTGCCCGGACCGAAGGGCCGTCCGGACTCAAGAAACAGAAATTGCAGGTATTGGGGTGAAACACACGCGTACAGGCAAGCGCACAACCAGCGCCAGAGCGCACCCGTTAGTAAAAATATGACTGAGCACCAGGAGAACAGAAAAACGCGAACCGAAGCTGCCGTACGCTACTACGAATGCGATGGCAGAGGACATTTCGCGCGAGAATGCCCAACTAGGCTGAGAAAGGAGAAGAAACTCTCTGATTGACCAGGCAGGAGAACCCCGTCCCAACGTTCGAAGCGTTCGAACGCGCCTGGTGAAAAACAAGAAACTGCGATTTCGGGAAACGAGTGAGAGGCGTACAGGACGACAGCTCTCACCGCCACCCCGTACCCGAAAAGGCTGTCACGGTTAAAAAGGTTACAACTGCAATGGAGCACGGCACCCCCGCTATAAAGGCAGATATAGAGGGTGTGGAGAGGAGTCTTATCATAGACACGGGCTCCGACGTGTCCATATTGAAACCAGGAATTTCGAACGCAAATATTAGGGATACCGCTCTCAGGTCCCTATGGGGTGACAGGAGTAACATTCGAGGTGAAAGACCGGCAGCTGGTTTCACTGGGTTTAGGTGGGCGGAAGTACGATCACACGTTTTTAGTGTGTCCGCTGCCTACGGAAGCAGCCGGACTGCTAGGTACTTTATTTCTAGAAGGAAGAAGTGTCCACATAAATTTCGAAGACGGTAAGATGTCGTTTAACGACACCGTCAAATACAACCGAGCTCGGGGCGATACGTTAAGTCAGCGCAGAGTCCTCAAGTTTTCACGCCGGGTAAAGAGGGGCACAGCCCTCAGCCCATGTGGCAAACGGAGGAAAGGAAGGACGAGCGGGTCCTAGAGAGACCCAAAAGTGAAGAGCCCACTTCACAGAGCAGAACGTGGCTCGTGAAGGCGCTCGAAAACGTTGTACTGGCACCCCGGTGCAAACAGGTAGCTGTGGCGAGACTGGAAACGGAAAAGGAGCAGAACCTTCCTCCATTGGTTTACGTGGAACCTGCCCAAATTCCAATAGAAGGTATTTTTCCAGGACGGACACTGTCTCAAGTTAAACCGAGCACACGCCAGTCTACGCAGCTGACACAAGCGAGGGACGAAACGTAAACGCGATCCGCTAACACAGCATACGTTATGCTGGCAAACGTCAGCGAAAAGACACTGACCGTGCCTAAGCACACCATTTTAGGAAATGCACAGCAAGTTTCAGAAGATTTGATTGACAAAATAAACACGGAAAGCGAGTCCGACGCGGACAAGCCGCTGACGAGGAAAAATAACGTAGCTTTGTATAATAAACTGCTCCCTGGAAAACTAGATTTTGTGGTAGAGCATCATGACGGTGGCCCATGTAGATGTCCTTAGCCGCCATGTTGGCGCCATAGTACAAGGAGATACCCTGGAAAAGGAAGATGACCTCCGTGAACAGGCAAAAGAGGCGTTTTGCCTCAAACAGAGCCCAGGTGCATACGCTAGGGGAAAGAAGTTTATTTGGACGACGATGGTGTTTGATATAGACGTAGGGCGAACGGAGAACATCAGATGATATTGCCAGCGACATTGATGCACGAGGTTATTAGGTTAAATCACGATCCAGTTTTTGTCGCACATCCGGGAACCAAGCGGACTCATGACCTAATAACACTACAGTATTGGTGGCCAGGCATGAGGAAAGCGATAGAAGATTACGTCAGAAAATGTGATCTATGTCAAAGAAGGAAAGGGACACGCGAATTTATAGCCCCACTGGGAGAGATTCAAGAACAGACGGCCCCATTCCAGTTGACGGCGATGGACATTACTGGTCCATACAGAACGACGCCGCGAGGGGACAAATACTTTCTTACGTTCATTGATCATTTTTCAAAATATGTCGAAGCATTTGCCATTGAGGATCAAACGGCCGAAACATGAGCACGAGTCTACGCTACTCAAAATGTCTCGCGGTACGGAACGGGAGCGCAACTAACAACGGACCAAGGTCCAGAGTTCATGTCTAGTTTTTTTTTTAAGAGATTTACAAAGTGCTAAGTGTACGAAGGTCACGTACCACTAGTTATCACCCCGCTTCAAGTGGAATGTTGGAGAGATGGCATAAAGATCTCCACACGGCGCTTTCGCATTACATAAATGCGGCAAATACAAACTGGGACACTATAGTTCCATTTTGATGGCGCATAGGCTCAGCCACATTCGGTTACGGGGTACAGTCCGTTTTATCTATTGCATGGGCGAGAGATGCAACTGCCTGGCAACGATAACTTGAAGGCCTGATGCGTACAGGAAGGCACAAGCCTAGACCGACACATAGAAAACCTGAACACTAGTCTGAGAATGGCGTACAAAGAGGTGGCCGAGGCTAACAGAAAAGCGCACCAAAAAAATAAGAGATTTTACGATCGAAAAGCAAAGGCACGAGATTTTGAGGAAAATTCCTTGATGTATTTGTAAACCCGGCGATGAAAACGGGCTTGACTTGAAAATTTAAGAAATTTTGGTCAGGTCCTTGCAAGGTTATTAGGAAAATATCTGAGTTGAATTATGAAATTGTTAGCCAAGATAACCGAAAGTAGACTGTTCACATAAATCGGTTAAAGAGATGTTACAATCAGAGTCTTTGGGACCCTAGGCAAAATCAGGAAATTCGGAAGAAGCCCCCCCAAACGGAAGACGAGATGCCGAGTTTCGGGTGAAGACGAGGAAAAAGGATTTGCAGTAGGTCCATTGCCGCTTGCAGTAGACGACATGAACCCTGAAAATGTGTGTAGGACTCCGCAGATTTCCATTTGGGATACCCCTGACACGGACAGACGAACTTCGGACACCCCTTTCTCAAGTAAAGACGACCCTAGCTACCGTCCGCTTGACACCCCAAGATCGCGTCGTGAGCTACAAACTACCCGCGAGGAAGAGTCAAACACACGAGCTCGCACGAGAAACATGCTGTAAGATGTTAACAATGCATAGTTTGGTTAAAAATGGAACATTTGGGAAGACTATTTATGGCAGGGAAGATGATAGATATTACCGACTTGCCGCGGGGAACACCAGAGTGTAGAATGAATGACTTCCAGCAACTTTTGCTAAGATTAGATCTTGCCCGTGGCTTAGTAAACATAAGCAGATTGCATTAAGCAAGTTTTCGGAACTGCCCCTGGTTTAGATGTACAAACGAAATAGGAAGTATTAGACGTATGGCGATAGAGGAATTCTGACATAACACTTTTTAAATCGGTTCTTACAAGGTAAGATTTAGGAAGAAAAATGCAGGGGGTGTAGTGAATGTATCTAGTGTAGTAAAGGAACAGATGATTCAATTACATGACTAGGTACTTAACACAGCTAAAGACAGGTTTAGATAAATTGTCTTGCCGACTTACGCATTATTTTTATAAATTTCTTAAGTATTTGGTAGAGTTGAAATTTTGAGTTATAACACAAAACGAAGAAGCTACCTATTGCTTACTGAGGCCGACTATGGTCATTGTGAAAAAGTTAAGTAGTAGAATATGCTCGACGAAAAACTGCAGTGTACAATAAACATTCGCTGAAAAGCGAAGTCAGTTTAAATTGTCCGAACAGAACACCTCAACAACTTGCGCCGACAGAAACAAATGCTTCAACCAGACACCATCTCTAAGACATCATGGTGAGCTGTGAATATACGCTACAACAAGTCACCCAACGATGACGCGATGACAACAGTTCAAGGATTCGTACGTTGTCACTTACCGAATTTGGAAAGATCCAACGTACCGCCTTGGGGGACCCGACAACTAAGCGACGGACACGACCGGACCACCGCGTCACTATGCGTGATGTCAGATCACTCTTGCACTCACAAACAACTTCGCTACTTTGGGAAAAGCGAACGAGAAACCCTGTTATTGTCACAACTTCCCTTTGCGCTCTTCCGATTATAAATATCCGTTGTTTTATCCTATATTCACCCCACGGTACGGAAGACACTGCCGGAATGAAAATTGTGCAAGACGAAACACAGAGACAGTCAGTGATTTCGCATCGTGAACGTTGACACATCAGGAAACTTCCCAGTGCACGGAACGAGACGTCGACCCTCAGAAGTATTTGCTGAACAAAGGTTTTGTACAAGTACAAGTCCGAGTCACTTCCTCTCGGTAAACTTCGCGGAAGATCAGACGACTATGAGTGAACACAGACTATATAAGGTTGTAAATTGAATGAGTTAACAGATTCAGCTATGTAAATTTTCTTTCGTTGTTGCTTGTAGAGTTTTTTTCTTGTTTACACAATGTATTAAACTTGTACACTATTGTTACGCATATTTAGATAAGTGTAAGTTGTGCTAAGTTTTACTTTTATGACAATCTGTGGTATGTATTACGCTTTGAGAGATTTGTCTTGAAAAAAGAATGTTTCTTCCCAAATCTCACGCTAAAGAGGGGCAGCTGTCATGAAAAGTAATTTTATAATGAACCTTTTGAAAAAAAGAGCATTACGCAAGAACCAGGAAGACTTATTAGCTTTCTGCTAGTGTGAACTAGTGTGAACCATGTCTATATGTTTCGCCTAAAATTAGCAGTTATCCGATACCAGTGGCCGCGCAGTCTAAGGCGTGGGACTACTGCCGCTGGCTTGCTGGAATTACGGGTTCCAATGGATGTCTACCTCTTGTAAGTATCGAGTGTGTTGTCAGGCAGAGGTCTCTGGGGTCTCTGCAATAGGCCAATCACTCGTCCAAACGAGTACTGCCCATTGCGGTGTGTCCCAGTGTGATCTCGAAACCTCAACAACGAAGTGGCCTAGACCCAATATGGCTGTACAGCCATAAAAAATACACTTTAAAAAGTCAATTCTAGATATATTTAACACCATAGATACTGAACACAATACATTTCAGCAGACAATCAACGCTACAAATTTTTTGAAAGAAATGTATTTGTACTTTCTCCCAAACGACCCACTTAGGTGTCCGCCAATAATAATAATAAAGTTTAAACAGTTTTACCTATAACTGTGTAAAGTATATAATACAAAGTGTTGAAAAGATTGAAAAGCAGGGAATAGTATTAAATCGATTTAAATCATATTAAAACTTGCTGTGACACTCGTAGTACATAATAATGTATTGCAGCTGTAATGTCCAGTATAATGTGTGAGAATGGTATACTGTCAAATATTCAGTTCTGGTTTCTAAGATACTGAACTATAAAGGTAAAAGTTACGTAATTGTTTGAATGTATAAAATATCAAGCAAGTTGTTTACTTACGGGTTTTTTGCCTGTGTTTATGTCGACTGTTAGTTCCACAATGGCAGGTAGTCGTCCTTGCATAGTGACTATGATAAGGATAACCTCGCTGCAGTCTTGTGTTATACATAACAGCGTGAAAATGGAATCTATATTTTTTCGTTTGCACTAATAAACACAGCAGGATGTACCGAACTAGTGTTCACACTTATGAACAAATTTGTTGAAAGTGCAGATGTGCCGCACAGAACAGCTTCGCTAGAACACAATATATGTGTCTGTGTGGATTTTATGCTGGACAAAGTAGCACCGGGGCAGGTCCTTCGCGTATTGCGGTTTTCCCTTGTTAGCATCGTTCCACCATTGTTCCACACACACATTTATTCATCTGTCACCGACGCAACTGACAGCTTAGTTAAACAATACACTTATATAAACACAACCAGCACAGTTGAAAAACGCTTATCTCGGTGCAATCTTTGATAGAAATGTTAAATACAGAATTAATGCAGAAATAATTTAACCCAGATAGTCAAAATAGTTTCTTGATACAGCCCGCCATTTGATGTTGAAATGCCCGTATATCTTGAAATCTAACATCTCAAGATGAGTGTTGTGTAACATTTTCGACTTACATTTTAACGGTAATCACATTTTGGTGAGTTTATTCTCGAATTTCTTTCACCCTGCAGGGAGACTGCTGCTGTTTTCATGTACTTGAATTCTGCACTGCTAGTTAGAATTCGGAATGGATCAGGGAAGTCCCCGACGGGCCAAATCAGTCAAATTATCCGTGGCTTTCTTCGATACACCAGCAAAAATTAAGATGGGATTTGAATTACAATTTTCACTGTACGCTTCCCTTGCAGCCCTCTCAGTTTTAAGATCAAAACTTTTACCCCAGTCATATGGTTAGTCATCCCCGTTGTGTTTTTTTTTATGGTAAACTAGATTGGAGTGTATCTACAGTCTAACACAAATATCTGGTGGATATGTATATATATATAAATATTACATAGAGAACAACTACATGTTTCGGCACTTGGTAATGGTCATATGCAGGTTGTATATGAAATACTTAGTAAGCAGTTATACAAAACATATATGGGCTACTTATATGGGGTAGGAAGGGGGTATAAAGTGGGTACGAGTTCTCGTATCTGTCCAAAGGGTGGATGGTGTGGGTTGCATGGAGGGTTCATGCTGTTACCAAGCTATGACTAAGCTTATAATAGATAAATCTATGGTAGGCATCATGCTGTGTCTAAGTGTGCTGCGTAATTACACTAAAGTCTAATATACAATGTACAATAATACGTAGCATCTGTGGCTATAATTCTATAACAAACTTAATCTAGTTAATAACAGTTTCTTTCTAATTTTACATAGAGTGGGATGTCACTATAGTCTCGCCTGTGCAGTTTTCATATGTTGAGTTATAATACTCATTACCATGTTATGTTTCATACAATGTTTGTGAGTACAGACAACCAGCCAACTAAAACGAACTGAGACCCCAATTCCGTTCTGTCCAACGTTAACAAAATTTCTTCTCCGAATTGAAAGTACTCCCCATATGCAGCAATATCTCAACATTTCTTACGCCCTGCATATTTCAACCAACCACTTCTTTTCACCTTACCGTCTACACCTCCAAACGCTCTTGAACTCCTCCAAACTACCTTCAACAGGCGGAATAAGAAGGCATTACCTAGGAAATTTCGAACCGTAAAGTTTTTCTCACTTTCCTTGTACCTTTTATTTCATTATTTTCACCGTCATGATTTCCTCTTCTTTCCTTTTTTTTCTCTTCCCATTACATCATTCAAAACTTTACTACAATACACCACCAACAGTAAAATCGCAAATAATATATTTACTTTCGAAACGCCCCAAATAAAAGCATATACAATAACGTGGCATGGTACACTTCACGCGGCAAATTGAATATAGAGTGTGCCCTGCTTATCGTCTTCTTTAACAAAGCAGTTATATAGCACAGAAAGACTGCATCAGCCGATATACCTCTTGTCAGCTGCTGTGTTCAGAGACGCCATTAAAGAGATATGTTCTAAAACGGACCTGCACAATCTTGTGTTCCATATGCTGCGTTCGTCATATTCATACTTGGCACTTCTGCGTCAGATGCATGAGGAGTAGAATTTCCGGCTGTTCAGCAGGATCGACTCATGTGAATGTAGGATAATAACCACGAATACAGTTTTACGGCATCAGACACAACTATCTTATTTACTGTAGAATTTTTCAGTTTCATAGAGCATACTTCTTGTATTTTGTGTTTGTTAATCATTAACCTGAATGTAACTAGTCTTACGTTCGTTCTTCAAATATTACGTATTTTCTGAGGCACTAAACCAAGAATCCAAAACTACAATTTTTCTCCTCTATTAAATTAATTTCCTACATGTGAAATAATACTAAAGTTTTTACCTGTCAAAAAAATGTTTAATTTTACCAGAAACGAGCGTGGCAAATTAATCATGCTCAACATTGTCAAATAGGGTATTGTGTCCTTGTCACTTTATGTCCGAAAATATATTTCATCCAAGTGAAAACCTATGAAATAATATCTAATCCATCCAACATTTAGATTAAAAACTTCGAGGATTAATGGAGTCGAGAGACATAACAGAAAGTGAGACAATTTTTAAAAAGCTGTTAAAATAATGGGAAATAAAGGGGCACATGAAGTCATCGGTCTAGGAAAATCATGGCATGGGCTGCAGTCGCGTCTATTAGGATGTGATGGTGTTGTCTGCATTCGCCTGAATTACAGTATTATAGTGAGAACGGAAATAAAATGGTTTAGAATATGATTGTGTGGACTGGAGTTATGTAGCTTAAAGCACTATAAAGGTGCGGAATCTTGTAAACATGTTACTGCACCACTGTTGCATAAAACACGCCGAATTTCTTGGCGCTGAATGAAGGATTATTAGACATCAAGGTCTCTGTTCAATTCAGATAATGTCTCTGTGTGTTTTATCTAAATCTATTTTAATAAAAAAGAAAATATCCCATTCCCCCAGATAAATATGCCATTAGTACCTCAAAAGACGCTAATATCCCTTACTCCGAAATAATTTCCAATCCATCATTCATTAAGAGTCGCCCTAACAATCGACGCCACATAATCTGAGTTACTGACAGCGTTGTTAAATATATCACAGACAAAACAAAATAATTTAACAAACTGGATCATTTCAATCGGTGACTTGAAATTTGTAAATATTCATAAAAGAAGAAAAGGTAGAAAAGGAATAAGACATTTATGAATTACGTTCCAAACGCAACTACAACACACAAAACACAACCTTACAATATATGATTACACTTCACACTATGGTTTACGTTGCTGTGCCAATTAAACACTCTTCACGTTCTTCTCAATTCTAATTGAATCTCTTCGCGTGTCTTCCCTTTGGTTTCAGGAACTATGCACGCAATAATTACAGTTCCCAAAATACACATTCCACCAAATATTCCAAACGTTATCATTGGCCCTAAGCTCTCAATCATCATCCCATATAAATTCGTCA
>Ga0209755_10008342_pt1 | contig 11090 bp, 4 predicted proteins | sample TergutCo191P1_FD_187301 | JGI IMG/M metagenome (GOLD analysis project Ga0209755, IMG submission 187301) | Cornitermes sp. P1 segment gut microbial communities from Petit-Saut dam, French Guiana - Co191P1 (SPAdes) (version 2) | ecosystem: Host-associated > Arthropoda: Insects > Digestive system >... | reverse complement strand
TCGAGCCGACAACATCACCAAAGATCGCCATTGAATGTGTACTCAGCGGCGTCTACAGGACCCCCAAGTTTCGAGAGGAGCAGGAGTCCAGGTCTGCCACCGTCCCTACCCATGCCGCCAGTGAAGATGCTGCCACCATTTCTCCGTCACCAACAGAACAATTTGCAGACCGCAGAACGGGAAATCCCACGACGTCTGCCGCAGCCGCTATGGGCGTAGCGGCTGTTCCGCCGCAGGTAAGACGTCTCATTCATGTTACACGTTGCACGTGTTGTAATGGGTTTGATTGCGCCATGTTTTTGACAAACCACCCGCATCGCGGTCATTGTTGTGATCCGGTAATCTGTGCTCTGATATGAGTGTCTCTTAGTGATGTGATAAAAACGTTACAGGAACCATGTTTGTCAACGTTCTTCCACAATCAGTTGCATGCTTGATTATGACACTTTTGATGTAACCTAAGTGCTTTGCTTAATTATTAATCTTCTGCAACTGCTTATTGTTTGTGCATTGAGAATGGCATTCTTCTACTTAGTTACACAGTTCTTGTTCGGACCTCATAGTATATATTGTTTCAGAGCCCTGCCTGTAAGAAACATGTGTAGCTTTATATCAGTTTGTACCATATATTTTAATTGAATCGACATGTTGCAATTGTGATTACAGGCAATGTACGTGTAACGTAATATTTTGGCGCTGTCGCTTAACCCTTGTTGAATGGAAATGCTGCAATTCGGTCTGCATATGTTGTTGAGCTATATCTTATTATCAGCAGTAAGAAAATATTGAATTTTGCACGAAAATGCTTTTATAGCGAATTTATGTCGAATGCAACAATGAAACGTCCTAAGTTCTTCTTGAAAACTGGTCTATATTTTTGTCCTATTTTAATAAAATTTGGAGTCTTTAGACATTTTCTGATAAAATCCCGAGTATCAAAAGTAACAAGTTCCTCCAGCGTGGAACCGCGCCGGTACATACTGCCGGCCGGACGGATAGTCATAACGAAGCTTTTCACGACTATGCCAACGCGCCTAAAAATTATTAGATTCATTAATTCAGACAAGAGATGTTTACATGGAGTTTTTGATATATTTATCTTATATTCTTTTGATTTCGTAGCCAGTAATAGTGTACATATCTATGTTGTTTATATCTCTATGGGAACAGTAATTACATTCTTAGCAGCCCCCTTTGCTTATTATTTATTTACAACGCTGTTAGAAGTATTTCACTTGGAATTGTTGGACGATTAAAGAATAGCAATTTTAAAGTATGTGGTGAAAACAATCGTGGTATAATTTGAGGGACAGTCTCAAAATGACCTGGACTTTTACAAAAACGGCTTTATCTAAATACGAATTACAAATAGCCCAGCTTAAATGTGTTAGGAATAGCTAAATAAATGAACATACATTTAAATACTATTTATCATAAAAAATTATAAAACCGAAGTCCCAGCCTAACAGTGACAGTATAATAACAACCATGCGGAATGGTAAAAAAAGCCACAAAGAAACTGAAAATATCCGGCCACTGAACTGTGATTTCAACCCACAACCTGTCATATAGGAAGCAGGAGTCCTCCCGACCTGACCCTGATACCCAGTTTTCTTATATCAGAGCTGTAGTTAGTAATGGCCTATTTGACAAACGTAGTGAAATCTACAAGAGGTGGTTTTGTAGCAAAGGGCCGTCTGTGTTACAATCGTAGTAACTAGCAGGACCTTGTGGCTTCTTCTTTTCCAAGTGCGTGGCGTAACACCGCCACTGTAACAGAGTACGCCAGTATGTAAATGCAGCTGAACACCGAACAAAAATTAGGAACTAAGAAATAGTATTAGTTGTGTTTTTAAACATAGTTATCATGATAAAGTACTAAGGCTTAGTAACGAATTTTCATGCAGCAGAAGTGTGAGTACTGCTAATATCAAAGTCGCTGGACTGACACTATCGTGAGCCACTTCCATCCCAATATCCTGTCTCTCTAAGACCCATTGTAAAATTATTTTAGCTGCTCTTCGGTGATGAAGTAGAGATCTTTAAACTGTCTTTCGTACAGAAATGTTTTATGCGTTGCTTATTTCCCCATTCTGCCTAATTTTTCATATTTAGTATTCCTGCCTGACTGCTATAACCATCTGTCTCTGTCTGTCTCTCTGCCTGTCTGTCTGTCTATCCGTCTTTCTGTCTGTCTCTGTGTCTGTCTGTCTGTCTGTTTACCTGCCTGCTCGCATGCCTTCATGTCTGTCCGTCTCGCTGCAGACCATACTGGCCTCTTGTTGCTCCAGAGTCTTGTTTTGTAGGTATTTCGTTGGACCCTTTCGGACTTGTGATGGATCCGCCACAAAGTCTTCAACGTAGACAGTATAACGCAAACACTGAAACACAAATACATACTTTCACCTTAAAAAGGGTTTCGAAACTACGTTCCCAGATTTGAAGTGTCAGAATGCAGTACAAGCCTTAAAACGTTAGGTTACTCTTATTGGGCAAAACTAAGTACGCCTTTATAAAACAGGCATCTTGTAGTTGAAATATAATACACATTTTACAGTGAAGCAATAAACCCCACCGTAGAAGTTTCACGCAGACTGTGTGTGAGACAGAGGAGCGGTCAGGTTCGTAGCATTTGAGGCAGCACCAGAGTTTCGTGAGGATGCAGGATGTACGCACTGCCAATTCGTTTCTACATAGGTGTTCACAGGGTCTTTTGAAGTCCACTTCGAGAGGAAGTAATTATGCAACTTTAGTTAGTGCAGCTCAAGAGAGCACGTCCTTTGATCCTCTCCAGTATTTCCACAGCCTCTACTCAAAGCTAATGTACAGTCTTCGCTGAATATTAGACAAATATTGGCACCCAAGCCTGCATTGTCAGCGAAGTACTAGAGAAAAAGATTAATTTATTTCTGAGTGTTTTCTTACTGGGTGCAGTGGAGGTTGCTTTTGGCAAAGAAATGTACCACGGTTACTTTGTGTGTGCATAGCATCTTAATTTTGATGAATTTAGTTTATTTTCACAAAAACTGATATAAACCCTATGCCGTTTGGAAGCCTTAAGGTGCTGAATGGCTTATTTTACTGAAATCAGTAATAGAAACATGACGAAGCTCGAACTGTGGGCCTCAGATGACGCTAGCGACATTTATTTTACCGTACTAAGAAGGTGCACCGTGTTATTTTGAAAAGTATAAAAAGTTTGTTGAAGTATTGTAGAATGTCACATAGCGATATAGGGGCCTACATTTATTGTGTTTAACTTTCAGTGTTGCAGCAAAGATTTAAGACACTATTTTGAGTAAAAGGTAATAAAAAGTAAAGCAATCCCATTACAGGTCTGGACAGGCCCTGAGGGTTCCAGGAAGATGAGGCTCCCAGATTTCAAGACAGTTGGCACATGAAGGTGGTAAGGTTGTTAGCCCTACGCACCGGCCGCCTTTACCCTCCAGGAAATATACCTGGTACTCATTTCTGTTAGAGGCTGAGTCGACGCCAGGGTTATAGTGCGGCCGGAAGGATTATGTCAGTGAAAATTTCCAGTGACACCATCGGGAATCGAACCCGCGACCTTCCGCCTTGTAGCGCAGTAACTCAACCAACTGCGCCACCGCGTGCCCCATTATTTTGAGTAGGCGTATCATTTCTGGGGCGAAAAGGACAGTACGCATTGAGGGGAGCTCATATTATCTGTAGTTAACGGATGTACACGTGGCGATAATATGAAAGCTTGAAGTTACACCCGACGAACTGAATCTAAACAGGTTCTGTAATTAAGTAAAACTGTGCCTGAACACCTAAAACAAGATGAAATCCACAGTAGTAGTAAAACTGAAGGATTAATTATCTAAAGCTGAGAAGAACAGATTTTATAGGAGTTGCGCTAGGAAACCTCATGCGTCAGCAGCTGAGTTTGTTCTGTATCTTTGCAAATGAATGTTAAGGCGTTGATGGGAATGGATTCGAAATTTCGGGACGAGACGCTCAGCAGAGAGGGTGGGAAAAGACATTCTCTAAGTGAGTTTCCTTTTCTAGGGAGGTTCTTACTCCTATCGTCCTGGAACATTCGCTGTGACGCGTCATTAGCTAGATGCTGCCTTACGTCCTTCTTCCTACATCCCAGATTACTGTGGCTGACACGGGAGACGAAGTGTTGTGGCAAATGAGGGGGAGACACCCATAGGTACATGCTGTAGATACCGTACGTTGTCGAGCAGCTTCTATTCCTTCGCCCCATATAGCAGGAAACTTCATATACCACTTTGTATTTATGTTTTGTTGGTAACAGTAGATAATAAATGTTTATTATGTACCAACATATGCACGAATAAGTAGTGTAAATTTATATTAAATTACTCCGACATGTTTCGGTGTTTATACGCCGTCTTGAGAGAGTTTAGGAGTTGTGTTAGCTAAAGATATGAACTATTAAAATTAAATTACTGTATTGTATTTTATCATTCTAATAATTCATAACTTTAGCTAACACAACTTGTAAACTCCTTGAAGATGGCATATAAACACCGAAACACGTCGGAGTAATTTAATATAAGTTTACAGTACTTGTTTATGCATATGTTGGTGCATAATAAACACATATTATTCAATATGCACGGTGTGAACATAAAAGTAAAAACAGTAAATAATGATTCTGTAATACCTGATCACGAGAAGAAATCTCTCTGCTACTTTGCACATTACACATGCAGCCTGCTAATGGCACGACGACTCTTCTCTCCTATTCCTCTCGAAATTTTAAATATATAACTGTCAACTCTGAAGTACAGGAATCTATTAAAAAACCACATAGGAAATGTGCGCATAACGTAATGTGGTGGAGTGTTCGCGTAACTGTTTGCCGGTTGAAATATGACAATGCATTCTTTGTGTATTGTTGAGTTATGTGGCACTGTCAGCCATATAAAAATAATGAGCTTTGCACAGCAATGCTTTTATGGTAAATTTATTTTCACCGGCAACAATGCGAGTTACACGTACAGGTTTTTGAAACAAATTATATACCAAATAATTGCGCTTTCTTTGCACTTCACATGTAAACGATACTTTGAAATAAAAGAGTGTCCGTTTAGACGTACAGTTTGGTTAACAGTTCGTAACGACATATAAGTCGCTGCGGAGTTTCTCAGGTTTTGTGAGTGTTGGAGTAAAATATTTTACGAGATCAAACGGAATTAATTAATTAACTCCGTGGAGCAGAGTCCTTCCTGATAAGATAACAGGTCCTCAGCTAGTCAAGAAATTCCCCTCACGTTATGGAGTCCAAAAGTTGGAATTAATTATGAAAAATAAGTATTAACCTTTAGACGCCTAATGTCAACTATAGTTGACGTACCACACCGCTAACATCCAAAGTTGCATTTTATATATTTATTCAACATATATAGGTACCGAATATTTTAAACATGGTATATACTCTCTGTTTTTTTCCTCTTCAAAGTGCAGTTTGTTTCATAATTCTAACGTTTTTGGTTCCTGTATTATTCACATTTTATATAAAGAATGTGCTAAAATTAAAAAAAAAAATAATTCCGGCTCCAAAAGGTTAAATGCCATAAGTGTGTGTCTCTATTCTTGCCATAGTTATGCGGCATTCAAAGCGCATCTTTTCTGAGTCGTATTAAATTGTCTTCTTTGGCCTGTCTGGGTGTACCACGTTTTTTTTCACATTATCTCATACACGGCACCATTTTTGTAAAAGAAAAAAAAAATATTGTACATTAAATACGAGCTTTGATCTTTTTCTACAACTTTTGCCTGAAATAATTTTCATTCTACGAAGAATTCAGCAAGATATTATCATAAATGTACGTAGGTCTTCACGTGAAGTACCCAATTCTTGACAGATTTTAATAAGACAAATTTTCTCGGCATATTTTCGAAAAATCCTCAAATTTCAAGTTCCATGAAAATCCGTCCAGTGGGGTCCATGTTTTTCCCTTCAGACGGACCGAAGACGGACAGAAATGACGAGGCTAACAGGCGCTTATCGCAGTTTTTCGAATGCGCCTACGAAATCGCCTTAATGTGAGTCATCCTTTTGTGTATTGTGTAAAAAGTGTTACTAATGACAGCTGTCATCTCCGCTGTACTTTAAAATTAAGCATAACAAGTAAAACAACATGTTTCGGCCTCATTTGTTAACTCACCTCGCTTTATCTACAGGGGTACATATAAAGTACCCTAACAGTCTTCAACGCAAACAGGGTTTTGGTGGGGAAACCTGAAGGAAAGAAACAACTTGGAAGACCCAGACGTAGATGGTAGGATAATATGAATTTGGATCTTCAGGAAGTGGGGTAGGAGACATGGACTGTTTTGCTGTGGCTCAGAATAAGGACAGGTGGTGGGCTTTTGTAAAAGCGGTAATGAACTTCCAGGTGAGATAACCCCGTTGTGTTGTATAGGATCACAAAATACAGGTAAAATACAGTCAAACACAACTTGTTTAGTGTTTATATTACTGAGATGTTCTTACATAATTTATCTCAACGACATGTTTCGGCCCTTTCATGGGCCATCTTCAGGTTGAACACTTTCCTTTGTGAGGTAAACCATACAATTAACAATGTTATGTTACTGTTGTCAGCGAGATCTCGTGTAACATGTCGTTGAGATAAATTACGTAAGAATATCTTAATTAATATAAGCATTAACCCTTTGACGCCTAACGACCCATATAGGGGTAGTACCGTACCGCTAACCTCTAAACATTGCATTTTATATGTTTATTCAACAAATATAGATACTGAATTTTTAAACATGGTATATACTTTCCGTCATTTTTCTCTTCAAAATGCAGTTTGTTTCATAATTGTAACGTATTTGGTTCCTGTATTATTCACATTTTATATACAGGTGTGCTAAAAGTAAAAAAGAATTCCGGCGCCAAAAGGTTAAACAAGTTGTGTTTGACTGTAGTTTACCTGTATTTCGGGCAGTAATGAGCCTTCGGCTTTCATTAAATGCTGGGAATTTCTTGATGAGATGAGGACAGGTTGGCTTCTCAAGAAGGACTCTGCTCCATGGAGTAAGTAACTAACACTACAACATGAGGAATATTTTTGGAACCTGAAATTGTGAGAGGCGTTTTTGAAACTGAAAGTTATAAATCTTCCAAGTGAAGTATGATTGTACTGAAAGAAGACGTTTTTGTTAGTTGGTTTTACGGGGTTTTGATATTGACACTTTTACTTAAACATCGAGACACATTCGTAAGATGTCTCTCCCTTATCAGAGAGCAGAGAACCGAACTTTCTGAACTAAAATGTTCTTTCCTTTAAACGTTTTCATCATTTTGTCTCGTATTCTGTTCCGGAAGAATGAACAGCATCAATATGTCTGTCAAATTGGTGAATAGGTCCAAGTGAAAATTTTTTCTTCAAATCTTATTATAAATGCGGAGGTTATGTAGCAACGTGTGGAGGTGTTATTAGGAGCAGCAGTCATGAAATATCTCGGCCTGAATGATAAACTAGATTTCTACTGCCATTGTAACTCATAAAAATCAATAACACACATTTTATTCTCCATATACTAAATACATTACTTAATATCTTATGCCATAATCCGTATATTTGTTTCCACAAGGGTACAAATTGTAGTAAAATCTACAAAATCCGTATCTTCTGCACTTTATTATTGCAAAATAAATGCATTTTTCATGTTTTAATGTACATAAAAACTAGATGTACGGCCAGTTCTTTGGGAGAATGTGGTTGTATTAAGTTCCGAAAAACCAGGATAATTTGATGTATACTCCTGAATTGGTGAGCAAAATAAGCCTGTATATTTTAGTTTCATGAGGGATTTTTAAATTAATGACATTTCTCTTTTTGTTTCATATTTCTTTGCCAACATTTGTTATAAATCAGAAACTTCATTTCATTTCAGCCCTTTTATTGACGTGCTGGCTCAACAACCTGATGGACAATAATACAATTATTTAGTTTTTCATTCAAAATTGATATTTTCTAAAATTTAGAATTGTGAATTTCCAAAAACTGTTTTTTATATAATTTTCCCATAAGTGCTACATAACGTCAGCGCTTCATATGTTTAAATTATAGTCAGTCTCTTCGTGCCTTTTTTTCCAAATTGTATACACTCGTAAATATAGTTACTTTGTGCTGGAATTCATTTGTGTTATTTCTTTTGTATCTGACTTTGTTCTCATTTTAGACAGAACAACAACTTCCCTTTGATTCTTCACATCTCTTGGGCCATTATTTGAATTCAGTACGGTTTATATTCTGTACCTGGGGCCCAATGATTCTGTTTTTCCTTTATAGTAAAAAACCAAGTTTAACACACGTAAACGAATAAGGAATAAAATTATACTTTAGTACGTTTTTAGGTGGTAGAGAATAAAGAATAAAATGAAACGTAATTATTATTTCGGTCATTGTTTGTCGTTTTAGATCCTTTTAAAAGGAGCGTTTAAGAAACCTAATTGGCATGCTTTACTATGATCAGGATGAAGCAGTTAGTGCTAAGTTGGGGCACGTAGAAATATTTATTTTCGATCCGGTCGTGTTGGACGCAGTGGAGGCGATTGACAATATACAACAAAAAGACGGTCCTGTATGTCAAAAAGCTGTCGACAGAAAAGTCTAGACTTCGAGTATACGTATACGAAACTTCCTGGCATAGCTGCTAAACGTGCTCATCATTGACCGGGAAGTTAAGCGTTATGAATAGTTCCAGGCCAGCGATGTTAACTTCTAAAGTCCTAACTTCACTTTGGTTCTAAGGTAGATAGCTTAACGAGATGTAAGTTAACTGGATTCGAGTTTGCACTCAGAGAGTCTGGTAGCCTAATCAGTTTCCTTACAGCAGCTATGTTCAAGTTTTAATGGCATTTTGTATTTACACATTGCGTGTAATGAGAGCAAAGCACTTTGACGGTACTTGTCAGAATTTTGAAGTTCAGATTCTGTTTCAAAGTATGTGGCGGCTTCTGTATGTGTAATGTAGAGGAAGGAAGAAAGACGTTTCATCAAAAGTTACAAAAACGTAACGATTTGTTCAGCATCGAGAATTTATTGCTGGCGCCACTTAGCTGTTTTAAACGATAAAAGTTCAAAAAAAAAAGTTTTGAAACCTAAGCGGTGGATTGAAAATGTACCTTATATAAAAGGAAAGTACGGAATGAACCTGTATTTGGCTGAGGCAATAGAAATGGCGAATAAATTGATGAAAGTGGAGTTCCTGTACCAAAGTCTTTTATAGAAATGAAAAGGTCGTTGGGATTTGCGTTTAACTGGGGCTTACATCGGGCAGAAAATTGCGTCTCCATTGCCGTCAGCATGTGTGACCTCTTGGCGAATGTTCGGACATGCCAGAGGCTACGGTCTGTAATGTTCGCATTGGGAGGGACTCGGCTGAAGGCAGTTAGGTGGCTGTGTAACGAGCTGCGCTGGACGGGCGGTGGAATCGTCTTACTGCCTGGATCCAGAGTGTTTCTGTCCATTTCGCATGAGCCGGTTTAGTTCACTTCGACGGACTGTAAGTTTGATCTTTGAAGTCTGATTTATAATTGTAATGAAATTCTTTTCTTCTATATTGACACGTCGCGGCTTACCGATGTAAGGAAATGAGATATCAGGTTCCTCAACTTGAACATTATGACAGCGGCCTTTTGAGATGTGACGCAGCAGCGTGTTTGAAGCGTATGACCGTGAAAGTTCTCCCAAAGTACACGAGAATATTCCAGACGACTCTAAACTTTATTACATACACAGATGCTGTAACGGAGAAGCATAAAGTTGAGAGCTGCGCTCTTCTGATATCTTATACATTGTAGAGTGATAATTCTGTACCGACGTTTCGGGAAAACCTGCCGGTTCCATCTTCAAGGGGCTAGAAGTCAAAGACTTCTTGGTTGTTACGAAACACCGGTACGTAGTTACCACCATATGCTGAGTAATATCCTAGAAGTTCGCGGATCTGATCTACATTGTGGTGGAAGCCTGAAATCTCGCAAGCACAACGGTACCAGTCACCTACATGTGGTGTAGGTTTGAAGGTAGCCTGGAGGTTCACGTGCTCTCTGCCCAACACATAGAATTGATTTGAGTTTTACATTTAAATTTGATCCGTCTTTAATTATTTTGGATGTGCTGGAAGATGGCTGAATGGTAGACGGAATGCGAAGTAGTGGACGTTGAAAAAAAATGGGCTTGTCTTATAGCTGCATCTCTTAATCGTTTGGATGACTGTGGAACTTCTAGTTTAAGGTTAACCGAAACTTCGTTAGTGGGGTCAGCTGGGGTGAATCGGGTCAGAAAATTTTAAATCTCAAGCCGTAGCTTAGAGGTTATTATTGTTTTGCACGTATTATGGGCAGTCTTTCGGCTTTTTCTTCCGACTGTACATTTATATGGCCCATTTAATGATTCGGATTAATGCCCTAATTGTTTTCTAACCGTGTGTTTAAATTACATATAATAAAAAAATCTTGGAGACTTAAAAAAATATCGCAAGTATATTTATTCTGCTCCATTCCTTTATTAGAACTTCTTCCGCAAATGCGTGTATTTTTTCCTTGCTTGACCGTTAAAGATAGGGCCGATAGGTTTTCCCGAAACGTCTGTAACTAACTACCAATCTACGCTGCGTAATATCCCAGAAGAGCGAAAAATTTAAACTTGTGCAGCTTGCTAGCTGTTATAGGTTCCATAACCTTTTCTCAGCTGTGTGCCTGAGAGTCATGTAACAAGTTCATGCAAGTATTTTCATTTGTCCGTCCAGACAACAGTGATGTTGACTGACCAACAATTTGGAAAACGCAGCTGCATTCTAAACGATAATCCTTTCTTTTGAGCGTGTCTATTGGTCGAATGAAGTTCGCTACAGTACTTGGGCAGGCCAAGAGAGGAAAACTCTCCCCCTTTTCACAGATGTTTTGAGGTACACGGCTTTATTTTCCTTCTCGGTGAACACTTATTTGGTCTGATGTGTGGTTGACCGTGCATCGTAATTCAGTGTGGATAAGAAAAACCAACTAGATGTCACTTTTTGTATTCTTTATTTCTCTTCTAATAGTTGCTCAACATGTTTCGGGCAACCATGTG
>Ga0209755_10008341_pt1 | contig 11090 bp, 13 predicted proteins | sample TergutCo191P1_FD_187301 | JGI IMG/M metagenome (GOLD analysis project Ga0209755, IMG submission 187301) | Cornitermes sp. P1 segment gut microbial communities from Petit-Saut dam, French Guiana - Co191P1 (SPAdes) (version 2) | ecosystem: Host-associated > Arthropoda: Insects > Digestive system... | reverse complement strand
AATCGCAATGTCTTTAATAAGAGGTAAAAAATCAGACAACACAGAAAAAGTAAATTCTCCTATAGTAGTATTTAATCTATAAAAATCAGGATTTCTATTCACAAGTTGAATATCTTTAACAATATTTAGATTAACTTTAATATCACTAATAGTTTTACCACTTTCAGTCAACTGCCCAATACAACTCAATATTTCATATTCGACGCTATAGTTTTTTTTGGCTTGTTTCATGTGTTTATCAAAAGAAACAAAGTCTTTTTCTAATAAATAGCTCATAGCTTGTAAATACCATTTCTGACCTTTTTCTTCTGATGGATGTATTGTCTTCATAAAATTTATTTTATTATAATAAACGAATAGTGTCAGGTCTTTATAAAGTGCCTGATACCGTTGAAGTAAAAATTACACTTTTTTCCTATATAAAACCTGATACTGGCGATTATATCCTTCATTCATGGAAGATAAACAAAATGAGGTAAAAACTCTTATATCACTTGAAGATTTTAAGGCTTTAATGAGTATAGACGATAGAGACGATAAAACAGCCCGATTTTGCCTTGTAACGGCTTCATTAAGCATTGAGCAATACTGTAAACGGAAATTTTTACGAAAGCAATATTTTGAGACTATACAAATAATAAACAATTATCTGGTTCTTCCTCTGAAAGAATATCCTGTTAGCGAAATTTTACTTGTTTCCGCTTTTGTCGAGGAACGGTATACACAAGAGAACGGAAGAATTATTGAACCTGAATTTTACCGCCCGATGGTTGGTAATGGTTATAACGAAGAAATGATTTTTGAATTGCTTTTATCTTCATCAGTTAGACCTTATGAATATTCTTTTGTGAATGTTACATACATTGCAGGATATGTTGTTTCAAATCCGCTTCCATGCGGATTTGAAACAGGGAGTTTTAGTGAAGCTAAAACTCCAGAATTGGAAATAGCGGCATCCCTGCCGCTTCCAGAAGATTTGTCTGCGGCTTGTTTGGAATTAGCGTCATGGAACTTTAACCGTTATAAAGGCAAGCGGATAGGAATGTCAGGCAACATCAAAGGTGCTGGCGTTCAGGGTGAGCATTTTGAATTATCTATGCCTGAAAATGTTAAGGCTTTGATAGAACCGTATAGGAGAAAAACTATATGAGCGATAACAGGGTTTTATATATCGAGGAAGCGATAATAGGAGCGGTTAAACGGCTTTTGACTGGAAAGGTAAATGATGTTTTAAGGAATTTAGAATTTCAAATTCCGTTTATTGAGTTTGGTATTTTCAGGGGTGATACTGTTATCGCTCCTTTGGTTTCTCTTTCATCATGCGAACAAACAGAAAAAGAAAGAATTATCAAGCAAGATACTTATTCTGTAACGGTTACTTTTCCTGTTTTAGATACGGTTGAAAGTGAACTGTACTGTTACGCTTACGCCGCCGCTTTTCAAAAGGCGTTATGCGAAGATTTAACTTTAGGCGGCGTTGCTGACAGGGCGGTTATAACAAGTAAAAAATATGTACCGCCTAAAAAAGCCGATTGCGGTATGGAATGGGAAACTATTATTACCTTGCGTGTAATAGTTGAAAATCTGCATCCGTGCAGATTTTAAACTTAGGAGTTTTTGCTATGCAAAAACTCCAGCTAAAGCATTATAAACAGCGGCATCCATGCCGCCTAAAGGAATGAACCTATGAAGATACAAGGCTGTGATTGTTCAATCGTAATTAGAACTAAGCACATGGAATTAGACTTGCCGTATTCGGAGGAAACAATCAGGGAAGCCGTATCGCTTTTACAGGAAGAAGCAAGTATCGAGGGGAATGGAAATTGTAAAGCGATTGTTAAAAAGAACGGCGTTACAGGCTGTGTTGTAACTCCGCTAACGATTGGCACTGTTCCCCTTTTGCTTTATTTGGCAATGGGTTCTGTCGGAAAACCAGTTTTTATTTCTGAGACAAGAAATTTGTATAGATACCAATTAGACCTTTTACCGATGGAAAATTCAGACTGTTTTGATTTGATACAGGATAGAGGTATCGAAAGAAATGTTTTTGAACAATGCAGGGTGCAAGGTTTTGAATTACGATTTGAACGTGAAAAGCCTATTAAACTTAAACTTGACGTATGCGGAGAACGTTCTGCGTATGCTTATTTGTATACGGATAAAATCGAAAAAAGTACAGGAGAGATTTTTAACAGTAATTATGTTACTTACAAGATTAACGGTAGAGATTTTTCCAACATCTACGGTTTAACGATTATAGCTAAAAAAGAAAGCGGCACTAAAACAGAGATTTGGATTAAACGGACAATAAGCAAAGATAATGAATTACCTGATAACATTGAAAAAATAATAATTACTGCTACCTTACTTCGTGATAAATACGAGCATAGACATTTTGGTATTTTCCGTATAACGCTCAATCATCTTGTTTTGATTTCTAATGAAACAACAGTAAATTCAAGCGATACCGTTATCGGTCCTAACCGATATTATGTTTCCGGCTCTGTCTATACGGAAATATTTATATCTGGCGAGGGTGCGTTATGAAATTCTACGAAATTGACAGTGCCTTACAGGAAGCAATAGAGAAAGCGGAAAAACTTGTTAGATTGAAAATTGAGATAGAAAGTACGCATGGATTTTTCCATAGAATAATGGATCAGGATATTATCGAAGCCAATTTTTACGGATTGAAAGAAGTCTCTGGCGGTACATCAGCAAGGGGCGAATTACTTTTAGATAATTTTCATGGAGCGTATTCATTTAATAATGTTTTAGCAGGTGCGAAGGTTAAAGTTTCATTTACGCTTGGTGATACGCTTTCTTATTTTGAAAGATTTGTTTTTTATATTGACGATAAAGGCATACAAGACATAAAAGGAAATGGCAGAAAGAAATATGTTTATATCGGTTTACAGGATTTATCATACAAATTGCGTAAATCTGACGAAGCGAGGGATTGGACTTCCCCTGCTGTTTTTACTTATTCTGTGGTTTGTGATAAAACACAAGCGGAAAATTCATTATTACATTGTATCTCTAAACGTGCAGGGTTAAATGAAAATGATATAGATTGCTCTACAATTCCTGTTACGCTTCCTTATGTAAGATTAAGAAAAAATATTTGGGCTGAACTTTCAAGCCTTGCTACCGCTTACAGGTGTCATTTAGAGTGCGCTCCTGAAAAGCTGATAGTGTTTGCACATTCACCGTATCAAATAGAGCCGCAAAATGAAAATGAATTCTCACATACTTTTTACGGTAATGAGATTTTTTATTTGAGGAAAACATCAAGAGCGGATTATTACCGTAATACTGTTCGCTTAAAAGTGAATATGCCTGTCTCTTTAGAAAAACAGCAGATATGGCATTATAACGAACCTCCTGTTATTTATGATGAATTGTTAAGGGCTTATTATCCATTTAAGTATTCGTTTGAGCGTGAAATTGAAATTTCTAAATATGAAGCGAAGTATAAAATAATTGATGAAAACGGCAAAGAAAGAAATGTTGTATTTGCTGATGAAATAGACAGCCAAGAGGAAGCGGAAAGCCGACTTGTTTATGACGGCGGTATTCTGTCTTATTCCTTTTATGATGTTACATCTAATTATGATAAAGCTGTTTTGTCGTTAAAAAAAGATATAGAAAGTGATTTATTTAACGCTTCTATTCACGGCAGACCCATTGTACTGGATTTGAACCGTTCATGTTTTATGCGTGATGATGATGGAATTATTAAATACGGTACTGCCGCTTTGAATATTACAGGTTCTTATTTCTCGGATTTTGAAATTGAAGGAAAGCCGCATTATGAGGATTGGGTTATTCGTGAATTGGCGGAACGCATACAAAACAAAAGAGAATTCACTGTTAAAACGCATTGGGCTTTGTTTAACGCAAGGATTGGAGCGAATGTAAAAATAGTTTTACAGAATGAGGAAATGTCGGGAACGATTAATGCGTTTTCGTTTAGATTTAAAAAAGACAAGGCGTTTGTTTCTGCTTTCAAAATAATGGAGGGGAAGAATGAAGAATAAACATCATCAAATAGGAGGTAATTCTATGACTATTGAGGACAGGAAATTAATTGTCGAGACGTTAGGCGAAATGAGAGAGTTAAAAGGCGAAATGAAAGAATTTAAGGAACACGTTATCGGCAGGGTTCAAAAACTGGAAACAAAAGAAGCGGAAAGAAGTAAAAATAATATTTCAATTATTAGCCTTATTATCGCTTCTTTATCGGTTTTGGTAAATATCGTTTTTAATCTTTTCAAACATGGACGTTAAAAAATCAACTTCCATGTTGATTTTTTAACTAGGAGTTTACTTCGTAAACTCCATTAAAACATTATAACACCGTCATCCATGACGGTAAGGAGCGACAATGATTAAATGGGAAAATTTAATAGAAAACGAAAAACGGCAATTTGAGAAAATGAATGAACATGATAAGTTTGTATATTTTCTTTTGTTGCAGTTCGGAAGTCCTTACGGTTGGGGAGCGGAAAATCCTGTTGCTTCTGATTGCTCGGGTGCTGTCTGCATGGCGTTATATGCCGCAACTGGTCTTTTAATCCGTACTACCGCAGACGATTTATTAAAGCGTGTATTTACAAAAGTAAATCCCAGAAGCGGCGATATTCGGGCTGTGTTTTATGTTACTAAAAAAGATAAAAAGCACGGCGATAGAATGGTTGCCGCAGGGACAGCGACACATATCGCAGGATTTGTTGACGATGGAATAATTTTTAATTCGCAAGAACCCTATGCGAAAGTACGTTACATTACCGAAGTTTCAAACTGGTTTCAAAATCAGGGGCATGAGGTTTGGGTTCGTGGGCTTGACCGTTCTGCCCTTGAAAAACTTGCAAAGGAGGGAAAAACAGTTTATGGGCTTGATGAAGAGTTCAAACGCTTTTTTAATGTCGGAGCGTAAAAAAAAGAAGAATTGCGGTGATTGTTTGCATTGCAAGGTTTCTTCATGTTCTACAAAAAAAAGCAGATTGTGTTTTTGCTCGAAGGACAGGCAGAAAGAATATGACATTGAAACATACTGGCTTACAAAAACAGTTTGTAGAAAATTTGAGGACATGAGCGCATGAGCAAAACAGATGGAATTCAAATATCGGATAAACCGACTTGGCAACTAACATTTAAGGAATTATTTAAGATTTTGGGAAAGCGGATTTTATCGCTTCCTTCAAAAATGCTTGGGTTTAAGCCTTTTTGTTTGTATGCGGCAACTTGGCTTTTAATAAATGACCATATAAGAGACTGGATATGGTTTTGTATTGTGGTAATTGTTTTATTCGGAATTGTCGGATTAAAAGTAGTTAGCAGATGGAGGGAACACTAAAAATGTTTATTAACAGCGTTAAAGAAAGAAAATGTTTTTTAACTGATTATGCTAAAGGTTTTATTTTCGGTTTTTTAATACTGTCAATAATTATTTTAATTGTCTGCATATTTTTTTATGTGCGTGATAATAACAAGGAGAAATTGAAAAATGCGAATGAACGTATCGAAAATTATGAAAAACAAATTGAGATTTTTGAATTGCAAGAAGATTATAACAATCGTACTGTTGATGAGTTTCTTGAAGTTCCCGATATTCGCAGAGCCGCCGATGGAGCAACAGACGAATTTATCAGAAAGCGAGACGAGATTTTACAGCGATTTAGAAGTCGAATTGCTGATTGATGATTTGACTGTTATCGCTCTTGAAGCGATTGAACAGGCGGCTGGCGAAGCGGCAAGAGCGGCGTTTTTGCAAAGTCTTGAACGTGAAGCAGAAGCAATAAGGGAAGCGGCTAGACAGCAAGCGGAAGCTCAACGCTTACGAAGCGAAGCGGAAATTTTAAGACGTGCAGGGATTAGGAATAATATATTGATTGGAGTTTTGTGTTTTATCGGCGGTTTGGCTGTCGGCGTTGTCGGCACGGTTTTAATTATTAAGTGAGGGGATTAAATGAAAGACAGAATAAGGATTAATGGAAATGTAACGGTACAAGTTTTTGACAAGCACGGAAAAGTAAAGCGGCAAAGTCCAGGATTTTTAAGGCGGTTATTTGGATTGCAAGGTAAGTTAATGATATTTGAATTTCATAATATCGTTACTCGTGAGGGAGACGCTTTAATTGCTGACGCTTTACTTGCTTCTCCTGTTAAAACCAAAGTATCAAGTTCAAGCGGTTATATTCAAGTTGGCACTGGTTGGACTGGTAATTCAGCAAAAACAAATACTCGGTGCAATACGCCGACAGGTTCAATGAAAGCCTTAGACAGCAGTTATCCGGCACTAAAAGCGGCATGGGGTTCTTCCGGCGATACTACAGTTACATACAGAGCAACATTTGCCGCAGGAGCGTTAAACGCTAACGGAGTTAATGAAGCGTGTTTGTTAAATGGTAATGCCGCAGGTTCTAACTGTCTGGCTTACGCACAAATAAATCCTTCGGTAAATGTAACATCGAGCGATACCTTGCAAATATTATGGGAAATTACAATACTCGGTCAGTGAGATTTTTACAATCTCAAAATGACTTTCCTCTTTTTGTTTCTCTTGGCGATAAAAAGCCGTCTTGTGGTCTTTCACGTTGGAAAGGGAAAAACAGTTTGCGGTTTATTCCTACCGATGATGAAGGATTTGCGGTTCGTGGCGATAAACGGCGGCTTTTATATAAAGGCAGACGGCGTTCTCATAGGTTTACCATTTTGAATGACGGTGCTTTTGAGTATGATTGTATTTTACTAAAAGAGCCTGAAAGCAATGTAATTTCTTTGCGAATGGAAGGTGCGGAAATATACGAATTTTTTAGACAACCTGATTTTGTGCCTGATGATTTTTTGAAAGGCAGTTACGCTGTTTATAAAAAGGAAACTCTGATTGGTCAAGGCACTGGTAAACTTTGCCATATACATAGACCGCTTATTATTGACGCCTTAGGTCGTAAGGTTTGGGGAGAATTGGCTGTTGTCGGGAATGAATTACGCATTACAATTCCTGAATGGTGGCTTGCTTCGGCAAAATATCCTGTAACGGTTGATCCAACGATTGGCACTTCTACGATTGGAAGTCAGAATAAATGGATACCTGATCCAAGAGATCCGTATCCTGAAGAATTATTTTTTGAAATTGCAATGCCAGTTAATCGTTTTCTTGTTTCCGAAGCGATAAACGGTTTATGTACGGCTTATTATTATTCAAATAGTAAAGATAGTGATGGCGGCGGTCGCCCGATTATTTTTTCTGACAATTCTAATAAACCAAGTGCAAAAAAATCATCAAATGAAAATTTTATTAATTTGAATTATGCCGGCAGTTGGCGTTCTGGCACATTTCAAGGCGGCATTATAAGTTCAGGTTCATATATCTGGTTTGGTTTGTTTACTGAATATATGTGGTTTCCACGTTTCGATTTCGGCGTTAATTGTTATGCTTCCTCATGGGAAGATTTAACTGGTATTCCTAATTCATATCCTATTTACGCATGGAATGAAATATATAATTTTAAGTTGTCAATGTATTTTACATATACATCTGCTCAAAATTATGTACTGACTTTAACGCAAGGCGTTAATATTTCGGAAAGCAATAAAATAATATCTGAATATTACAGGGTATCAACACAAACAGCGGATACAACCGATGATAGAAAATTGAAAGCGGATTATAAACGTGATACTTTTGATAATGTAAACGGTTCAACTGCGGTTAATCCATTATTTACTTTTTTTAGGGAATGTTTTGAAACTGTCGGTAATTCTATAGGTATTTCAAGATTGCCTGTTTTTAACCGTTTTATGAATGATGATGTAAAACTAAATACTGAAATTAATAATAGCAGAGAAATAAAAAGGAAATTTGATGATGTTATAAGCAATTATGATATTGCTAATAGAAGTCATGGATTTATTAAAACAATAACAGAAAATATTTTTAGTTTTGATAATTTTGATTTTACAGTTTTAATTTTAAGAACAATTCAAGAAACGCAAAACACAACAGATATATTTCAACAGGTTAGAGATTATATACGATATTTGAAAGTTGAAACGGCTATTATTGCAGAGACGAAAAGAAGCGGCGATTTTTACAGGACACAAAATGATATGGTAGATGTTGACGGATTTTCTTATCGGCATTTATTGATATTCATTAAACTGTTTACTACTTCATTGGTGAGAGATTTCATTTTAAAAAGATTTTTGGTTTCAAAAGAACAGATTGAATTGAAGTCTTTGATTACAAAAGACTTACGAATTGAAAGCAAGATTAACTAAGTGAGTGGATTATGGGAAAGATTTATAACGGACAATCGGCATTAAGAATAACGGTTAAGACTTTTACGGATTTAGAAGATGTTGATAAGGCTGTAATTAAGTATTGTAAGCCTGATGGCACTAATGGCGAATTTGCCGCCGCTATCGGTGATCCGATAAAAGGCGTGATTTTCCATGAAGTTATCGAGGGGGAAATTGACGTATCAGGTTGGTGGTCTTTTTGGGCGTTTGTTACGTTTGCCGATGGCAGAACTGCCGCAGGGGAAACGGCGAAAGTTTACGTTTGGAATGAAGGTTGCTAAAAAATTGACTACCATGTCAATTTTTTAGCTTTGAGTTTTGCTTTCGCAAAACTCAATTAAATTATTTATACAACGGCATCCATGCCGTAAAGGATTTTATGAGAAGAAAAACCGTAGAGGAAAGGTATCAAGAGAATGTCAGGAAACAACAAAAAATACTTGATGATTTTGCGGAATATGAATATGAATGGGCTGGTGATTTAATTAAATGGTATGGTGCAAAAAAAATTGATATGCCGGAAGAAATTTACAGGGCTTGCGCTTTTTTTACTAATAGGGAGTATAAAAAAAAATTAGGTTCTTTGACTTTATGCCATGAAATGCACGTTAGATGTAATAAGGAATTGCCAGAGCCTACAAGGGAAAACGCTTTTGATATTTTGAGGTTCAAGTTTAAGATGTATGCGGAAGTTTTGAAAAAGGGAGGATTTTATTGAAATGGCTAAAACGGCGGCTGATGAAGGGATTTATTTTCGTATAAATGAATTGAAAAAAGGTAATGTGCAATTTACTGATTCTACAAATGCGGCACGGCTTATTAATGAGCATGGAAGGAATATCCGTTATAATAAGGCGTGGAAAAAATGGATTGTCTGGAATGGCAAGTTTTGGGAAACTGACGACAGCGGCGCTTTGATACATGAAAAAGGTCTTGAAACTGTAAGAAAGATTTATGATGAGATATTAAAAACTGATGATCATAAAGAACGTATTGAAATTGAAAAATACGGTATGTTAAGTGAAAGTGTTCGCAGGCGTGAGTCTTTTGTTAAAGCGGCTCAATGGATTGGAGCATTAAATGTAAAGAGTGAAGATTTAGACCCTAATCCCTGGCTTCTTAATGTTAAAAACGGCACTGTAAATCTTTTGACAAAAGAATTTTCTGAACATCATCAGGAAAATATGATTACTAAAATTGCCAATGTAGAATATGACCCAAAGGCTGATTGTCCATTATGGAAACAATTTATCAGAGAAATAATGAATTATAAAGCGGAATTGATTTACTTTGTACAGACTGCGGTAGGTTGGTCAATGACAGGCGATACTTCGGAACAGACTATGTTTATTTTATATGGAAGCGGAGCGAACGGTAAATCAACTTTTTTGAATACTATAAATTATATTTTAGGCGATTATGCTATCGCAGCAGATATTGAAAGTTTTATGAGAAAAGTAAACGGCGATCAAAATACAAATGATATTGCCAGATTAAGGGGAAGCCGCTTTGTTACTACTACAGAAGCGGAGCAAGGGCGACGGTTATCTGAACCGTTAATTAAAAAGATTACAGGAAGCGACCCAATGACGGCTAGGTTTTTATATGGTGAATTTTTCAGTTTTATTCCTACTTTCAAAATTTACATGGCTACTAATCATAAGCCTGTTATTAAAGGAACTGATCATGGTATTTGGCGGCGTATTAAACTTATTCCTTTTACTACCAGAATTGAAGAATGTAAACAGGATAAAGACCTTGAAAATAAATTAAGAAATGAAGCAAGCGGAATTCTTAATTGGCTGTTGGAAGGTACGGAACGTTGGAAACATGAGAAACTTAGAACACCTGATATTGTATTAAACGCTACTGAAGAATATAGAGGTGAAATGGATGTTATAGGTAATTTCCTGAAGGAAAAATGTTTTATTGACCTAAAATATTCAATTAGGATTAGAGAATTATACAAGGCATATTCTGACTGGTGTGATGATAATAAAGAACACGCTGTAAGCGAGCGTTTTTTTTCTATGCGGCTTAAAGATATGGGTTATGAACAGCGTAGAACTTCGGAAGCGAGGTTTTGGTCTGGTCTGGCTTTGAGGGTTTAACCTATTTTATTTTTTTGCTCATTGCCTGTTGGCGGTTTCCCCCGTGCGCCCCATTTTTTTCGGTAGTGAAAACATCGGAAGTTAAAAAGAAATATGTAATATGTATGCAGATATGGTTGTTTTGTAGTTAGAAATTATGTCAAAACAATGACGAAAAAATCTATTTGACATTAATAAAATTATTTTATTATTAATAATGACAATTTTTACGGACACACGCACCCCCCTTAAATAAAAAAATGCTCTTCCTTCCTGTCATATGACAAGTAAATTTAGCAATAAAAAGGCGTTTCTTTGTCATGCGCAGAAATAGGGGTTTTGTACTATTCTTTATATATTCTTTATATCTATATTTTTTTATATGACAATTATGTCAAAATAAATATACTAGTATTCCAATCTTATTTTTATAAGGCGGTTCATCGTTTTTTGAACCATTCGGAAATTCTTTGGAGAAATGACAATTTGATTGTCATGTGTTTTCCCTGCCCCCCAAAGACTGATGGCTCGTATCACTCTCAAACTTTTTTTATAAAGCCGATTTTCTTTTCACCTTTCAAGACTGTGGGGGGCAAGAGGGGTCGGCAGTTATCACTCGGTAGGCAGTCCGCAATGGCAGTAAGAGCCGAAAAAATCATCACTCACAATAAACGCCGCTAGTCTGCCGATTGC
>Ga0209755_10008340_pt1 | contig 11091 bp, 11 predicted proteins | sample TergutCo191P1_FD_187301 | JGI IMG/M metagenome (GOLD analysis project Ga0209755, IMG submission 187301) | Cornitermes sp. P1 segment gut microbial communities from Petit-Saut dam, French Guiana - Co191P1 (SPAdes) (version 2) | ecosystem: Host-associated > Arthropoda: Insects > Digestive system... | reverse complement strand
GGTCGTATACATGATCGAAGGAAAGCATGAGGAGCTAAATGAATAAAGCCGTTATCCTTATCATCGAAGACGATCCTGAAATTCAGGAATTGTTGTCTCATTCATTATCTAAGGAAGGCTGGCTGCTTCTTCAGGCAAAAACCGGAGAAGAAGGTTTAAAATTTTTAAAAAGTAAAACTGTTAACTGCGTACTTCTGGATATAATGCTGCCCGGCATGGACGGTCTTAGAGTAATAAAAAAAATCAGAGAGCTGGATCAATGCGTGAATACCCCTGTGATCATGACAACCGCTAAAGGAGAAGAATCCGATATCATTACAGGGCTTGAGCTGGGGGCGGACGATTATGTCGTAAAACCTTACAGCCCTAAAGTGCTGATTGCCCGTATCAGAGCGGGTTTGCGCCGGCAGGAGGAAAAAAACGCGGGCAGCGCGAATCTTTCGGTTTTTCAGCAGGGAGAGCTTAAACTTGATACCGCGCGCCATACAGCTTATTACAACGGACAGCAGCTTGAGCTTTTCGCGACAGAATTCGCGTTATTAAAACATTTTCTTTTAAATCCCGAAATTGTATTTTCGCGTAACCAAATAATCTCCGCTCTTCACGGACCGGATTACCCTGTAACAGACCGCTCTGTCGATGTGCAGATTTTAGGCTTGCGAAAAAAATTGGGAGAAGCAGGCAGTATGATCGAAACTATCCGCGGAGTCGGGTACAGGTTTAGAATTGAGAGTTGAGAATTAAGGAGTGAGTTTTGACTATTTTTAAGAAAAATTTTCTGACTTTAACCGCCGCGATGCTTGGTTTTACAACGGTGATTGTTGTGTCTGTAATGATTTTTATGAATTCTCTTTATAACGAAATAAATATCCACAGCCTCGGCAATACCGCGAAAACATTTATGAAAATTACGGGAGAGAGCCGTCTTGAGGAAATATTCACAAATACTCCCGCTGATGATATAAAGCGCGATTATTTTCCATTAGGCGCCGAAGATACTTATCGTCTTACTTTGATAACTGTTAAAGGCGATGTTCTGTGGGATTCTCATGTTACGGACAGGCTTGTCAATCATATCGACCGCGAAGAAATTATTGAAGCGCTTGAAGGGAACGCCGGAATTTCATACCGCGAATCAATAAGCACAAATATGAGGCGCATTTATTACGCACTGCCCGTTTTCAGCAGCGCTAATGAAAAAATCGGCGTATTCAGGCTTTCTATTTCAATTCCCGGATTTTCCGCGCGAATTTCTCCCATCGTTTCATCGTTTTCAATTTTTATTTGTTTTTTTATTATCGCGGCTGCGTGGGCAATTTATATTTTCTCCCGCTCTCTTTCATCTTCGGTTTGCAGACTGGTTGATATTGTCCAGGAGGGCGCTCCGCTTCTGCCGAACCATAATTCTGCGGAACCTGTAAAGCCGGAATTCAAAAGCCTTGAAAAAACCATGCGCGCCATGACAGAAGAGTTGAATATCCGTTATGAGCAAATAAAATCCGAAGGCGGGCGCCTTCAGGCAATTCTTAACGGAATGTCGGAAGCTGTTTTTGCGATGGACGCTCTCTTTAAACTGCATCTTGTTAATCCAAAAGCGCGTGAGCTTTTTAATCTTGGAAATCTGAATATAAAAGCCATGACTCTGCTGGAAGCGACACATTCAACAGAACTTGTTGAAATCGCGAAGAACGCGATAAATAGCGGACAACCTATCGAAAAAGAATTAACTTTTCATTCAGGCGCTGAACAATGTTTTCAGGTTTACGCTTCTCCTCTTGAGCGGGGTGCTGTCCAGCAGGAAGAAAAAAACAGCGAAGCGGGAGTCGTTTTGGTTATGCAGGATATTACCCGCCTTGTCAGGCTGGAAAGGATTCGAAAGGATTTCGTCGCTAATGTGTCACATGAACTGCGCACGCCAATTCAGCTTGTCAAAGGTTTTTCGGAAACCCTGCTTGATACAATAACAGAAAACTCAGGCCAGCCCAGCGATTATAAACACTTTATCGAAATCATTTACAAGAACGCGGGGATAATGGAAAATCTTACAAATGATCTTCTGATGCTGGCAAGCCTTGAAAACAATGACGGCAAAGTTTACGATATGAAAGAATGTTCCGCCGCTTCGCTTATCAGGGAAGCTGTATCTTCGGCTGAACATTTATCAAAGAAAAAAAAGATCGAAATAATTGTCAACTGCCCTGATGATTTAATATTAAAACTTTACGGCTCATTAATTATTCAGGGCTTAATTAATTTGATTGATAACGGCATCAAATATTCGCCTGACAATTCAAAACTTTGGGTCAGCGCTTATTTAACTGAAGTGTTACAGACGTCTGTTGCCGGGAATTCCGCAGCGGAGAGCACAGCGGTTACTTCGGTAAGAGAATTAGTTTTTGAAGTGCGCGATAAAGGGATTGGAATTCCTGCCGAGCATCTGGGACGTATTTTTGAAAGATTCTACCGCGTTGACCGCGCGAGAAGCAGGGAGGAAGGCGGAACCGGCCTTGGGCTTTCCATCGTTCGGCACATTGCTTTGTTTCACAACGGAAAGGCCGAAGCGGAAAGCCACGCAGGCGAAGGTTCAACTTTCAGGATTAGAATTCCTGTCCCTCTTCAGAATTGATAATTTCCAGCATCATCACAGTAAAGATCAATGTTGAGTAAGGAGGGATGATTCCCTGAATGCCGTCGCTGCCATACGCTAAATCCGAAGGAATGTAAAATCTGTAATGACTGCCGGGACTCATCAGCATAAAACCCTCAGCCCAGCCCGGTAAAACCATTTCAAGAGGAATGAACGCGCCCTCTTCTTCGGTAGAGCTGTCAAAAGGTTTGCCGTCAATAAACGTGCTGGTATACTTTACTCTGACAACTGATTTTTCTGTCGGTTTTTCACCTTTTTTATCTTCGATTATTTCATATTGAAGACCGCTGCGCGTAACATGGACGCCGGCTCTTTTACTGTTCACCGCGAGAAACTCTTCTTCCAGCTTTTTATGTTCACTTGCTCTTCTTTCCGCGGCTTGCTGCAGCGCTGTTTCAATTATCTCCATCGCCTCCTGCTCACTGAACTGAGGCTGACTGTCCTGTTCGACCATTGCCCTTAATCCGTCCGCAAGGGCGTCATAATCAAATTTTATTCCGATTGACTGTAAATTAAAATTTGATCCGATAGCCATGCCAAAAGCATAACTTACCTTGGCTATTTCTTCCGCTTCACTGTAGTCTTCCTGAATCGCTCTTGCGTATAATGACAATACCAGAAAAAACAGGCATAGAAAGATGGCAACCTTTTTCATTTTATTCCCCTGAATTTTGTTTTATTTCCAAAAGTTCAATTTCAAAGATCAATACCGCGTACGAAGGAATTATTATCTGACCGGTATAGGGATTTCTTGAGCCATTTTCGCCGTAACCCAATTCCGATGGAATATAGAATTTGTATTTACTTCCCGCGTTCATTAATTGCAGTCCTTCAACCCAACCGGAAATAACCTGATTATTGGAAACCACAAAAGTAGCCGGATATCCGTCTTCTGAACTGTCAAAAACGGTACCGTCTGTTAATTTCCCTTCGTAATTAACAACAACCGTATCATTTTCTACAGGTTTCGGTCCGTCTTCATTCATAATGATTTCAAATTGCAAACCGCTTGGAGTTACATTTACACCGGACTTTTTTTGATTTTCGGCAAGGAAGGTTTCTTCCGCTTTCATGGCATTGGCTTTTGTTATCTCAGCCGCTTCTTTGAATGCCTCATCAATAATCGTAATTGTTTCTTCTACGTCAAACCGCCGGTCTTTATCCGTGATACCGGCGATCATTCCCTTCATGAATTCATCAAGATTGGGAAATACGCTGCTATTTATCATATTATTTCTGAGATCCGCCCCGATATTCATTCCTAGCGCATACGACGCCTCATCACTGAAATTTTTCTCTCCGGGAAGAGAGCCGCTGTTGCCTTTGCAACCCAAAAAAACCACCGCAATTAAAATTGCCGAAATTATCAATAGTTTGTTTTTCATTGTAAAAGTATACCTGTTTTTTGGCATTGTGGCAATATAGATGTAAATATCAATATATACCCCTGAAATACCCTAAAATACTCCAAAATAACCTATTGCCATTTCCCCTAAAATCTGCCATAATGAAACATTGTCATTAGTAAGGAGAACTATATGGGATCTGTTGATCTGCCCAAAAGCCCGAATGTCTTTCATCCGGAAAAACCAAGTGCGGTAGGCTCGCGTAATTCACTGGCACAGGAGTACCGCGACCAGCAATTCGAAGTGAATTTGCTGATGGAGGAAGAGACCAATAAAATTATACATCATCTGTCGGCGAAGCTGCCGAAAGACGTTCTTGATCGCCTTGATGTTATGGGCGGGTTAAAAGAGAAACTCTACAATTACTTCAACCAGAATTTCCAGAATATGTTCAATCGTTATATGGTAACGAGTGAAGATGAAATGGTAAAAAAGATACGGAATTTTATTGACAAGGAAGAAACTAAAATTCTGACAAGGTATACGCCGAAAGAAATTGCCGACCTTCTGGACGCTGTAGGCGGCGCCGATAAGTTTAATTCGGGCGAAGTTGAAAAGTCCATTGTTAATATGTACGGCCATTTACAAGGCCATATTCAAAGAGGCGTAAATGAGCTTGAAACCAGGACAAACAGCATTCTTCGCCAAAAGACGGATACAGGCGCTTTTGTCCGCGGTGAAAATTCATATTCGATTGTAAAATGCGCTTTTAAAGATAATCATGAGAAACCAAGAACGGTAACAGATGTTAAGCTTTCAGTAAATATTTTGGATTCTGAGCTTATCAGCCCGATTTTTCATTATCAGGTTACTGTTGAATATATCGTAAAAGACCTGATTTCCAAGCACATCATCGATTGTATTGACAGGCTTGCTGAAGATGTAAAAGAAGAAAGACTCAATCAAGGCAAAGAAGAATTGACTGACAACGAAGTGATCTTTACCAAGCTCGGCAAGATTGAGACCTTTACAGATGACAAACCGGAGGATCCCAAAGCAAGGCGTTATAATTATGTTTCCAAGGCGATTTTGGATCACATTTCCGGGCTCCGCGCTGAAGTCGATCCTGAAGCGTTTGACGCCCTCAATATCCGTGAAAATTTAAAAAAGATTATTGATATAGAGAATATCCGTAACCGTGGTTTTAATACCGCGATAAACTCAATCACATCGATTCTTGATACTTCAAGGATGGGTTATCAGTACATCGAAAACCTTAAGAACGGACGCGAAGTTTAAATCCGCGAATACGAAGAAACCGATATCAGCGTTCTGCCTGACGAGCGCTACCAGATAAAAATGCGGTATTTTGATAATGCCCAGCTTTGTGAAGATCGCAAAGCGTATGATGTTCAGCTTAAGAGTTTTGAAACCGAAGTTCAGCACCTTTGGGATATTCTGGAAGTAATTTACCAGCAGAAGAAGGGCAATACCCCTGTTTCGGATTTTGATGATTTGGCGAAACAGAAAAAAGGCAGAATACAGAAACTGATCAAAGAAAAGTCCGGTGAGCCGATGTACGAAGATATTGTAAAGGTATGGGATGAAATTTCCTTCGTTAAACCCGCTGAGACCGAGGTTGAGAAATCAAACCGTACATATATTTATGAAAAAGATAAACTTCGCATTACTATTATCAAAATGCGTGAGAAAATGCAGGGTATGTACGACTTTATGTACCCAATTGAAAGGCGCATTATGGAAGAAAGGCTCGTATGGCTTGAAAAAGAATATTTCAGGTTTGATTACATGATCAACCCATATCATCTTCAACCCGGAGTTTTGCTTGATGTTGATATTACATCCATCAAACGTAAAAAGCAAACTCTTGACTCAATGGCCAATGTGCTCAACGAATTCCTCCACGGCGTTTCCAAGGGATTCCATGATGCCGCATTCGCGTCATTCAGCCGCAGGCGCTCGACGGTACGCGAGGACATCAATCAATCTTTTGGCTCCGCTGAATAAAGATTAGTGTAAATTCTTTAAAAAAAAAGGCTTAATATTATAAGAATATTAAACCTTATTGTTGTAATATTATGCAATTTGAGTGAAAATCCGCATTAAGTTGGAATTATATTTTTAATTTTAAAAAAATGTTTGACAATATATCCGAATTTGTGTGCCATTTGGAAAATATTAATATATAATTGTATTAACAGGAGGATAAATCGATGAAGAAGATTCTCTTAGTTGATGACAGCGAAGTCTATATTGAAATCGCGTTAAATATTCTTAAGCCTCAATATGATATAATCGCTGCGAAGTCCGGTAATGAGGCGTTAAGCTTTTTAGCGGGCGGCTTTGTCCCCGACCTGATTTTATTGGATATTCTGATGCCGGAAATGGACGGCTGGGAGACCTATAACTTAATTAAAGGCATCAGCCTTCTGCGGGATGTTCCGATTGCGTTCCTTACAGCGCTTGACAGCGAAGCTGATAAGGATCAGGCAGTCATAATAGGCGCTTCCGCTTTTATTACAAAACCCTTTCAAAAGGAAATTTTACTGGAAAAGATAAACGCAATAATACAGCAACATGAGTCCGGCAAACGTTGAAAGCAAAGTAATAAGTTCTCTTCATTCCTCGAAAAAACCTCAAATTTTAATTTAATATTGATTTTATAAGAACAGGATTTTATTGTTTTTCATTTTTAAAAAATATAGTATAATAACAGCATTATGGAGATGCTTAATATGAAAAAGAAAATCGTTTTAATTGTTTTTTTAATAATTAATATGTTGATGTTTTCCGCCTGCGAGAAACCTGCGAAAGACCATGATTATTCAAAAATTTTAAACGGAGATTTATCTGATTTCGCCGGAGTATGGGTTAACGGCTTTAATCAGAGAGCTTATCTCAGACCGGACGGAACTTTCACTCTGTCAATGGACAACGGAGTCTTCTGGGAAGGCCAGAATATTCTTGGGTTTAGCACCGGAAAAAACAGCGTTTGGAGAGTAACGGCAAGCGGGCATGATTATTTATGGGGCGTCGAGCCGTCTCCCGGCTTCGGCGGTTACGGAGTCGCGTTGATTCCCACCGGAATTGATTTTTCGTTTAACAATCACAAATTCCTGACAGATAAAACAAAAGTCCGCATTGTTACAGTGCCGGATTTGAATGTATATTATCTTGAAGAAGACAATCCTTTAACATTGTATTACCGGTCGCTGGGAGCCGCTTCAGAAAAAACAGGCAATAGTTTATCATTACAGGAAATTCATATAAGACGCGCGACAGACGATATTTTGGAAAGTTTCAGTTCCTATTTCGAATTTAATGACACTAACAGAGGCGGCGAAAAAATCGTAATATCGGCAAACTTTACGCTGAATAATTTTAACTTTTTGGCTATCAAATATGATTACGGACAAGACGCTTTTGTTGTTGAAAAGGTATTAACTTCAATTTATGAATTGTCGTCAGATAGAGCGTTTTTAATTAATAATTCAAATACCGGCGGCGATGTCCCTATCCGCGGAATTTCTTTTGTAAACGGTAGTGAAAAAAATTATTTTTATATGAAGGAAAGCGAATCCGCCGGAGCGTTTTCACTGCAGCAGTTTCATCCCGGCCCTGTTATTAATGATAATAGTTTAAATAATACTGCATCGTTATTCGCGTACATAATAAACAATGAATATATATACGGACAAATATTTGAAAATGATGAACCATTATTAAGTAACAGAACTGTTATGGAATACACTGATGATAATCTTCAAGTATTATCTGACAATGCCGGTATTATTGTATATATCTGGGGAGGAATTTATCAGATCTATAAAATAATTATTAATCCAAATTCCGAATATTTGAGCAAGTTTCCCTATAAACATATGAATGATTATTTATCTGTCCGGAATTTCGGAGAAATTGAAGAATATTCGTCTAATCATATCAGGTATTCATATATACCTTTTAATACTGATACGTTCAACTGGCATTTTTCTTTAACTTTATATTTCAACGCGGACGGTACATTGCTTAGCGCTGAATTCGGATTTCCAATGGGATAAGATTACAGGCGTTAAAACCAAAAGGAGGCAGCATGAGAAATATTTTTAGAAAAACAAATACTGCGTTATGCTACAATGTTTCCCACGTTATTATAATATTAATGATTACGTTATTGTTCACAGCCTGCAATAAAAACAATAAACAGGAGCCCGCCGTTATTACGCATACAGAGACTGACATTGCAAGCGATATTATTATTGAAGAAATATCAAGGAATACCGGCTCTTACCCAAAAATTCTGAACGGAGATTTATCCGGTTTTGAAGGAACCTGGGTAAATAACCGCAGTAACAGAAGACAGCTTAGATATGACGGAACATCCGGCGGCGGAGAAAACCCTTTCGGTTTCAGCTTCAATGAAAGCGGCTATTATGAATGGAGCGTATCTTTTGAAGAGTTCGGCGGTTACGCGGTTTATCTTCTTCCCGCCGGAATTGACATACAGGGTGATCATGAAGTAAACGGTAATTGGAGTCATGGCATTCTCCCAACCGATAAAACAAAAGTTCGCATTGTCTTAATATTCGGCGACGCTCCGACTTTAAGCGAAGTATATTACAGGGAAGGAGAAATACAATACATTCAGCAGACAGTTGAATTCAACGATCAAAGAATTCCCATAAATATTTTTTATTCTAAAAAAGAATATGACTCATTCAGCCTGGACAGAGCGGTTTTAACATATGAGGGCGTAACACAAACAGTTAATCTCGGCGGAATTGCCGTGTATTTTGACGGAGCCGAGTTTGCTTTTCGCGTTTCGGCTAACGATTTTAATTTTGACAATTTTATGGATATTCACATCATAGACATCTTCGGAATGAATTCAAATAATGAAATTTTCTTATACAATCCGCAGTCAAAAAGTTATTATCATAATAAAGAACTGTCTTTAAGAGGCAGTATCAGTCTTGATAAAGAAAAACAGGCAATAATACAAACCGAAATTGTCGACGCCGATCCTGACACCATAATCAGCGAGTATCAGTGGGAAAACAGACAATTAGCGCTAATCCACAGCACGCGTCCTGATGGTAATATATTAAATAAACATATCCAAAAGACCATAACGATTATCGGCATACCTGCAAATTTAAATGACATGTGCGGTGAAATATCATTGGCCGTAAACGCAGCCGGAGCGTATAATTGGATCGCGTGGTCAGAGCCTGTATTAGTCAAAAATGGTTCTGTTACAATTAAATTATTAGTTAATAATGATTCACATAAAAGCAATGATCCGTTTAATAAAGACGGAGGATTTATCGTATATTTAATTATTAATGAGGCAGACAATTATGACTTACCGAACTGGCAGGGTATGATAAATGGTTATTATATTTATGATGAAAATACAACTATTTTCTGGAATGAATTTTCGGAAGTGTTTGGGTAGATTTTATTATGGAAATAATAGATATAATACAAAAATAGGAGGCAATAATGGATATAAAAAAAGTAAAAGAGAAAATTGAAACAACGGAAACTGTTACTAAACTAATGAAGATTGGTGAAAAAATATTTGAAAAAAGCGATGACGCTGTTTGCGCTGTTACATATCTTATTGAACGCGCATACACATTAGGGAAGGAAGAAAAAGTAAAATAAGAAGAGTATGATGCGGGTTACTGTTTATACACTCTCCTTCATCATTATATTAGCGGCTTCTAACAAATCATCAACATAGGCTGCTTTATACTTTTTAGCGGCCAAAAGCACTATTTTCCCGCAGGTTTCCGCGTCATCAAGCGCATTGTGAGCGTTATATTTAATTCCAAAATGTTCCGCTAATAAAGTCAGTTTATGCGATTTAAGTTCCGGCCAGCATTTTCGCGCCAGATTACAAGTGCAAAAATATGAAAAAGCAGGAATATCTTGCTCATAATATTCAAGAACTGAACAGAGCACATTAATATCAAATTGAGCGTTATGCGCGGCAAGAGGAAGATTACCGATAAAAGGAAATATTTTATTTTCCCAGATTTCTGAAAATAAAGGAGCGTCTTTTACATCTTCAACTGTTAAGCCGTGAATTGCCGTAAAGTCCGGCCTTATGTAAAGTACCGGCGGTCTTATTAGTGAATAAAATGTACCTGCTTTTTTGCCGTTAAGATATTTTACCATGCCTATAGCGCAGGCGCTGTTTCGTGAGTAATTCGCAGTTTCAAAGTCAATTGTTGTAAAATTCATATTTTCTCCATTTTATTTTTCAAAATGAGCCCCGAACTACTAATCTCATTAATTTTATATTTTTGCGTTCCTCCAATAGAAGTGTACATTATTTCAGCATTTTTTCCTGCTGCCTTTTCAATAGTATACGCACATGGCGGCTGCCACCTTTGCGCCGGTAGATCAAAGTTCAGGCGTCATTATCAGCTCGCCGCTGGTGGCGGGAGAATCGGCTTCGGCTGTTTTTCTTGAAACATCCTGTGTCCCTTCAATTGGCTCAACTGCAGAAGCGGATAAAGCAACCGCGAAAGGATCGGCAGGGTTGCTTTCAGAGTTCATATAAGTTGATAAACCGGCGGCTACAGGAACTGCAGGCGCGTTGTTGTTTCCTTTAACGTCTACTATGCCTTCCACCGTATTTAAATTAAAACCGTCTGTTTCAAAAATTGTTCCGCGAACTGACGCTGTCGTTGTTGGACTCTGTAATGTAAAGTTCGCTCTGCTTCCTGAAGGAGGTTTTACTTCTACCCTTACTCTTCCTGTTTGAAGATTTACATTAACATTTTCCGAGTTCTCCATGCTTTGAATTTCCGCAAGCGTTAGGCGCGTCAGCGGGCGGACAGTGATCACAGAAGAGCCGATTGCGATAATCGCGGTGCTTCTGAACCCTGTCGATATAATCGCGCTTTCAGAAACTTTTTCTCCTTCCGCCGCTGTTGTAAAAACAGAAGAGACTGAGTGTTTTATTTCAACTTCGCCTGTTATTCTTTGAATAACTCCCTGAGCGGACTGCGCCCAAATTAAACCTGCGAATGTTAAAAACATTGCCGTTAAAAATAATTTCTT
>Ga0209755_10008339_pt1 | contig 11092 bp, 7 predicted proteins | sample TergutCo191P1_FD_187301 | JGI IMG/M metagenome (GOLD analysis project Ga0209755, IMG submission 187301) | Cornitermes sp. P1 segment gut microbial communities from Petit-Saut dam, French Guiana - Co191P1 (SPAdes) (version 2) | ecosystem: Host-associated > Arthropoda: Insects > Digestive system >... | reverse complement strand
CATCTTTGTTCCATAAGCGCTGAGCGCTTTAAGATTCTTGGAACCCATAACAGCGCCGCTTCCGCAGCGTCCTGCAACACGTTCGCCGCTTACACTGCACGCATAGCGGACAAGATTTTCTCCCGCCGGTCCTATAACCAGCTTGCCGTAATGCGCCGCCTGCCCGCATGTTTGCAGCTTTTCCTGCGCGGCTTCCGTATCAAGCCCCCAAAGTTCTTCCGCCGGATATATTGATATAACGCCGTCAATTATTTCTATCCTCGAAGGATTGGCGGCGCGGCCTGTAATGATTAAACCGTCATAACCTGCGCGTTTCATCATAAAACCAAATGTGCCGCCGCAGTTGGACGAAGCGATTCCGCCGGTTAATACATTTTTAAAAGTCATATTGAAGCGGCTGGAAGACGGTGCGCCGGTTCCGTTCATCGGTCCTGTGTTGATTATAAGGACTGCGGCAGGATCAAGAGCGTCCGTTCCCTGCGGCATAAGATCGAGTAACAGCCGCGCCGCCAGTATTTTTCCGCCGATATATTTGCGGTAATAATCTTCGCTTATGGCAAAGGGTTCGATCTTGCTTGTATCCAGATTGATTTTAGCGTAAACAGGTATTGTCATGCGGACTCCATGGAAACAGCCTCAACAGGGCAATGCGATTTACAAATAGCGCAGCCGGTACATCTTTGGGGATACGCAAGCTCCGCGAAAACATTTATGTCTCCCCTGAATTGCGGCGCGGAAATGCGCAGCGCGCCGGAAGTACAATCATTGACGCATATTGAACATGCGCTGCAGGTTTTTGTATTTATTGCTGGCTTCGGCCAAAGGGAACGTTTTACCGGAGCGCAGTTATTCATATCCCTGTTAAGTACCGCGTTTTTCTGGCAGATTCTGGCGCAGACGCCGCACTCAACACAGCGTTTTTCGTTAACAGTATGCCGCGTATCTTTTTCGCCTGTAATAGCGAAAACCGGACACAGTTTAGCGCAGGCGGTACAGCCGGTACAGGCTTCTGTTATGTTATACGCCATTTGATTCGCCTGCCATAAGGCTTTTAATTACTTTGGCATAATGTTCCCTGCTAAAGATGACAGGTACGGGATACAGGGGATTGCATTCTTTATTTGCCCATTTGATCATTTTGGGGATGTCGCTGCTTTTTATGCAGTCAAAACTTTTTGGGATTCCCATTCGTTCATTCATTGCGTAAATCTCATCAATAAAGATACGCGCTTTTTCAGCGTCAGTTTTATTTCCGTCTTTTTCGGCAAGCTGCGCAGCTTCCGCAAGGCGCGCAAGCTTCCTGTAAACTTTTTTACCGTAATCTTCAAGCACTTTCGGAAGAATGACAGCGTTCGCTAATCCATGCGGAGTATTGTAAAGCCCACCCAAAGTATGGGCTATAGAATGTATGTTGCCGACACATGCGCGGGAAAAAGCAAAGCCTGCCATGTACGAGGCAAGAAGCATGGCTTGTCTTGCCTCAATATTTTTTCCGTCGGCGTAAGCTTTTTCCAGATTGGCAAAAATTAATTTAACAGCGTCAAGGGCAAACTTGGCGCTCTCTTTTGTGTTGTAAGTCCAGCCAAGATACGCTTCCACCGCATGAGTCAGCGCATCCAAGCCGGTAGCGGCGGTGAGCGCCGGAGGCAGTCCGACAGTCAATTCGGGATCAAGTATCGCATAACGGGGGATAAGGCTTAAATCCATTACAGCGTATTTGCAGGATGTCTCTGTATCGGTGATAAGGGCGGCGGCTGTTGTTTCGCTGCCGGTTCCGGCAGTAGTTGGAACAGCTATAAACGGCGGAAGCCTTTTTAAAACCTTCAGCAGCCCTCTTAGCTTATTTATGCTTTTTTTTGGCTTTACCACACGAGCCGCCGCTCCTTTAGCGGCATCAATCGAAGAGCCGCCGCCAAGAGCGATAATCCCGTCGCAGTTTTGATCCAGATAAAGCTTTTGGATCTTGTTTACAGTATTCACCGAAGGATTCGTCTCAACATCGGTATATACAACATAGGGAAACTGCCCCTTTGCAAGCACTTCAATTACCAGCTGTACAATGCCGGCTTTGACAAGTCCGTTATCTGTCACCAGCAGCGGCTTTTTTACCTTCTGTTTATGCAGCAGTTCAGAAATTTTCCCGATACTGCCAGAACCTTCAACGAGGATTGCCTTGCGCCAGGGAAGAAGTCTGGCTCCATAGTTAAAAACAAATTGAAATACTCTGCAAAATATTACAAACATACCGCTCCTCTGAACAACTTTATAAGAGCGGCGTTCCAAAACATCAGCTTTAAAACAGCCTCTCCTAATCGGATAAAAACACTTGGAAAAAGGTGACAGTCAGTTCTTATTATATTAGTATATATACGTTTTTACAATATATAAAAGAATGTAAACTCGCCGGTAAAAAAAACATAAAATAAAAAACTTTAAACAATACTTAACATGCGTTATGTATTAAAAAGATCATTTTGTCATAAGGATTAACCATGACCCTGGAAGTGCTGGAAAATGACTATGCTGTTTATAAATTCGCTCCTGAGCACACTGTAAATATAAATATGTTATCCGGGGATTTTTTTTCCGTTACAAAAACAAAAGATGAACTATCGGTTATCGCCAGGGAAAACATGTTTAATGACTGTATAAAAACAGAAAGCGGCTGGAAATTAATTAAAATAAACGGCATACTGGATTTTTCCCTGATTGGGATACTGAGCGGAATAACCGCAGTACTGGCTGATGAGAATATCAGTGTTTTTGTAACATCCACATATAATACAGATTATATCATGATTAAAAAAGAAAATATTAATAAGGCAATAAAGGTTTTACTGCTTAACAAATACGACGTAATTGCCTGATACTACTCCAACTGAACATCAATTTCAGTATTTTCTGTATGAATGCCCGCTCTTTTAAGATGAGTTTCAAGTTTAGAGGTTAACTCTTGCATGTCAAAAGGCTTTACTATAAAGTCGGACGCTCCAAGAAGGATAGCTTCATTGACATTTTTTAATGTCCCTTCGGTAGTAATAATAATAATCGGAGTAAGTTTATAATTGGGCAATTCCCTTATTTTGGGAATAAGGTCAAACCCGCTTAGTCCCGGCATTAAATAATCAAGAAAAATTAAATCCGGTTTTTTGTTATGTAAAAAGTCAATAACAGCATCGGATCTGGACAACAGAAATACATGGTATTTATCGTGTAACGCATGATGCATTGTTCTTAATATGCTTGCCATATCATCAACGACAAGAATGCCGGGCTTGACGCCTTTACCGGCAATGGAGCCTTCTCTGGGATACAGCTGATTGTTAATCGTTTCTACCAGCTTTAAAGCGTTAAACGGCTTAATCGCATAAGCTGCCGCGCCCAGGCTTAACCCTTTAAGCACGCTTTCCTTCTCGTTGTTAGACGTTATAAAAATAACCGGTATATCGGCGTAACGCTCGTCCTCTTTCAGCTTTTTAATTGTCGTATAACCATCGACATAAGGCATATTGATATCCAGTAAAATCAAATCCGGCCTGACTTTTTCCAGGATTTTGTACATTTTCTCCGTTGATTCCGCAAGAAAAATCTCATAATGCGCTTCCATCGATCTCTTTAACACCATCAGGCTGACATTCATATCGTCAACATAAATAATTTTTTTGCGCGGTTCTGTATTCGCAGATGGCATAAACATGTTCCTCCTTATTTTAATAAACCGTTAAGTTTTTCGGCTGCTTCCTCAAAGTTCACAATATCAATATTTTCCCTAAGCCAATATACAAGCCCTTCGTCAGAGTCATATTGATATTCTTCTATTTCCGTCATTGCCTCGTCCGCTTTATCCATATCATATTTTTCGCAGGCTGCAAGAAGCTTTAAAAGCAGCTCGTCATCCGGCTTGTTTTTTTTGGGTTTTGGATTTTCCGCTTCCAGACCAGCAAGCACATCTTCGATATCAGAAACCAGCTTCCGCGAAACTTTAAGGAATGAAGGGTTGTGGTTATTTATATAATCAATATCGCCGGATTTTGCCGCCGCTTCGAGGGCTCCTGCTTCTTTACTGACCTGCTCTGCAAAAATTTCAAGGCTTGTTCCCTTAATGCCATGCACTTTTATTTTATAGCTTTCCAGCGTTTCTTCGTTTACAGTTTCCATTTCTTTCAGCTTGGAGCTGACATTGGCGGCGTATGTACGCAGCACCCTTAAATAGAATGATTCCTCATTATCAAACCGCTGCAGTCCTTTTATAACATCCAGTCCGGCGATTTTTATACTCAGCACATTATCGCTTATGACTGCATTTACGCCGGCGGCAGAGGTATCCTGCTCAAGCTGAACTTGAAGCGTTACGGCATCAATTGCTTCCTGAGGCTGTTTATCGCGCACAAATTTATTTAAAACCATATTTAACTGGCGTATATCTATTGGTTTGGAAATAAAATCGTCAAAACCATTTTGCAGGAATATTTCCGACTGCCCTGATACAGCGTTTGCGGTAAGCGCAATGATCGGGGCTTTATAGCCAAAACCGCGAATATGTTTTACAGCTTCAATGCCGTCCATTTCCGGCATCATGTGATCCATAAAAATTATATCGTATACATTGCCGTTTTTAATTTTTTCTATCGCGGCTGCGCCGCTGTTCGCGCTGCTGAATTTTAAACGATAAGGAGATAAAAGCCCTTTAGCGACATATATATTGGCTTCCACATCGTCAACAACAAGAATGCTTCCGTAAGGCATAGGTTCGCGGGATATTTGAACCCTCTTCATGATTGTTCTTGAATGAGTACGGAATTGCCGCAGATTTTCCGCTACATCACTGCCTAATTCTGTACTTTCACACCTGCCCTGTGTAATATTCACTGTAAATACAGAACCCTTGCCGGGTTCGCTTGCGACATTGATTTTTCCGTTCATCATGTTTACCAGTTTACGTGTAATGCTCATTCCAAGCCCCGTACCTTCTGTTGAACGGTTGGTTTCCGTATTAAAACGGGAATATTCATCAAAAAGCATGCCTAACTGTTCTTCTGTCATTCCCTGTCCTGTGTCGCTCACTGTCATGACAAGAACAACCTCATCGCTGTTTTTGCCGTCTTCTGTGTCAACTGACAGTTTAACAGTTCCTTCCGCCGTATATTTAAACGCATTGGAAAGCAGATTGTTCAGGATTTGTTTTATGCGAAGCTCATCACCTAACATCTGCGCCGGTATGTTTTCATTTACCTGGAGATCAAGCTCAATGGGCTTGCTGCCGATCCTCATCATGTTAAGCTGGACAGTGTCGCTGATCATGCTTGCTATTTCGTACTTTGCGGTTATCAGTTCCAGTTTATCCGCTTCTATTTTTGAAAGATCCAGTATATCGTTAATTATACTAAGCAGCAAATCACCGGAAGAGTGTATTTTTTCCAGCGATTCTTTCATATCCGGATCGAGCGATTCTTTCTGAAGCTGTATTTCGCTTATGCCCAGTATGGCATTCATGGGAGTGCGGATTTCATGGCTCATTGTGTTAAGGAACGCGCTTTTGGCTTTATTTGCCGTTTCCGCGCCTTCTTTCAGCACTGCTATTTCTTCAAATGGTTTTTTTATAAAAATAGACGCGATTACTGCGGCAATAATACTAAGAATTATACTGACAAGAGCTACAACAAGAAGCCCTTTGTCAATATCTTTGACAGGACTTTCCGTAAGGGGCGCGACTACTCCCAGGCTCCATCCTTCTCCCGAACCTGAAACCGGTCTGAATGAACATATCCGGGGAATACCGTAAATAGAATAATATCCTGTTCCCGTTTCTCCCTGCGTCATGCGCGTTACTGTTGCCGCCAGTTCCGTAAAATCTTTATCGGTCTGCGCAGCGGTAATATAATTGAAACGATCCTGCAGCCAATGTTCACGCGGGTTGGATATCACATACCCCAGCGAGTCGCTTATAAAAACATGACCTGTTTCCCATATAACAAAATCAGAAAGCCGCTGTTTAAAAAACCTGCCCGAAAGCGTAACTACAAGAACTTTATTATGCGAAAACGGCACAGGAACCCCAACAAAAAATACAACGCCGTCGGTTGTTTTTCTGGTGGAAGAAATTGCCCTTCTCTCTGTGTGACCGGCTGACGAAAACGCCTGTTTTATGTAACGATCATTCATTACATCATTTTCCGCGTGGAGGGCTCCTGCCGAGGCGATTAATCCGGTATCGGCGTCAAAAACAGACAGTCCCATAAACTCCGGAAATAAACCATGCTGCAATGACAAAACATTCGCCCACCTTGATTCTTCCGATGTTCCAAGGATTTCGGCTATTCTGCCTGCTTTAAGCATTACTATATCAAGTTCGCTGCTTATAAAACGATCTGCGGCAAGGGCAACTACAGCCAGATCCGTTTCCTGAGATATATCAATATTACGTTCTACATAATTAATGCCTACAAAAACGCTGAACATAATTATTACCAGGTTAGTTAAAGTTATTACCAGTACCGCTCTTGCACGAATATTCATTTAATACCTTAATATAATATTAGTTAATACCGTAATTATATACTATAATGCTGGTTTATGTCATAATTAAAATAATTTGTGTTAAAATGCGGAAAACATGCCGTTTACTGTAAGTCATTACCTGATAAGGAGTTACAAACAGCCCGGGAGGCGGTTCGGTTTTGCCTGAGCCTTTGGCATGTTATTGTTTTTGTTTGCATTATGTAGTATATTTCCATGCAAAGAGTCAAGATTATGGAAAAACTGTTTAAAAGACCTGCTGTAATAGTGGGCATTATCGCGGCAATCACTGTCTTTTTCGGCATTCAGCTGCCGCGGGTAGAATTGGATAATAATAACCTCCGGTTTGTGCCGGAGGATAATCCGGCAAGAGTTATCTCTGAATATATTGATGAAACATTCGGCGGACAGGTAATAATACTGGTTGGACTTGAACGTCCCTTCAGAACAATTTTTGAAAAAGGGTTTTTACAGCGAATCCGCGATTTTTCGCAGGCTGTAGAGAATGTTCCTTTAATCAAATCGGTCAACTCCATCATGTCAACGCAGTACATTACAGGCGACAGCGAAAGCATCATTGTTTCCGATTTAGTGCCGGAGGACTTTTCCGGAACGCCGGAAGAAATAACCGAACTAAGGCGCCGAATCGCTTCATGGGATTTATTCAGGGGTTCCCTTGTTTCTGACGATTTTTCCGCTACGCAAATCCTTGTAACCTTTGACGTATTATCCATTGATATAAGCCGCCCGGAAGTCGCTCAAAGCCTCAGGAGAATCCGTCAGATAGCGGAGGAAATGTTCGCCGGCGAAGCTGAAATATATTTTGCGGGACAAGCTGTTGTCAACGCTACTATTAACGAATCAATAATCGCGGACAATGGTTTACTGTTCCCTCTTGCCGTCATCGTGGTGCTTGGGCTTCTTTTCTTTTCGTTCAGGCGTTTTATTTTTGTTGTCCTGCCGATTTCAACCGCTGTCCTTTCTGTTGTCTGGACTGTCGGGTTAGCCGCGATGTTCGGAGTAAAACTTTCTACAATAACAACCATAATGCCTATAATACTTGTAGCGGTCGGACACGCTTACGGTATTCATGTAATCACTCATTATGTCAAGGATATCCGCGAAAAAATACTGACAGCCGATGAGCATCGTTTAATTGTTTTTGACCTTATGAGGAAAATGATAAAACCAATATCACTTGCCGCTATCACAACCATAACAGGGTTTATTTCTTTTTGTTTTACTCCGATTATCCCGATGCGTGAGTTCGGCTATTACACAAGCATCGGCGTTCTTGCCGTATACATACTGACTGTGCTGTTTATTCCGGCAATATTGCTGCTGCGCGGTCCAAGAAAGCTCGATAAATATAATGCCCCGCACAGCGAAGGCGACCAGATAAGCAATACAATAGCAAATATTTTTCTCAGCATCGCAAGAAAAAAGAAGACTGTGCTCTTTTCTACAATATTCCTTGTCATAATATCGTTATATGGAATTTCAAAGATTATTGTTGATAATTCAATAGTTGATTTTTTCCGGCACGAAACCGACGTAAGCCGTTCCGACCGTTTTATCCGGGAATATTTCGGCGGTTCAAAGGATTTAAATCTTGTTATTACTGCGGACACTACAGAAGAACTGCTGCACCCTGACATTTTAAAGGCTGTGGACAATCTTTCCGCTTATTTGACCAAAAATGTTCCCGAAGTAGGGAAAATCGTCGGTTTTACCGATGTAATCAAGCGGGTTAATCAGGTATTTAATGTCGATCAAAGCCCGGAAGGGCTGCAGCCCAGAACGTCGCAGATAGAAGATACCTCTGATTTTGGTTTTGGCAGCTTTGGTTTTTCCGATTTTGGTTTTGGCAATAATTATACGGCGCAGCCGCAGACAAGGACAGAAACCGCAGCTATTCCTGCCGATCCTGCATGGATGCAATACAGCGCCTCCGATATTTTAAGGTTCCTCGATACTGCGGCAGGAATGTCACCTAACATGAGCGGCAGCGATCTGGTACTGGAACTGAAACGCCTTACAAATTATGACGGTATGGCTTATTACGAAATCCCCTCAGATCCGGCGCGTTATGGCATGGAAACTCCTGAAGACCTGCAGCGGCTTATTGCCAACTATCTGGTACTGCTTGCCGGAGGAGATGATTCAGGATACTCCAACGATCCACTTGAACCGACAGCGATCAGGATGATGATGCAATTGCGTACAACAGGAAGCAGGGATACAAACCCGCTTCTTGGCACAATTAACGATTATATAGCGGTAAATTTTCCAAAAAACGCCCGCACAATGATCGGCGGCAGCGTAACGCAGGAAATAGCGGTTTCGGACTTAATTCTTAATTCGCAGATAATATCAATTATTATTTCTGTATTTATGATATTCATAATTGTTTCCATCGCGAATAAATCTCTTGCCGCCGGTATTATCAGCGCAATACCGCTGATATTGGCAGTTATGTGTAACTTCCTTGTAATGGGCATCTTGGGGATAAAACTTAACCTGGGAACAGCCCTTATAGCAAGCCTTACTGTGTGTATCGGCATTGATGATGCCATTCACTTTATTGAATTCTACAAGCGTGAATACAACAGCGGAGAGAAAGATTCTCTTCACCGGACTTTTATTGCATGCGGCAGGGCTATATGCACCACCGCAATGTCTGTAGGCATTGGCTTTGCGGTATTGGCGTTTTCTCAATTTAAAATTATCGCCGAATTCGGACTGCTTACAGCGCTTTGCATGTTGTCAACCACTCTGGTAAGCCTTACAATTATTCCGGTACTGCTTACTGTAATTAAACCTAAATTTATTTATGGAGGAAAAAAATGAATCGTACCTTGGCTGCCGCGCTGTTATGCGGCGCTCTTTCTTTTTACGTTCCCGCTGTTTTAACCGCCCAGGATGCTGTTTCCATTATGACAGCCGCGAAAAACCGCATTACTTCGGATACAGTTTCTTCACGTTCACGCATGGTAATTACAGCAAGAAACGGCACAACAACAGAACGCCTTATAGATCAATATTCAAAAGACGGTCCTAACGGGGCTCGTACTGTAATAGTATTCCAAAGCCCCGCGAATGTGGCGGGAACACGCTTCCTGACCATGGACAATGCCGCAGGCGGTACAGATCAATGGATCTTTTTGCCAAGCCTCGGCAGAGTACGGCGGATCGCAGCGTCAGAAAGCGGCGGCAATTTTATGGGTACTGACTTTTCTTACGATGATATTTCGTCCATGGACAGGGCTATTTCCGCAGACACGCACAGGCTGTTAAGGGAAGAAGCGTTAAACGGAAGGACTTGTTATGTTATAGAATCAATCCCCCGGGATACTTCTTATCAATATTCCAGAACAGTTACATGGGTCGATAAAGAAAGCAATATAATCTACAAGGCGGAAATGTTTAACCGCCGCGGAGAGCTTGCGAAAATCATGGAAATGTCAGATTTCAGGGATGTACAGGGACGTTTATCGCCCATGCAGACAAAAATATCTACAGTGAGCGCAGGAACATCAACAACAATTTTTATGGAAATTATGAGATACGATGATCCTATACCGGATGGTGTTTTTACTACAGCATTTCTGGAAACCGGAAGGGCAAGATAAGCGGGGAGATGGAGATATGTCCGGTAGAATTATAATTTTTACATTTGTTGTTTTTTTTATCAGCGTTCAAACATGGGCGCAGGATTTTGGCTTTGGGTTTGGCGATACGGAAACGGAATCCGGCGCGGGAAACATTTCCGCAGGCACAAGAAGACTTCCTTCTGTTTCAATAAGCGGCGAAGTATCGGCGGCTATTATCGGATACCTTGATGATATTCCCGAAGGTCCGGAGAATATCAATACTCTGGAAATGTTTATGCTGTCAGGGAAGCTTAATTTCGGCGCGCAATCATCCTTTGCCGAAGGCGTAATCAACCTGAATTTAGTGCCTGCGCTTATACCTGTTAATATTGATGAAGCATACATTCGCGCCTTTTTTGGTAACTTTGACTTCTCCGCAGGATTAAAAAAAATAACATGGGGCAAGGCTGATCAATTAGGTCCCCTTGATGTTATCAACTTTATTGATGCGTCAAAAATATTCATAGAAATGGCGGATAACACCAGCCTTATGGGAGTAAAAATAGCAAACCCCGTTGTTCATGCAAATTTAAGATTCGGACAGTTTTCCAAAATAGAAGGCGTATTTTTACCCAGCTTTCAAATAGTCAGCGCAGCCATGTCAACTGCGGTAACCGGCAGTTCCAATCCAATGATGAGTCTATTAATCGGCTCTTCTTTGGCAGGCAGATGGATGCCTGCGCAAATGGGAGAGTTAATGGGAGAGTTTAATGAGACAGAAACTTCCGGGCTTGATTACGCGCAGGCAGGGCTTAGGTTTACAACTACCATAGGAAGCGCGGATATTGGTATGCAGTATTTTTACGGACGGATGTATCAGCCTGCTGTAAAATATAATCTTCCAACCGAGTCAACGCCCAATCCTTCATTCGAGTTTATGTATAACAAATACCACCAGATTGGCATTGACTACGCGCAGGTGC
>Ga0209755_10008338_pt1 | contig 11093 bp, 4 predicted proteins | sample TergutCo191P1_FD_187301 | JGI IMG/M metagenome (GOLD analysis project Ga0209755, IMG submission 187301) | Cornitermes sp. P1 segment gut microbial communities from Petit-Saut dam, French Guiana - Co191P1 (SPAdes) (version 2) | ecosystem: Host-associated > Arthropoda: Insects > Digestive system >... | reverse complement strand
ATATAGTCACCATATATATATATATATACACCAACAACTCCATTGTGATTTGATATATGATACACAAACATTTGGTAAACCTCCTACATGTTTTGGTCCTTGTTTTGGCCATCTTCAGGGAGGTATTAAACAAAGAAAACTACATTAGTGACTAGTTGTATCATAGAGATACAATAATACAGTTAAATACAGAATATTAATGTGGTTACAGATATTTTAGAATATGTAATACTTAATGTGTATCGTTACAGCTATTGTCTGAATTGCAAATAAATATCTTTTGCAGCAATTTATCCTCGTTTTCAGGGATATGTCTCTTAGTTTCCTATGGCTGTTTGTATCATCATAGTGATGTAAACAAATTGCTGCAACGGATGTTTGTTGGCAAGTCAAATAATGGCTGTTATCATTACATTCTGTACTGTACATTTTAAAATATTTTCAACCATTTTAATATTCTGTATTTCAACTGTATTATTGCACATCTGTGATACAACTTGTCACTAATGTATTTTTCTTTGTTGAATACCTCCCTGAAGATGGCCAAAACAAGGACCGAAACATGTAGGAGGTTTACCACATGTTTGTGTATCATTGTATCTAATCATAGTGCAGTTGGTGCTGTGTTTGTTTGTGTGTGTTTATTTATATTGAATTATCTTACTGACAGAACATCGATAATTTTCATTTTATGTAATTTTTGGCATAAACTTTACACAATAAAATATCCAGTAAATAACTTTTTTTTAATTATTAGTACAAGATTTAAGGTAATCTGTGAAATTATTATTTGAATTTCTCATGTCTTACAGTATTTCGGACAGGAAATTCACTACTTCATACTAGTCTTAGATTTTATAGTTTAATTTCTTCATTAAACTTTCTAAGGTCATTTTACTGCTTTAAAATGGTTCAACTTGTCATACCCATTTCCCCCCTTAGACACTGTTCAGATGTTTGCATGATCTCTTTTTAATCAAATAATTATTTACATACGTAGAATGCTACGTTTGGATATACTAAAACAGATTTTTTGAAGGGCTTATTCCTTGTGAATAATACAGAGTAGAAACAAATCTAGAGCGATAAAAATTGTTCTTGTTTATAACACCACGCACCAAAACATAGGATTGTATGTCATTGAGTAAGTATTCGTTATAAAGAATATTGAAGTTCTGGTGGCGGTGGTTTCGTTCTATAATATTATTTATAACCAAATGTAAACTTGCACATGTACTATGTTCTCATGTTTCTGTTTTAATATCAGACATACAAAAATGCTGCTTTGGAGGAAAATGCATTGAACAAGTGTTCATGTCACCCTCACATGACTTCTGACAAGCATAGGAATCTGTTACATTATGTGGGCATTAACTTCAAAATTATCATATTGTCCAAGTGTGTAGGTTTTGAATCTGGGTATTACATCTTTTGGTTGTTTGAATATAAAAGTTTGAAGATCTAGGATACAAAGTTTTGGAATTTGCTTTGTTAGTGACATAGCCAAGCCATCTTTGAATTATGTGACAAGTACAGTTGAAGAATAATACTGGAACATAGGTTGTAGTCTAAAAGATTTAATTTGCCACAAGACCAAATCTAATTTTCTGCATATGTTTGTGGTGTTACATAGTCATCTATTGGCCACTGACTTCAGCTGGTTTATGGAATGATGTGGCTACAGAAGCAGTTTTCGATATGCAGTCAGCATTTTTGGGTGTTGTGTGCATGTTTGTAATGTACATGGAGGTTCTGTTGTTAGCTTTCTTCTTGTCACTCTTGCTGTACGTTAACTCATGTAGTTATTATTTTATTCTTTGGTGTTTTCCTTTAAAGCCTTCCATGTTTGTTACTTGTACAGCTTTTTATGTTTGTCACATTTCTGTATTGATGTTTCCCAGACATGGTGTTCATATCTGTTCAGTAGTGAAGCAGCACAGGGACAAGACAGTAGCAGTACTTTAAGGAGATACCAGTGATATTAGACTTTTATGATTTTTAAATTTTTGTTTTTGTTGTGATCATTTGTTTTAAGTAAATGAAACAACAGACATGACTAGAAGCCTTTGAGAAAGATCAAATTAAAAAAAATTATGAAACCTTGCTGTTGTAGTATCAAACCAAGTTAGAACATTTCCGATATACATAGTACTTGATGGAATATTGATTGTTTAGTGCCAGCACACAACAGTCCAAACACAAAAAAATGGTCATGCATTGTTTCTTATTCCTTTAAATTGACTCATAGATTTGAGATTAATTTATCTGTATTAGTGTTTGTGTTTTATGCTCCATGTGGTATAGATTTTAGCTTTAATACCAGGGTAGCTTGCATGTGATAATACAAAATGTTGGATATACAAGATCATTATGATTGACACTGACACGCATTTTTCTTATTGTCAGTCTAAACAGTCATGGTGCATTCAGTGAATGTGCAAGCAAGCCAGGCTCATTGAAGTGAAGGTGGAGAGAATGTGTTTCATTTGAAGTAGTTCAATATTCCATTGTGTATGTTCTGGCTGTTATTTGGGTCTGTTTACTACTAAAATTATTACTGTATGTTTAATGTACTTTGTACACATAATTTCAAAGGAATGTAATTGGTATTTAACAATATGAAAGGCACAGAATTTCCATTAGTTTTTTAACACAGAAATTCTGTTCATTATTTGTTTAGAGATCATATTTTTATCACTAGTTTCTCCTCAAAGTTTTTTTAAATATAAATCTTATCTATTCTGTATATGGGGCATTAAAATTTGAATGTGTTAAAATGGGACAGTTGCTTTTTCCACACATCTGATATGTTGTTCACATTTTTTTACGTGACAAGCACAATATTTGACTTTGAACTTTCACAATTTCAAAATAGGAGTCATTTTGTGAAATGCATTGGTTTCTAGTAGAGGAGGACTGTATGTTGTACTGTTGAACTAAACCTCTTCTGTATTAAGGAATGGTGGGGTTACAATCTGTTTTATTTCCATGAAGTTAGAAAGCATATTTCCTAGCCTGGCAGTAATTGTAATGAAATGGTTAGGGATACCAGTAAGAAGTCTTGAAGGTAGCTGTGAAAAAGAAACCACTTAATAGATATCCATGAAATTTGGTACTGGAAGTTTACAGCAGAGGCTGTCGTGAATTTTGTTTTGGTCAGTATGAGTTCACCATAAACCCAGATTTATATGAACTCTTTTGCCAAAGCAGTTCACAAGACTAGAAATGTGTATTGCATCAATTTTTATCAGCTCCTTCACTATCCAAGAAGTCTCCATCTCGTCTTGTATTAAAATAGTTTCAGGGAAGAATCCTGTCTTCTGGGATATGATGTCACATAGCGTACTAGAAATTTACTGGTGTTTCGTGGGATATGATGTCACATAGTCTACTAGAAATTTACTGGTGTTTCGTATGCATCTACTCTTGTCGAATTCCTACCAAAATATATGGTGTCACATTTCAGAAGACTATATTCTTCATAGTAACTGCCATGGAAACCGTAGATCTTACAAGGTTTCAGTGAGTATCACAGCAAGGGGTTCACCATTAGAATGTTACAGTATATTACTCTGTCATTTTTGTCCTAAGAGTTTCATGTCAATTGTACAGAAAAGTTGTCCCATTTTAAAGTTCATGATATCATTATTATTTAAAATGTATTCCTGTTACAACCTGAAGCATTGTTATAATCACATAAATGTCATGTAATCATAAATGATGTCTGTTGCGCTTAGAAACTGAACCCATAATTGAATTTGTTCTCTTTTTGTGACCTTCAGAGAAAACGAGTAGGAAGTGGGCTCAAGAAAAGGCCAGATTATTCCCGTGAGAGTTCATCTGACAGGTAAGTAACCAGAAGGCAGATATGCCTTTATGTAAAACTTAGCAAGTTATCACATGATATACGTGAGTGTATGGGTTTGTCATAGATTTCTTGAACACTTCAGTGGTGCTGGTTTTTAAACTCCAACTCTTGCCCAGGACAGAGGAGTTATATTTGTATAGTAAAATTACATGCATTCACAACTGTACAGTGCACAAAGACCACTAACGCGTGAAGAATTAAAGGTCTGTACAGTACGCGAAGGTCAGCAGTGAAAAATTAAAAACAATTCTATCTGTCTGTCTGTCTGTCTATCTATCTATCTATCTATCTATCTTTCTATCTATCTATCTTTCTATCTATCTATATGTCTATCTATATCTGTCTATCTATCTATATATCTATCTATGTGTCCGGTTTTTAAACAGCTGTCGCCATCTTCTGGAAACCAAATGCCATTCCTCTCTGTTTTTCCATTGATCTGGTTCTAAATTTCTTGTCATGGCTGCTTGTACTCCTTCCATCCACATTTTTCTTGGACATAAAAAGAAAATAATGGGAGTGAAAGGGAAGCCAGACATCATAGATATCATAGAGCAGAAAAGACTACAATGGTATGGCCATGTCAAAAGGCTGCCAGAGGAGAGAGTACCAAAAACAGTTCTAAGTAGTCATAAATCTGTGACTATTTAGGCATTTTGTCTGAGTTCCCTGAGGTTGAATACAGGCCTATTTCGTAGTCATTAATTTGTCTTTATGAAAATGTTGCATTGAAGCAAAATATTTCCTTTATAACATTGAATAATCTATAATGACTGAAAATGTTGTTATTCCTTGACATCTGGTAATGTACCATTATTTATTGGCCACAGAATCATTAATGTTCATTTCCACTTTCAGTAACCCTGAGGTTGAGAGGCAGCAGTCCAATACTCAATTTACGGAAAAGTCAAGTCGACATTATGACAAAACCTATGATTCTTCACCAGTAGAAAATTATAATGCTAGGTCCAAACCACAGATACGTCATGGTGGCTCACATGATCGGAACCCAAGGAACAGTAGCCGCGATGGAAACATAAGAAAAGTAGACAGCAGGAAGGAAAAGTGTGACTCAAGAAATAAGAAACATGTTGAGAGTGATAATGAGGTAAAAAAACATAAGAGAACAAAGGATAGGGAAAGAGAATTAAGAGATAAAGGAAAGGAGAAGGATAGGAGGGAGAAAGAAAGGGAAGACAGAAGAAAGAAAGAAAGTTCGGATATGGCTGTGCGTCGAAGCATTTCTTCTGATGGTAGAGTAAGTCATTCACGATCCTTGTCTCCAAAGAAGAGTAAGAGTACTACACAAAATTCACAGAAGAAACATCGTTCATCTCAGTCTCCTAAAAGCAAGCGAAGTGCACGTCGAAGATCTGCGTCACCTTCCAGTAAGAGTCATAGGTCTAGTCCCCAGAGTACTAGTCGCACTCGATCACCATCTGCCAAAAGAGCCAAAGGTGTGGCAGATATAAAACCATCTCATGTTTCGGCCTCCCCAAAGAACCGACATAGGAAGTCCAGGAGTCAAACTAGATCGCCATCTGTTCTGAACTACAGGTCTAGCAATAAACAGTCTTCTAGAAGCAGAAAGGAAGATCGACACAAGTCAAGAAGCAAAAGTAGATCCTCATCAGTGTTAAATTACAGTTCTGGTAATGCAAGAGACAGAAAATGTACATCATATGTATCGCATTCTCTTAAAGTGAAACAGGCGCACCGTCAGTCACCGAGTCATACTCGTTCACCTTCTGTCAAAAACCACAGGTCAAAGAGAGATCATGATGCAAGGAGCAATGCAGTACCTTCATCCGCTTCCCCTAAAAGAAAACAGTCACGGTACTCTACATCCCCCAGGACAGGGAGAAGGCCTCACTCAAAGAGCAAAAGCAGATCACCAATCAGCAAGCATCGTTCAAGAAAGAATTCCAGATCTACATCACCAAAATATTCTCGACAGCATTCTAGGAGCCACAGTCAGACTCGTAATAAAACAGAAAGGAAACGGGCATCACGTTCTCCTGCATGTAGCCATCATCATGAACAGCGAGCCAAAAGCAGAAGTAAGTCACCAAGTAGAAATTACAAAGCAAATAGAAAAGCATCTCCATCACCAACACATGGTCATGGACAGTCTAACCATAAGAAAAGAACTAAATCACCAACTCCCACCAGCAGGAGGAAAGATAGTGAACATAAACAAGGACATACAAGCAGAAGTGTTAGCAGCAGTAGTGCAAATTCAAGTTTAAGTTACTCTCCACTGGAGAGAAATCCTGAAAGATATAGGGATATCATAGACACCAAACCATCATGTAGTAAGAGCAGTAGTGGTGGAAGGAATAGATCATCTAGAAGAAAATCATCCCTGAGCAAGTCGTCAAGGTCCCGTTCTCGCTCAGAATCAAGAAACAGGCGTCCAGCACCAGCTGTGATCCCTAGGGTTAGACTTCGTTCATCCAGTGGTGAAGAAGAAGAAGAGGAAGATGAGAAAGATATCAAAGAAAAAGAAAGAGAAGATGAAAAAGAAATTCAAACATTAAAACTGCTTAAGTCTGGGCTTGCAGAGAAGGCTAAAGAAACACTGGAGAAGAAGTTGTCTAAAGTGTTACCAGATCTCAGAAGTCAGGAAAAGCCAATATGTAAAGATGACAAACTGAAAGTTTCAGCTGTGAAAGAAGAGAAGGTTGTGAGAGAAGATAAAGTAGTAAAGCCCCTTACAGTTGCATCAGGTGGAACATCCATATCAGATATTGCACTTCCTGATAAAGAACCCAAGAACAAAGTCATTGAGAAAACAGTGGCAGAGAAGCAACTTGTAGATGATGTATTACCATCAAGTCCTCCACCATCCCACTTACCACTTTCCCCAAAGAGTCCTGAACATCCCCCACCTATACAGCCTTCAGCAATTCCAAAACCACCAGGCTCACCGCCAGTTACAAAGACCTCAGAAAGTGAGAGAAACAGTGTTGATGGTGCATCAGACACATCAAAGAAAGATGCAGCTGTTGTAGAATCTGGAAAGATTAACCAGAAGAGACCTCATTCCCCTGGCCTTGAGGCATTGCGACGAAGACAGCAGTCCAACTCCAGTAGCAGATCAAGATCCAGATCCAGATCTGAGTCACAAGGTCATAGCAAATCATCACCCAAGTCGCGAAAGTCACATAGCTCCTCACATTCGTCATACAGTCGTAGGTATGCGTTCTCATCCATCTGATTTCATGTTGGCTTGAGTACTGGGAAACTAGTAGTGACATAGTGTATATTTTTGTTACTGTTCGATTACTGATAAACTTTTAAATCTGTTATCATATCTTGAAAGAAGTTCAAGTTGAAATTAAAAAACTGAGTGTAATATCCACATTCAGTACTGGCCAATATACAGAGTTGTATTTTCAGCCCTTCGAGGCAAGACAGTGTAAAGAGCTGGTCATCCAGTAGCAGTGGATCTCGGTCACGCAGTCGATCTGCATCACGCAGCCTGACACGGAGCAGAACCCATTCAGGGTCTCGTTCTTTGTCACGCTCCCCATCACGAAGCAGGTCTCACAGCCGCACTCTCAGCTCCAACAGTTCCAGTGGGCATAGTTCACGCAGCCACAGCAACCGGTCTCGCACCCGCAGCCGATCACGTTCCAGTCACAAGAGCCCAAGTGCAAGTCCTCATACAAGCCATTCATCCCGCTCACGGTCACCGTCTATACCCAGACGCAGGGGATCACCTAGCTTTCTGGATAGGAGGCGCATCACAAGGTGAGGTTGTTTGCAACTTACTGTCTTTCGTCTTTATAATGGCTTTATATATTTGCCTGTCTTCCAGTGTCTGCTCTCTTCATTGAAGGAAATTTGAATATGTCAGGAAAATCAGGACAATATATTGTTTGTTTTGAAAATTCCTGGAACATGTCCCTGTTTTTGAAATGCTGTTGCCCACAGTATTTCATATGAAGTAATATATTTTGGAAGCATAATTAATGTTGGCATAATTTGAAAATGTGTTCTAAGTCATTTAGACAATTTGGAAGTGGAATTATTCACGAACACTAATGTAAGTTTAATATGTTTCAGATTGTGGGCTTGTGGGTTGCAACACCATGTAGTCTTGTAGGAGATTACCTGCATTTTGGGAGAAATGTGGTCGCTTAATGTCAGGCTAGGAGTTGACCAATTGAGGATGGGGCAGGTTATATAGGAGAGATGGGGAAAAGTGCAGCCAGGGTGATAGGAGGAGCCACAGCCAAAGATCAGAAAAGAGATGACCCTGAAGGGGAAGACTCAGGAACACGTTTTGAAGGAGCAACAACAAATGGTCTGGAGGCCTTGAATAGGCCCTTGTAGGAACCATGGGCAAAGGAAAACCAAGTCAAGACATGCACTTAAATAGAGACTTCTGTTGTTCCTTGAGGGTGAATGAAAGGCCTCCACAACCTGCCAGGAGAGTGGGGGATCTACATTTCAAAGTAATTTTTGGAATGGAGCTCAGTTTCTTTTTCTTGATGATCTGGTCCATGTGTCTGGATTTTTCAGCCAGGATATTGGTATTCTGTTTCTGAGTTTGTTTTTATTAACCTTCTAAATCCTACTGGTTACGTCATGCACCAACAGGTTTAACATTCAACAATTGTACGTTCCGTCAGCACTCTATTTATGTGTTTTGTATTTATCTGAGAACAAACAGCGACTTCTGCCCCATACAGCATAAACTGATTGGTTTTATAACTGAGATGAAAAGTGTTTACTGTGCGGCACAGACTGGATCTTTAAATAAAACAGATTGTGCTTCGTCTATAAAAGGTTAAAATGTTAAATAGATACAGATTGTTCTCTTTGACACGTCTCAGAGGAATGTCCAGCCTGTTCAGTGTAATCCATCTTACATTATGAGGGGATACTGTATGTGCATGGTGTCATCAGGGCTGGGTTATCCTTCACAACGTAAAGGAAACTAGACCCTTCGCACAGTAAAGGCCACTACTCCTGAAGTGCTGGTATAGCACCCTGCTATTGTGGTTAAATGTAGTACCAATAAGGGGTGAAGAAGTAGCTGAAGTTGCATCCTCTTTGCAGGGTATGACTGTAAGGTGGACTGAGGTCCCATCAAATCTGCCTGTTATGGGCATTCTGTTTGAAAGTTCTCTGAAGGAAGTCTCATTTAGCATGGAGACTGTACTGGCTGCAGAAAATAGTGTCTCTTTGTGCTAAGGTAGAATCAGTCTTGATCACTGGAGAAGCAATACAGCCTAAACTCCATCTCACCAACATGAACAGGGAGGAAGTTTTCTTTCTAAGTAGGTAATGGAAACCTACCAATCACACCATACAGGAATAAAAACAGCTTCTTGCAAGGTTTGGCTTTTTCTCTGCCCATAGTCCTTATAAGAGCTCTTTTGTAGTTAGCCCTTTTCAGGGCCTCATGTCCTTTTATAATTGTCCCTTTAAGGCATGCTTGTCGTGACGTTATACTCTTTTTAACCAAAACAACAAGCATGTTGCCAGTTAAACACTCCGTTGAAAGAAATTTTTATAATGATGGCCAGGTTTATTGATAAAGTGATTTCAAGAAAGAATGACATGTAAGCAAAGCGCCACAGCTGTCAGTTGTCCCACATGGTATGAAGTAACAATAATCTGCATATGTATTTGTAAAACATGCAGGCCCTGATTCGCAAGGTGTTGCAGATAGTGTGGTATTTGGTTAAGTGTAGAACTGTGAACATTACATTTACATTTAGTTGTGGGAATGAGCTGACACTGTTATTCTCAAGGCAGTACTTTATACCTGTGAAGCTAAAATGAATGCCCTTCTGTAGCAGAAATGATCATATAATTTGCAAAACATTTTGAATGTGCTGCATAAACCATAGTATTTCACTAATCCATTTATGTAGTTCTGTTGCACTTTTATTGAATGAACTTAAATTGCGCAGATTCTCAGTGTAGTTTTTCTTTTCAATGCTGAATTTTACAAATTTTTAAAGCTGTTATTTTATGTGTCTGAAGGCAATGCCTGAATGGAGCAGTTGCAACAACCGAACAGGGTTCATTTTTTCTGTGTGCATATTCAGTTTCAGTATTACTTCTGCTTGTAACTCTCCGCTGAGTTATAGAATGTGATAAAATTTCCATTCCACAGCGGGAGTGGTGGGAATTCCAGGTCAAGATCCCATTCTTCCAGTAGGTGTGGCAGTGGTTCAAGGTCGTCCAGGACTCCAGACAAGAAATGGGATTCTCATCAATCCAGGCAAAAAAAAAACCGGCGCTAATTTGTAGCAATGCTGGAACTTCATAATTGAACTAATTAATATTGACTGTTGTGTGTGACTAACGGATATTTTTAGATTGTGCTGGCTTTACTAGGGCAAATCTGTCTTTGTAAGTATGGAAGAAATGATTGAGAGTGACTGAAAATTATGGGTTATCCAAAAGCAAAAGTACATTTATGTCTGGTGGTAAATAGTGATGTATCTATATAGTATCTGACTGTGTACCTTGATAAAATGAATATGAATATATCCTTACATTCTACCAAGATGTGTCTACCATTGTTGGGATATTCCATAACAACCTCTGGTACTTAGGCCTCCAGTACATGTGTGGTAATTATGCCACTCTGTTAATAATGACCTTGCAAAGTTGCATTCCCACTGACCTGTGCATTGTTGAAACTTATTTTTCTGTTTTGGACTAGCATTTTTATAAATATGATATAAAACAAAGAAGTTCCAGTACAAACTCACATATTGGTAGTTATGTTAAAAAATGCAAAAAAAAAATTGCTAAGAATGTGTATGGATGAATGTAGTTTTGAGTTAATTTTGCATGTTCCATTGCAGTATTGTACAGTAGGTGTGTACTTTTGTAGTATAATATGTTTGGGATCCCCACATATTGCTTGGTAAGGTGGACTGGTTTTGCAGTTATGGTGTTTGCTGCAGATTAGGTCAACACCACACTGTACTGGCTTACCAAATCTTGCAAATTTCAAGAAGTTGCTAGTGAAGAAGTGTCTGTAATTCAGTTTTGTGATTTTACATCAAGGTGTATTTTGCTTTCTTGTGGAGGTAAGTTTTAAATGAGAATTACTCTTCATTTTACTGCCATCTGGTAGACTTGCACTACCTGATGTGGGGCCTGTAGTAGATACATAGCAAAATTGGCTTTTGATTTTGTTATGGTTGGTGTTCATGACTTTTTATGAGGTTTATGTTGCATTAAGTGTACA
>Ga0209755_10008337_pt1 | contig 11094 bp, 13 predicted proteins | sample TergutCo191P1_FD_187301 | JGI IMG/M metagenome (GOLD analysis project Ga0209755, IMG submission 187301) | Cornitermes sp. P1 segment gut microbial communities from Petit-Saut dam, French Guiana - Co191P1 (SPAdes) (version 2) | ecosystem: Host-associated > Arthropoda: Insects > Digestive system... | reverse complement strand
CCACCTTCAATGTAGCCTGCGTAACCGGTTCCTCAAAATTTCCGCCTGCGGGTGAAACCGTGCCACCTATTGTTACAGAGCCTGTTCTGCCGTCTTTTAAGCGAACTATGCCGCCACGCTCGTAAAAACTTGCTATAACGGATTCCAAATATGCGGGGAAGGCTTCTTCACCCGGGATTTCTTCCAAGCGACCGCTCATTTCACGGAGTGCCTGCGCCCAGCGGCTTGTTGAATCTGCCAAGAGCAGAACATTCAAACCCATTTGGCGATAATATTCCGCAAGGGTCACGCCGGTGTAAACAGACGCTTCGCGAGCAGCTACCGGCATGGAACTTGTATTGCATATAATAAGAGTGCGCTCCATAAGGCTTTTGCCCGTGCGAGGATCAATTTGCTCTGGAAATTCCTTCAAGGTTTCCACAACTTCGCCGGCTCGCTCACCGCAAGCCGCTATGATAACAATGTCAACTTCCGCATGGCGAGCTGTCAACTGCTGAAGCACTGTTTTTCCTGCGCCGAATGGCCCCGGAATGCAGTAAACTCCGCCTCTGTTCACAGGGAAGAATGTATCCACAATTCTCTGTTTTGTGATTAACGGCTCTATAGGGCGAAGCCTTTCAGCATAGCACTTAATCGGGAGCTTAACCGGCCAGGTTTGCATTAGCTTGGCTTCATGTATTTTGCCATCCTGGTCTTTTAATTTTGCGATTACATCAGTGACCTTGTACTCCCCTGCCGGAGAAACGCTCTCAACGGAAAGCGTTCCTTTCAAGCGGAACGGCACCATAATATGATGCTTGAAGATCCCTTCCGGAACAAAGCCTAGCGCATCGCCGGCAGAAACTCTATCGCCATGAGTCACGCTTGGAGTGAAAGCCCATTTTTTTTCTCTGGGCAAAGCTTCAAGATATTCGCCTCTTTGCAAAAAGAAGCCGCACTTCTCAGCAAGCTGCGGAAGCGGATTCTGCAATCCGTCGAACACCCGAGTCAGAAGCCCGGGCCCAAGCTCCACCGATAAAAGCTCCCCTGTAAATTCAACAGAGTTGCCCTCTTTTAAACCTGTGGTATCTTCAAACACTTGCAGTTCAGCAACAGAACCCCTAACGCGAATTACTTCGCTTTTTAAGCGGGTTCCGGATTCCAGCAACGCAAAAGCCACCTCGTTTTGCACAACAGGCTGTTCAAAGCGAACTCTAAGCAAGTTGCTGTTCACGCCTATTATTTTTCCGATATTTGCCATAAGAACTTATCCTTAGTTAGAGACCTACTCCGCTTTGGTTATCGCCTTGCAGGTCATTTGCCTTAATAAAATCTTCTACAGCCGCATTGCCGGCTTCAACTTTTAAAGCGGCTAAGCGGTTATTAATTTGCAGTTTTAAAATATACGCATAAATTTTAGCCTCTGAAAAATAACCCATGCCGGCCAATTCATCTATCATTTGCCAGCGAGCACTTTCAAGCGCAAGCTCTCTTTCCAGAGGATTTTGGATATTCATTGCTTCTGAAATTTTCCGGTGCAAATCCACATGGCAACCGGAACAGGAACGCTCGGAAATTCGAACATCGCTCCATTTGGAGGCGCGAAAAGCAGCGGTTATGTTTTTGATTTCCAAAAGCACATTTGCATAAGCAACCGTAAACGGATGGGAGCCTGGATTGCCAGCTGCCACAGCATCAAAATCATTAAAATTAACGCCGGCAATGCCTTCGCAGCGACGGCGCAGTTCTTCTACAGAAAAAGGAGCCTCCACCCCAAGCTCCAGGGTAGGCAAACTGGCTAACAGGTAGGTTGCGCTCATTGCCGGTTCAGTCCTTTATAGCATTTTGAACGGCTTTTGCCAGCGCCGGGCGAAGAATTGCGGAAAGAGCATCTGCTATCGCCGCTTTGCTCCAGTCGTGGCTAACCTTGCCGTTTTCAAATGAAAGGCGAAAACCTGTGGATACGCTACTATCGCTTTGAATGCTAACTCCGGCGCCGAGTTTTTTCTGAAACTCGCCTGTAACAAAAGAACCAAGCTTTTTAGCATCGCTTTCAGACAGGGAAACGTTTGTCGCCTTGCCGGCATAGCCGTTTGCGAGCGTCAGGAGAAGCTGCTGTACAAGCTCTGGGGTCAGGGCCTTATCCACATTCAGCTCCAAAATGCCGAGCACGGCTTTTTTGACATCTTCACCAACGGTAAGCACAACGTCCCGAGCCGCCTGTTGAAGGGTCTTTTCACTACGCTCTGCATAAGCGAGAGCGTCTTTATCGGCTTTTGCAAGCTTGGCTTCTGCTTCTGCTTCTGCCTCTTTGACTATTTTAGCCGCCTTAGCCTTAGCCTCAGACATTATTTTAGATGCCTCAGCATCTGCCTTGTCCACAGCTTCGGCTTTAATTTTATTTATCAAATGCTGTAAATCTTCTGCCATAATTTTCTCCAAGTGAGTTTAATATAGAAAATTTAGCTATATTTTTTTTCACATGAAATCGCTTTATTCCATTTTGCTCATGTACATGCTGGCGGCTATTCTTATAACCGGCTGCGGCAAAACCGTAAAACTTATAGGTTCAGATTCCGTTACGGCCCTTTCAGGCAACTGGAACGATGCCGACTCTCGCCTAGTGGCAGAAGAAGTGCTGAATACCTGCCTGACTGCCCCCTGGTATAAAGAAAAGTCCAAAGACGGCAAGCCCGTTATTACTGTCGGGCAAATTCGCAATTCAAGCCACGAGCATATTGACACCGACACCTTTATAAATGACATCCAGCGTGTTCTGGCAAATTCCGGGGCACGCCAGCAACTTCGCGCCGAAATTGGCGCAGATATAATGCTAACCGGTGAAATAGCCGCCATAATAGACCAAAACGGCGGCGAACAGGTAAAATTCTATCAGGTGGACATTATGCTGAGAGATAGCCAAACCCAAGAAATTCTTTGGATTGGCGGCAAAAAACACAAGAAATCCATTGAACATAGCCTACAGCAACGCAGCAAGTAATTTTGCGAATTCGGGCTGCACCCCCAAGCTCGCTGCGCAGGATTACATGAAGTAGAATATAATGAGCACGGATGAAGTCGTTTGCAAATTCAATCCGCTTTCACGCACTTCCGGAATCTCACCCAATATATCAGCACGTATGCCGGCGCCCAAACTCAAAACCACATTAGGCACTAATGCTGCGCTCACATAAAAGCTTGGAGTAACAGATATATTTGTTACCCCATCCTCATACTCTTCGGTTGAGCCGCTAATAGTAGCTCCTAAACTCAATCCATAACCCAAAAGACCTTTTCCAAGCCTATAAATCACTACCGGGCTAACAGTCCATGTCTGTACAGTTTCAGCTTCGCCAGCCATATAATCATCATGAACATCAGTAGTATTAGTGTCAAGGACATATGGAGTCAAAGTTCTTCTATTCAAGCCAACGCCTAAGCCAAATTGAATGTCGTTGCCCATGTCATAAACAATGCCTATTGTAGTGCCGGGCGCTCCTCCAAAACCGGTATATAAGCCTACCCTGCTAGGCGCATCGGATTCGGATTTTGCTTTTTTAGGAACTGCCGCCTTTGCCTTCTTCACGGCTTTCTTCGGAGTTTCATACTCTTCTTCCCAATCTTCTTCATCGTCGTCATACGCATAAACACTCATTGGCGCTATAAAACCTAACAACAACAGGATAGAAAACCATTTTTTTATTATCATTTTTTGCCTCCAACTGCAATTGAACTTTTGTTTAATATAGAAAAATGCTTGAACAAAAAATCTATCGCGCCAAGCAAACTAACGACTAAATTTGCCCCATAAGCCAAAAGCTGCACTATAACAGCTTCCCCCGAGCCAACCCCAACCCTGGCAAAAAGCGACTGCGCCATAAACTCCCTTGGCCCAAAGCCCCCTATTGAAATCGGGAGCGCGCTGACAATGGCGATCAACGGCACATAATAAAAATACCAGCTAACGGAAATGTCAACCCCAATGGAAAGTCCGCAAAAATAATGCGACAAAACCCTGAAGCTCTGAGTGACAACGGATAGCGAAAAAAGCTGGGCAAAAAGCTTTTTTGTTCTAAATGCCTGAAACCGACCGTGCAAATGCAAAGCCCGCCCCCCTAAAAAAGAGAACAAGCTCCCAAACCTGCGGCTGAACAGCATGCACAAAGTTACGCTAAAGCCAAGAAAAACCAACAGCGAAGGCCATATAAAATTCTTCTGCTCCGGGTCTTGCCAAAAAAAGGCAGCCCCAACCGCAAGCGCAAAACCGCACAGCGCATAAAGCCCGCAAAGCCTGTCCAAAACAGTGGCAGAAACCGCTGCGCCAACCGTTTCTTTTGAATTCTGATTTATATCGTAAATTTTTTTCAGGTCTCCGCCAACATTGCCGGGCATAAAATTATTGAAAAAGCAACCTACAAAATAAAAGCGTAGCAGCTTTCCATAAGTCATTGTGACATTCTGCTTTACGAGAAGCTGCTTCCACTGAAAACATCCGGAAAGATAAGATAGGAATATGCAAGAAACAGCAAAAAACAGATACTTGAATTCCACATTTTCAATTTCAACAGGCGTAGCAGAAATGCTTTTCCAAACAAAAAAACAAAGCGTAGCTGATACTGCCAATTTAAGAAAAAATATTATAAAATTCTTCATAACAGCTTATTCTCAATTATATTCTGCATCAAAAATAGGGTTTCTTTTGTTGCCGTTTCCCAACTGAAAGATGCGGCGTAGTTTTTTGCGGCGCTTTCCAAATTGCTCCTAAAAGCCGCGTTCTCATAAAGCATTTCCATCTTTTTCGCGCAATCTGCGGCATTCCCGGCCTTGAAAAGCAGGCCCGTTTCGCCATCAATAACGCTATCGCAAAGCCCGGAAACGTTGCTAGCCACGCTAGCCGTTCCGCAGGCGGCCGCTTCAATAACAGTTAATCCCCAGCCTTCCTTAAAGCTGGTCTGCAAAATCCCAAGAGCCTTGCTCATAAGCTCTATCTTCTTTTCTTCGCTAACAATGCCCAAAAATTCAACTCTGCTTTCCAAACCCCAAGCCTTTGCTTTTGCCTTCATTTTAGCTTCTTCCGGCCCGGAACCGGCAAAGAGCAACTTTACATCGGGATGCCTTTTAGAAAAAATCTTAAAAGCCTCAAGCGCAACCCACACTCCCTTATATTTCCTAAATCTCCCCATCCATAAAAAATACGGGGATTTATCCCTGACCTTCTCGGCTTCCAAATATTCGCTTTTTGTACCGCAATAAATCACGGAAATCCTTTCCTTTGCTATTCCAAGCTCAATCAACTCTTTTGCCCCGCTCGGGCTAATAGTGGAAAAATAGCAATTTTTATACACAAATGGGATTATTTTTTCGCCAAGCCACACCCCAAGAGCAACCGGAAAAGAAGCTTCCTTGAACACGCTTGACTTCCATAAGTGCAGAATTTGTATTAACTTAGGACTTTTTGCTATGCATGGTGAAAACAGCGGCAGCTTGTTTAAATCTTCGTAAATGATATCGGGTTTGAATTCTTTTATAAGCTTTGGGAGCTTTAAAAAGCAATTCAGGGGAAAAAGCAGATCTCCGCCGCAACGGATAATTTGCATGCCATCTACGGTTTCTCGCTTAGGGGCACCTCCAGGATTAGTGGTAAATAGCATCACAGAGTGGCCCAGTTCCACCAGCTTGCCGAAAATTTTATGCAAATGCACCTCTGCGCCCCCTGCCATGGGGTGCGTTCTATCACGATAATTCAAAGCCAGAATTTTCAAGTTTTCCTCCCGATAACCCCTATGCATACCTGTGTATATCTGCTTACGTCACAACGACTTATAAAATTCAAGAATCTGTCTTTCAATCTTTGGTACAATGTTCCCTGCAATGGGTATTTCGGCAATTCCATGCCAAATTTAAAGCCGGTTTCCCTGATTACACGGTAAATAAGGTTTGGCCTCATCCAATCGCCATACGAATAAACGATTCCCAAATCCGCTTTTTTCATCAGTTTCTTCAATTGCCCTATTGTAAACTGGGTTTCCCAGCCGGCGAACCACTTGTTGATGGCTATTAAAATGTGCTTCATTACAGTGTAAAGGTGAAAGGTTTGAGGGACGTCGCAAAGGCAAAAACCGCCTTTTTTCAGCAGGCGAACGTTTTCTTTGAGCAAAGGCAATGGGTCTTTAAAATGCTCCGCCAAGCCCTGATGGAAAACTATGTCAAAAGTTTCACCGGAAAAAGGAGAATTGAAAGCATCGCCCTGAACCAAATGCAAACTTCCGGCGGCAGAGCCCGGCGAAGCACCGGAAGCCTGCACTGCAAGCTCACTTGATATTTTCAAAGATTCTTCCGAATAATCCAAAATAAAAACCTTAGCTCCCGCTTTTGCAAGCTCAATGCTATCCCTGCCGGTGCCAGCTCCAACTTCAAGTATCTTAAGGCCCTCAACCGAGCCCATGCTCAGAATAGCTTTAAGTACAGAAGGAGAAGACGGATAGACTTTGCTCAAATCTTTCTTTCTGTTCCAAAACTTGTTCCAAACCGAAACTGAGGGTTCTTTATTCATCCAATGCTAAAAATAAATTTTTTTTAATCTCTTGTTTCTTTTTTTATATATATTCCTATACTGGTGCATATAGACTCTAACGATGCCATGACAAAGCGATATCTTGATGATATTCGCAAAACCTCTCCTTTATCGCGAGAAGAGGAAGCTTGGTTATTTGAAAACAAAAACAATCCCGTAGCTAGAAAGAAAATAGTAGATGCCAATATGCGCTTTGTGCTGAAGGTAGCCCTTATGTACAGAGGCTGCCCTATTCCCCTGCCGGACCTGGTTAGCGAAGGGGCGATGGGTTTAATGCGCGCGATAGAGTCTTTTGACAACACAAGGGGCCTGAAATTCATAAGCTACGGGGTGTGGTGGATTAAAGCCTACATAACAAGGGCCATAAACGAGCAGGGAAACCTGGTTCGCTTGCCTGCAAACCAGCATTTGCGCATTCGCAAGGGCTTAAAGGAGCAGGCAAAGGGGCAAGAAGTCAGCGAAGAGGTAAGAGACCTTATACAAATGGGGCAAAAAGGCGTTAGCATAGATAGCCCGCTTAAGGCAGACAGCAAAGCCTCCTATGCAGAGTCCCTGCCGGATGCCACCGCCACAGACCCGGAAGCAAATTCGGAAATCCAAGCCGTTGAAGACGTGGTGAGAAACATATTGAAATCCTTGCCAGCGAGAGAATACAATGTTTTGGCAGGAATTTACGGGATTGGCTTAAACGCTCCGCAAACCTTGAGAGAGGTTGGCGAGGCTATGAGCATATCGCATGAGCGGGTAAGGCAGTTGCGAGACCAGGCTTTAAAGCGAATAACTCATACGGTTCCAAAAGAACTTTTAAAAGAAAATTTAGAGGCTTTGGCAAAAGCCAAACAGAATCACAAACACTAACCCAAGGAGAGCAAAATGAAGAAAGTCATCAAATCCCTGTTCATCTCTGCTGCGCTCGTAACCGCAGCAATAGCCAGCCAAACCGAAAATTTCGGAGGGCTTGGCATATCCGTTTGGACCAGCAAAGGCGGCGTTAAAGTTGCCGGAGTTATGCCAAACTCACCCGCAGATAACATAGGCCTGCAAACCGGCGACCTTATAATTTCTGCGAACGGCACCGAGCTTTCGGCCATTGAACCGGAAAATCAGGTTGGCTTTATACGCGGCGAAGCCGGTTCTACCATTAATTTGGTAATAGACAGAGACGGTAACGTGTTTTCTGTTTCTACCCAAAGGGCAGGTATCTCTGTGCAGAATCTGGATGCGCAGACTATTTCCGAATGGTATGGCAAGTCTCAGGGCTTGACCGCAGAAGAGATTAACCACTTGGCGAGCCAAAAGGTAAGCGATGGTTACGTGCTTCTGGGCGTTATGCAATATGGAATGCCTATCGCAAATTCCGCAGAAAACCTGAATGCGAATGCGGTTCAGCACATTTCAATTAAAAAGGTTGAACCTGCGCAAGAAGAAAAGATGCAGGAACAAAAGCAACCCCTCCAGAATATTGAAAAATATCCTCTGGTGAATGCTAAAGGCGCACGTGTTGCCAAGCAACAGGGGAATGTGCCGACATACAGGATGGTCAGGTTTTAAACCGATATATCCACTGTCCCACCGATGTTGCCGGTGGACGGAGCCTGCGGTATAGCTTGCAAAAGCGCCAAGGTTTCTGCTCCAACGGCATCTTGTGCTTGTTTTAACACGGAAACACCTATTGCGGTGTTTAATTCAACAGCTTTCTGAGCTGTGGCGAGTTTTGCGATATCCATTTCCATATCAAGGTTATCGGACGAAAGAGGGAAAAACTTTAGTCTTTTTATGCAACGGACTGAAAATTCCACCAGCCGGCGAAATTAGTAAATTACCATTTCATGAAAAAATTTTATTCCCTGAGCCTGGGATGCGCTAAGAATCAAGTGGATAGCGAACGCGCAACCGCAGAACTCCTCTCTGTTGGTTTCAAAATAACTGCAAACCCAAAAGAAAGCGATATAATACTCATAAATACCTGTGGTTTTATAGAATCTGCAAAAGAAGAATCCATAGAAACTATTCTCACTCTCTTAAAAGACAAAAAAACAAGGCAAAAATCCATAATTTACGGCTGCCTAAGCCAAAGATACGCAAATGCGCTCGCAAAAGAAATCCCGGAAGCAGACCTTTGGCTGGGCAACTATCGCACAGGAATGCTGCTGGAAGCACTGGGATTTGAATCGCAAGCTAAGTTGTGCAAAGCAAATCCCCCCAAAAGAATAAGAATTTCCGAGTTTCCGCACCACGCATACCTGAAAATCGCCGAAGGCTGCAACCGGGCATGCTCATTTTGCGCAATACCCGCAATCCGGGGAAGGCAAGTTTCGCAAAGCATTGAAAATTTGGCAAACGAAGCAAGGCAACTTGAAGAAAACGGGGTTAAGGAACTCTCCTTAATAGCTCAGGATTTAAGCTCTTATGGAACGGATCTATACAAAACGGCAAGCTTGGAGCGGCTTTTGGAAGCCCTGTTGAAAAACACAAAAATTCCATGGCTGCGCTTAATGTACCTCTATCCCGAGCATATAACCGATGGCTTGCTGAACTTAATGGCAAAAGAGCCACGAATTTGCAAATACGCAGACATGCCCATTCAGCACGCAAGCGATAAAATGCTAAAACTGATGCGCAGAAAATACAGCGCAAAAAATTTGAAAGCTCTGCTATATAAAATGCGAGAAAAAGTGCCCGATATATCGCTGAGAACAACCGTGCTTTTGGGATTCCCAGGCGAAACCCACAGCGATTTTGAAGAGCTTATGGGCCTTATTGAAGAGATTCGCTTTGAGCTCTTGGGAGGGTTTATATGGTCTCCGGAAGATGGAACCCCTGCCATGAAATTAAAAGAAAGGCGAGTTTCGGTAGAAACCGCAAGGATAAGACTTGACGCTCTGATAGAAAGGCAAGACGAAATTTCCGCAGAAAAAAATTGCGAACTAATCGGTAAAACTCTTGATGTTATTTTAGACAGCGCATCAGAAGCTCGCACTCAGGGCAACGCTTTGGAAACAGACAACATAGTTAGGATTTCAAAAGGCAAAGCCGGGGAAATCAAAAAAGCTAAAATAACAGATGCAAGAGAGCACGAACTGGATGGAGTTTTACTAAATTAAAGGTTTAAGAATGGAGAATGGAGAATTGAGAATTGAGAATATTTCAAAATTAGGGCTTTTAATAAAAAAGCTATGCTTTTTGCGGATCAACAATTCTCAATTCTCAATTCTAAATTTTCAATTAGCGTTAATATTAGCATTAACTTCCTGCACCACGACTTCCATGGTTAGGGAAAATGCGAATGCTCGTTATGAGGAATATAAAAGCGCAGCGAAATATCACGATGAAGCTGAAAAAAATTACCTAATTCTGCTTGAGAATCTGGAAAGATTCCCAAAAGACCAGCATCTTTTAACACGAAAGCAAATCCTTCGCAAAGAAATAGAGCAAAATCGGCTGCTTATGCTGCAAGCTCGCAGCGAATTTGAAAAAGCGTTGCAGGAATGGGACTTGACGGTTCAAAAAATGGAAACAGGACTGCCGAGAGATTCCATAGATTTAAGGCAGATTTTCGGATTGCCATCCCCTAAGGATACAATGCTGCGGCATTATGAGTGAACCAAGTCAAAAATAAGCTTCACTGCTAGTATAATGCTTGCAACTTGAATTATTCTTTTTATCCAAATCTGGTCGTGTTTGTGCTGGAACTTGCTACCCAGATAGCCGCCTAAAATTCCGCCCAAAGCCACGCAAAACGCAAGGCTGAAAATGATTTTACCAGCAAAAAACAAACCTATGGAGCTTATAAGCAAAAGCCAAATAGTCAAGAAATTTTTAATAGCATTCACATGCTTTAAATCCAAGCCGCTATATTTGCGCAGCGCGAAAATTTGAATAAAGCCTACCCCAACCTGCAAAAAACCGCCGTAAAGTCCAACAGCCATAAAACCCAAAAAAGCTTTTAGACCCGGCTTGGCAGGCGGCGTTTCAGGGGGCTTTCCAAAAGGGTCAATGCCCATAGAGCTCATAATAGCAACCGCAATCATAACAATAGCGAGCAGGCCTTGGAAACTGGCATCATCAACAGCAACAACAAGCAGGGTTCCAAACAATGCGCCTGTAACAGTTGGCAGCAAAAGAACTTTCGCAATATCCATTCGCAGATATCCATAACGCCACAAATTGAATACGGAGCTGAGAACCCCAAGCAACATTCCAAAGCGGTTTGTGCCGTTCGCAACGGTTGGCGGCAAACCGAGTAAAATCATAACAGGCAAACTGAGAGCGCTGGCTCCGCCGGCAATATTGTTTATAAAACCAACAATAAGCCCCAATGCAAAAAAAATCGAAAATTCAAGCATAAATGATCAATATCAGAGGAATATAGAAAAAGGCCCCCTGCCTTGGCAGGGGGCCTCCAGCTCTATGCTTGAAATTATCCAAGCAACCCGAGGACGGACTGAGGCAGCGAGTTGGCTTGCGCCAACATGCTCGTAGCGCTCTGCACCATGATCTGGTTCCTGGTGAAGCTGGTGGTCTCCTTGGCGAAGTCCGTG
>Ga0209755_10008336_pt1 | contig 11094 bp, 6 predicted proteins | sample TergutCo191P1_FD_187301 | JGI IMG/M metagenome (GOLD analysis project Ga0209755, IMG submission 187301) | Cornitermes sp. P1 segment gut microbial communities from Petit-Saut dam, French Guiana - Co191P1 (SPAdes) (version 2) | ecosystem: Host-associated > Arthropoda: Insects > Digestive system >... | reverse complement strand
GCAAAGCCGCCGTCATAAAAATAACCATTAAACAATCTCGCTGCTTTTGCGCATAAATCCGAATTGTATTCCCAATTTTCGGATAAACGGATATTGTTAACTTTCAAATATTCTTCAAACGAAAAAGGATAAATTTCCTTTACCAAAAACCTGCCGCCCAATGTGCTGTGTATTTCTTTGCTCAGCATTTTTGCATTGCTTCCGGTTATGAAAATCCTGTATTTTGAATCTGCGAGACGGCGAGCGAATTTTTCCCAGCCTTTTATATTTTGAATTTCATCTAAAAAAACAATGGGCATTCTGTTATACAGTTCTTTATAAGCCTCTAAAAATAAATCCAGATCTTTTGCCTTCAGGTCTCCAAGCCTTTCGTCTTCAAAATTCACAAAAAGAATGTCTTCAATGGCTGCTTGTTTGCCTTTAACAAGTGCCTGTATATGCTGGTACAGCATATACGATTTCCCAGCCCGGCGAAGCCCCACAAAGACATAGTTCATATTCGTTTCTATGTCAAGTGGTCTTTCAAGCAAGCCCAAGCCCAAAATTTCCCGCTGTTTTGCGGTGATAATGCTTTTTACGACCTCTTTATTCATAAATTGCTCTCCATATTAAGCAAAAAATAGAAAATATTGCTCTATATGGAGTGCAATTTTGATTTATAAATGAGCTATTTCCTAAGATGGCAGGCTTTCGCCGGTAATAGCTCAGATCAGCGGCCATGTAAATAAGCACCGTTCGCTCAGTCCATTCACGTTCGCTGCTACTGTTGGAACAGGAGAGGCATGAGCATGCGGTAAGCAGAAGAAGTATTACTCTTTTCAATTTACTCTGGAGATTGATTAATTTTAATGTTAAAACTGCAATTTCCAGCGTCAAGAAATATATCAAAATCTCGTGCATTTTCAGTTTCATTTTTATTTACAGAAAAAATTATTTTTTCGTTATCGGGTCTACTAATAGTAAACCAAGAAGTCTCTAAATATCTTACATCGCTATAATCTAAATACTTTTTTCCGTCTCCAGCTTGCTTTTCCATAAAAAGATATGAGATATTACCTTCGTAATCATGTAAAAAGGAACATGTGTCTTTTTTTAGGCAATATTTAGCAGGGCTAAGAAAACTGTAGTTTACAATTGTATCTCCTATTTCAATATAAGGAAGTAACCGACCATATTTTTGAGTCACGCTATCTATCCCCCCATCAGCATTAAAAAACAATTCTCTCTTTGATAATTTTAGTGGATTAGAAGAACAATAACCTTCAGGTTCACTATGCTCGCAAGAACATAGAAGCAGAATAAGAAATAAGAATAAAAATTTCATTGTACATCTCCTGTCTGTTACAAATATAAAGATAGCAAATAATTTCAATGCATCCTATTCCTAATGGCCGTTTTTGGAATTTACACAGGCAAATAGAAATAGACTCCCTAAATTCGTCAGAGTTATGGGGGGATATATAAGGAAATAAACGATTAGGTTTCCAAGTTACGCCTTTTTTTTGCTTAAAATCGCCGTTTTTGCATTTTTGTGAAAAAAAGTTAACTTTTTGTCATAAAAATATATATATTAGAGCTTGGGGGGCAGGCTAGAGAAAGTTTGCCTTTTTTCATTTTAAGACATAGGAGTTCATTATGAACAAATCTAAAATAACATTCCTTGCAGCATTGCTCGTTTTGTTTACTGCACCGAAGGCATGGGAAGAATGCGCTATGGACGGAGTTCCTCTGTTCTGCGAATGGAAAGGTAGCGGCTGCTATGCTCTTGGCACTGATCCTATGTTTGAAACTCGAGATTGCCACCAACTTATTGAAGAATGCAGTAAAGAAGGAGGAGCTTTATACTCGGGAGTCAAAGGTTTAGGTCCTGAGAATGATTATGGCCGTGGCCTAACTTGTTTTGGTCAGGGTGGCACATTGCTTGTAGGCGTAAAAGCGGAAGCGCCGGTAATTATAGAAGCTTCGTTGCATTCGACTAGTACTGCTGGCGAAGACTATTATATCTGGGTGCAAGCAACGGAACCAGCCTTCTGGAGTGTAGAAGGCGATTTGCCTCCCGGTATTCGTAGAAATAATGAAAATTACAGCAACGAGTTTCGTATTTCCGGTTATCCAACAACACCGGGCACTTATAATTTTACAGTTAGGGCGGCAAATTCGGGCGGAAGTGATACAAGAAATTTTTCAGTCACTATTAATCCTGAAAACCAAAAACCGGTAATTACAACTAATGCTAATGACGTGTATAATGGTGTAGTTGGTGATCATTATTATTATGTACTTTACTCAGACCGTGCTGGTTATTGGAGATTCGTAGAAGGCGATTGGCCCCCCGGTCTTAATAATATGCATGTTAGCTATGACTATGGCAACGCAGCTTCCATTTCCGGCTATCCCACAGAAAGCGGCAAATTTACATTCACTGTTATGGTAGAAAATTCTGTGGGTTTTGACAAAAAGACCTTTACCATAAATATTGCAGCGGTTGGAAAACCGGTAATTACAACAACCGAATTGCAGAATGGCAAAGTAGATAAACAATATTGGGTAAATATCGAATCCGATCGCACAGCAACATGGGAGGTAGCAGGAGCTTTGCCGCCAGGTCTTCATCTGGAAAATTCCAATGGCACAAAGTGGGCTTACATTTCCGGCTATCCCACAATGCCAGGCATTTATAATTTCACGATTAAAGCTGAAAATGATCATGGCATTGCAACAAAGAATTTTACTATAGAAATAATAGACTCGGAACAGCCGATAATAAGTGCTTATGTACCTGATGGTAAATTAGGCCTACAGTACTTAGCACATATTATTTCTGACATACAAGTTGAATGGAGCATCACAGGTGATTTGCCGGATGGTCTTGTGTTACAAAACTATTGCTACTGGAATTATTCCGCTTGTATTGTAGGCGAGCTCACAAAACTCGGTGAATTTACCTTTACTGTTAGGGCAACAAATAACAATTACTTTGCAGAAGAAACCTTTACCATAAAGGTTGTGATACCAGATGCCCCTGCAATTACAACCACTTCGTTGCCCAGTGGCTCGGAAGGTGAATATTATCATGGTGAGCTTGAAGTTACGGACTACGCAGAGTGGAGACTTGCAGGCGGAAATCTTCCGCCAGGTCTTGAAGTACATTATGGTGGTACTATTAGCGGTACACCTACATCAGCGGGCACATATACATTCATTGTAGAAGCAATAAATATAACTGGTAGCGATGCAAAAGAATTTACCATAACCATTGGCGAAGCACTATATGCGCCGAGAATTCAGTATGCATATTTATCAGACGGTGTAATAAATGAACATTACTGGGGATACATTTACTCGGATCGTGTGGCCAGTTGGAGCGTAGTAGATTTGCCTCCCGGTCTTTATTTAGATGCCGATGGATACAGAAACAATGCTTACATTTCCGGCTATCCCACAGCAATCGGCGATTTTACATTCACTGTTATGGTGTCAAATTCTGCCGGTTCAAACACAAGTACATTTACCATAAGCATTACGGCACCACCTCCACCGGAAATAGTATTTGCTAACATTCCAGATGGCATTGTTGGTCAATATTACCCGGGAAAGTTTGAAGCAACTGGATATAACATCTCATGGAGCATAATAGAAGGTAATTTGCCGCCTGGCCTTGTATTATCACATTCTAAAATTGAAGGCAAGCCCACAACAGCCGGTGAATATACATTCAAGGTCAAAGCGGAAAATGCGGGAGGCCATGACGAACAAATCTTTACCATAAAAATTGTGATGCCAAGCATACCGGTAATTACAACTGTAGATTTGCCAAATGGCACTGTTGGCGAGTATTATGGAGAATTGCTGGAAGCGATAACGGACTATGCAGAGTGGAGCCGTGTAAGCGGCACTTTGCCTCCGGGATTTTCTTTATCTTATAGTCTTGAATCCGGTCGTGAACCGTCTTCCAGTAGTGAAGCGGTTTCCAGCAGTGGCGGTTCTCCCAGCAGTTCCAGCAGTGGCCCTTCCACCAGCATAATGTATATTGAAGGCACTCCCAGAACTGCCGGTACTTATAATTTCACAATCAAGGCGACAAATGCTGCCGGCAGCGATATAAAAGATTTTTCCATCACTATTGATGCAGAACAGCAAAAACCGGAAATTACATACGCTAACGTATATGGTGGCATAGCCGGTATATCTTACTGGGGTTACATTTACTCAGACCGTTCAGCCATTTGGAGCATAGAAGGTTATTTGCCTCCCGGTCTTAGATTGGAAAACGTAAACTTCAGTAGCGAAGCGAGAATTTCCGGAACTCCCACAACACCGGGCGAATATACTTTCTCCATTAAGGCAACAAATTCAAAAGGCTCTGACAGCAAAACATTTATCATAAATATCGCAATACCACCTGTACCGATAATTGAAAATTATTTGCCGGATGGCATAGTTGGCGCAGAATACGATGGAAACATTTACTCATACTACTGCTCATACTATCACCCGTACTACGGTTGCCAAGGTTCACTTCTAGCTGCTAATTGGAGCATAACGGAAGGTTATTTGCCTCCGGGCATTAAATTAAAGAACACAAGCTTCAGCGGCAACTTGGAATTTTACGGCACTCCAACAACCGTCGGCGAATACACATTCACCGTTAAGGCAGAAAATGCAGGAGGAGACGAAGAAAAAACTTTCACAATAACTATTGTTATGCCGAGAGCACCGGAAATCATAACCTTGGATCTTCCTGATGAAATGGCTGGTGAGTACTACTCGGAACGGCTAGAAGCGACAGACTATGCTCAGTGGAGCGTAATAAGCGGTTCCTTGCCACCAGGTCTTGAGTTAAATTACGGTTACATTGAAGGCTACCCAAAATCTGCCGGCACATATAATTTCACAGTCAGGGCAACAAATGCATCTGGCAGCGATACAAAAGCACTTTCCATTACTATTGTCGCAGAGCAATATGTTCCTGTGATTGTATATGAAAATGTTTATAATAGCAGCACTGTAGGTGCAGATTACGAGGCCTGGATTCAATTGGACCGTGCTGCTTACTGGAGCATAGAAGGCTCTTTGCCTCCTGGTCTTGAACTGGAGAGCGATTTTGAACGTCATAATTACATCTACGGCACTCCCACAACGCCAGGCACATACACATTCACTGTTAAGGTCACAAATTCCGTTGGCTTTGACTCAAAAGAGTTCACTATAACAATAGCTGATGAATACTTGCCTCCGGAAATTTCAGAATATGAAATATATGAAGGTGAAACGGGTGATAAATACGAAGGATACATTTATTCGGATCGTGCGGCTAACTGGAGCGTAGTAGCAGGTTCTTTGCCACCCGGCCTTGGTTTTGAGAGAGTTTTTAGCCGAGCATTTCACATTTCCGGCGTTCCAACAACACCCGGAGAATACACATTCACTGTTAGGGCAACTAATTCCGTCGGTTTTGATGAGAAAGTTTTCACAATAAATATAACAGGTGAAGTTTTGCAACCGGACTTGGTAGCAGAATGCTTGGCAGCCGGCAAAGTATGGGAAAACAATCAATGCATAGTTCCAACCCCAACCATTTTACCGCAACTCGCCGCAGGCACAATACGTGCTTATGCAGCAGGTAAAACCATAGTGCTGGAAAACGTGCCCGCAGGCGCAAAAGCAGAGGTATACAATATTCAAGGCAAGCGTATATATTCTGCAAATCCTGATAATCTTTTAATCCTGAAAATCGGGGTACAGACAGGAATGTACATTGTGAGAGTGTCATCGGGAAGCGAAAAGCAAATTCTGCGTGTGCCTGTCAGATAATTTTATAAATTCCTATTAACCATAGGAATTTGCTATGAAGATATGCACTCGTTTTTTACTCTCGGTAAGCATTATGCTTGCCTTGGTCTTGATTATTTCTTGCGGGGGTAGCCGCAGTTCAGAACCTGTCGCTAAAGCCGAAGCCGTTGCTCCCGCTGTTGTGACCGCTGCTCCTGTGGTTGCTCAAACTTCTGCTGTTGTGGCTCCTCCTGTGATTGTACAAGCTCCTGCTGTTATGGCCCCTCCTGTAGTTGCGCAAGCTCCTGTGAATATCCCTGAGCGTATTAAGGATTCACGTGATGGCAAAGAGTACAAAATCGTTAAAATAGGTGAGCAAACATGGATGGCAGAAAATTTGAGCTTCAATGCAAAAGACAGCAAATGTTACGATGACAACGCCGCCAACTGTACAACATACGGACGGCTTTACAATTGGGAAACAGCTATGAAAGCTTGTCCCGCCGGTTGGCATTTGCCTACATTGGATGAGTGGAATGGTTTGACATATGCGGTAGGCGGAATGGGAACAGAGGGCAAGGTTCTCAAATCAAAATCATTATGGCACAGCTTTGGCGATAAATTTGGGACTGGTGATGACAAATACGGTTTTTCTGCTTTGCCTGCCGGTCTTTTTGACTCGGATGGTTTCAACAGTATCGGTAACCTCACTTTCTATTGGGTTACTTCGGAGAAAGGTGCCTATGCCGGCTTCCGTAGCTTTAGCGGGGTCAGAGATAATGCCGACTGGGGCGAAGACAGTAAGTCTGCCTTGCTCTCGGTACGTTGCTTAAAAGGTGAAGCCGTTGTTCCTATTAAAGATTCTCGTGATGGCAAAACATACAAAACCGTTAAAATAGGCGAGCAAATTTGGATGGCAGAGAATTTAAGCTTCAATGCAAAAGAAAGCAGGTGCTATGGTGAAGGCGGCAAGGCCTATGAAGGCAATACATTTCCAATAGCGCAGGTGCAAGCAAACTGCGTAAAATATGGCAGGCTTTACAATTGGGAAATGGCTATGAAAGTTTGTCCAAATGGTTGGCATTTGCCGAGTAAAGAGGAATTTCAAACTCTTGTGAATTTTGCCGGCGGTGAAGAGATTGCCGGAAATGCTCTCAAGGCTAAAAGCGATTGGGCTTGGAATGAAGAAGCTAATATATCCGGTAACGGCACGGACAATTATGGTTTTTCTGCCCTGCCGGGCGGTAGCTACAGCTATTATTATGGCAGTTCATCGAATAGTGCTTTCTACTACTTTTCGGGCGGCAAAGGCAGTTTATGGTGGAGTTCAAGTGAGAACAAGGAGTATGGTGATGGGCATGTCTATGAAGTGTCCGTGGGTTATCTAGGCAAAGGCGTTGATTTTTGGGCAGAAGGTGAGATTCCAAATTCGATGAATTATTACAGTGTGCGTTGCATTAAGGATTAGTATTTTTCTATATTAACCAATAACAACCTTGGAGGGGTGTAATATGCATATTAAGCTTCTGATCGCCATATTCTTCATTTTTTCTTGTTCGGGAGAAATCATTGAAGAAAACAATCCCATAGACCAACCTAGCAGTTCCAGCTTGGAGCCGGAAAGCTCAAGTAGCGTCTTGCCCAGCAGTAGTTCCAATGCTCTGCCTAGCAGCAGCAGTTCAAGCAGCTTGCCCAGCAGTAGCTCCGGCGTTCTGCCCAGCAGTAGTTCCAGTAGCTTGCCTAGCAGCAGCAGCTCAAGTAACCTGCCAAGCAGTAGCAGTTCAAATGTCTCGTCCAGCAGCGAAGGGCCGTTTAATCCGCTTACAGGAAAAGCGGCCATAGATGCAGACATAGAGGCGAATTGGAGACGGTTGGGCTATGCCTCAAAACCTGTAAAAATGATAGCGCTTAGTTTTGACGATGGCCCCTGCAATCAAACGCAAAGCTTGCTTGCTGCACTCGCAAGAAAAGAGGTGAAAACCACATTCTTTTTGATAGGGCAAAACATAACGAACAACTTGGCAGCGGCGCAAGCTATGCATTCCGCAGGCCACGAATTGGCAAACCATTCAGATGGATATAGCGCGAATCCAAGCCAAAAAAATGTGCAGGACTGCTCGGATAAAATTAAAAATATCACAGGCTCAAACCCAACTCTCTTCCGTGCCCCAAGCGTTGATTACGGCGGCGGCGCAGTTGATAATGTTTGCAGGGCTTTGAACTTGGCCATGATAGACGTCAGTTGCTGGAGCAATGATTATAACGGCATAAATTCTGCTCAAATCAGAAACAATGTAAAGGCTTGCGCCGGAGACGGCAAAATAGTGAATCTACACGAGTTCAACACCGCAACCGGCAACAATGCGGCTGGAGTAGAAGAGCTTATTGATGATTTGCGTGCCGCAGGTTACTGGATTCTACCCGTTGGGCAAATGGCTGTGTATAAAGGCAAAACATTGGTCGGGGGGCAAAAATATTCCAGCTTTTAATTTCTAAATTCTTTGCATGCCATTCATCATATTAATTGCGCTGCTCTTCATTTCTTGCGAAAAACAATCGCAAACAAAAGCCGGGGTTTCCTGCCCGGCTACACCGCCGGTTTACGAAAACGCTACCGGTGAATTTGACCCTATAGCGGTTATAGACGAAGCCGTTCCTTGCGGAGAAATAAGCCTTTGGGGTGGGCCAATGCCGCAATCGCTGAATGTGTGGAGAGATGTGAATTCATTTTCAAGTTCCATAATGTCCATGCTCTTTGAGCCTCTTGCTGAACTTCACTCAACAGAGAACAGGGCTGTTGGTGTGCTGGCAAGCTCATGGGATGTATCGCCGGACGGCATGAGTTACACATTCAAAATAGACAGCCGTGCAAAATGGAGCGATGGAAAACCCGTAACAGCCTACGATGTGCAATTCTATTACGATGTAATAATGGATCCTAAAAATTTAACTCCGGTATTCAAAGTTGGGCTCTCTCGCCTTGAACGCCCAGAAGTGCACGATTCCCTGCTTTTTACGGTAAGAGCAAATGATCCGCACTGGAATAATTTTTGGGAAGCCGCCGGCATGGTCGCTTTTCCAAAACACGCTTGGGAAAATGTTGATTTTAATACCATTCGCTTTGAATTCCCCGTTGTGAGCGGCCCTTATGAGGTAAAACATATGAAAATAGACCGCAACCTTGAACTCTCTCGCCGTGCAGACTGGTGGGGAAGGCAAAAAAATTACAACGCAGGTAAATATAATTTCGACAAAATAGTTTATCGCTTTATGGAAGATCGCAACAAAGCCCTTGAAGCACTTAAAAAAGGCGACTTTGACGCATACCCTATTTACACTTCATCAATTTGGATGAATCAGACAAACTTTGACGCAGTAAAAAAAGGCTATGTATTAAAAAACAGAGTATTCAACGAAGAACCTAAAAGCTTTCAAGGTTTTGCGCTCAATTTGCGCAGAGATAAATTCAAAGATGTGCGTGTTCGCAAAGCACTCTCCCTTATGCTGAACCGTGAGCTTATGAGCGAAAAATTCATGTTCAACCAGTATTTTCTGCTAAACACTTATTATCCGAGCCTCTGGGAGAAGCATAAAAATCCCAATGCGCCGCTTTACCTTTTTGAGCCTGATTCTGCCCGCAAGCTCTTTGAAGAAGCCGGATATTCGGTAAACAAAAATGGCAAACTGGTTGATTCAAGCGACCAGGCTTTTGAACTCACATTTCTTCACCACGGCGAAGACCTTCGCCACATAACAAAGTTCCAGGAAGATCTAAAAACAATAGGCATAGATTCCAAAATAGAAACAGTCTCACGCTCAACATTCAGCCAACGAATAGACGATGCGAGCTTTGATCTCTGCTGGTTGGCTTGGGGAGCCGGTCGCTTGAGCGATCCCGAAGCCGCTTGGCATTCCAAAACCGCAAACGATAAGGGTACAAATAATGTGCCCGGAGTGCAAGACTCTATAATAGACTCCCTGATAGAAACTCAAAAAACCGAGTACGACATAAATGTTCGCAACTCAATTTTGCAAAGCCTTGATGCTCGCCTTACCGAAATAATCCCATACATTTTGCTTTGGCAATCGGATAACAATAAAATTCTGCATTGGAACCGTTTTGGCTATCCAAAGTCGCTTTACGACAAGTTCAACCGAGAAGAATCAATACCGGTTTATTGGTGGTATAGCGTAGAAAAAGCACGAAAATTGCAGGATGCGCAGAAAAAAGACGAAAAATTGCCGATTCCGGAAATTGATGTGATATATTAGTTTCTATATTTACCTATATGCGTATTTTTTCTAAAGTTTTGCCTATGGCACTGATCGTTGCCTTTTTAGCATCTGCTTCCGTTGCATCTGAAGGTGGTATTTATGACAAAGATCTGGTGCGTGGGTTCTTGGCCCTTAAAGGTGATTTTAGATACATTAAATCTGATGGAGTGAAATTGATAAATACCTCCACAGGTCAAAAATTTGCCAGCACTTATGTGGATGGTCATGTGGAAATAGGCGCTGAATACCTTCAACTGCGCACTTGGTTTGATATTGATTTTATGCCGCTAACCCCGGAAAGAGGCAATTCCGAATGGTTTAGCTATGGGGTAACTTGGATGTGGGGTTACAAAATATTGTCGCCAAATTCCTTTTTTAATATAATTCCATCTGCAGGCCCGGGCATTGAATTGATGAATATTCGCTCCGTTTCGGATTCCGAGATAGCAAGTTCTTTTGGGCCGACCTTAAACCTAGAGCTTGAGCTTCGCTTGCAGTGGAGCCAGTTTTCCGTTGGTTTATATGGTGGTTACAAAGTTATTCGCCATTATGGTTGGGACGATTTGACCAATACCCCTGCCGGATGGCCAACAAAAGGCGATATAAACGCAGACAGAGCGTTTGCAGGGTTAAAATTCTCCTGGACAATGCTGAATAGCTTCCAAAAAAGAGGAAAAGATCTTTTCTAACCCCTTGAAATTTGCCGGAAAATTTCTATATTTGTAATATGTTCAATTTAGGAGTCCATTAGCTTGCTTCCACCACGAGGTCGCCCACAACCGAATCGTCCCAAGGACGGCATTCGCATTAACCAAGAAATTAGAGTTCCCCAAGTTCGCCTGATAGATGCCAGAGGTGCCCAAGTAGGAATTGTAGATGTTCAAAGAGCCATGCAGATGGCCAAAGAAGCCGAGCTTGACTTGGTAGAAGTTTCACCCAACGCCACACCGCCGGTTTGCAGAATAATAGATTACGGCAAATTCCGTTTTGAACAGGCAAAAAAACAGAAGGCGGCAAAAGCCCATCAGCAATCAACCGGGCAAATAA
>Ga0209755_10008335_pt1 | contig 11095 bp, 5 predicted proteins | sample TergutCo191P1_FD_187301 | JGI IMG/M metagenome (GOLD analysis project Ga0209755, IMG submission 187301) | Cornitermes sp. P1 segment gut microbial communities from Petit-Saut dam, French Guiana - Co191P1 (SPAdes) (version 2) | ecosystem: Host-associated > Arthropoda: Insects > Digestive system >... | reverse complement strand
GCAACAATCTGATATAATAAACAGCACAGGTACAGATCAGTTATGAAAGAGAATGGTTAAACTGGATCTCACTGCTATTTCACTTTTCCATTCATTTTCAAATATGGTGAAAACACATACGAATTGAAAATATTGTGGCAGTTCAGGACACCAAATGAGACAAAGTTAGGGGCATAATATCAAAATAATTCATATGGGAATATGATAATGTTAAAATGACAGCAATGACTCTGAATAAAATCAAGTTTTAACCTACAGAGTTACTGACTGCTTCAAAACACAGCTATAATATACCACCAGTGTGAGCACTATGAACTTTAGCTGTTGTGATCACTGAAGTACAACAAATAATTTCCTCACATATTTTTTGAAAACATTTTATTATTTTTTTAATATCCTTATAAAGTCATCTTTCAACAGTGCCTTGTGCATTTCAAATTTAGATTTTTTTCTCTCTCTCTCAAACACAGAAAAGCAGGCAAGCTGGAACCTCTCATTGAACGAAAGGCAAATTTCTTTTTCAGTTCCCAAAGGGAAAAATCTGTTAAGTATTTTGGATACTGTTCCAAAAATGTGACATTTCCTAAGTGACAGGAATAAATATATTAATCTGAATTTATTTTTGGTAAGACAAGCTTATGTTCAGAGCACTGAGTATGGTAAATAAAGATAATCCAGTGTAACAGGCAACACTATTTCCTTTGTGATGTGGGTAAACAACACATTACACTCAATAAACCAGTCAAATTACAACAATTTTGAGATTAAAACAACTACAATGTACAAACATGTGATGGTCTGTTGTGGTTTTGTTCTTCTGTAGTTTTAATATATTTGCTACACAAACCCTCTGCTGTGGAAGATACGTATGATGTATATGAATACATTAAAATGGTCCCAACATACTGTAGTTCTAAGTTAGACATGGCGTTGGGATGTGTGTTGCTCATTGTAAACTATTTGATTCCCACCACTGCAATTAGAAATACATGCACCACACAAACATGTGTATTACATACTGACATATTTTAGCAGTAACACTCAGTACGTCATACATTCATCAACAAAAATTAAAACATTTAACAAGGACGACCAACTATGGCAGTGGTCATTAAAAACATATTTTCATACCAACAAAGAAAGTTCAGCATTTTTTAAAATATACTGACTCTATTTTAATAATCTAATTCGATGAACACTCTAGAAAAGCTGTATCAATACCACAATGTGACCATTTACGCACCTATTAATTTGTTTAATACACATCTGAAAGTCAATGCTTACAGTAGCAAATGAGATACAGTGGGCAAACCCTTAACTAAATATAGTGTCAGTCTACTAACATAGTTTGCTTTAATTGGCTTACATTTGCACTAAGGAATCAGTTCTGTCAGCATTTTCATCCACTACATGGGTCAGCTCTGTTTCACTCAATCTAGCCTCCCTATGTTTTCTCTCTCAAGGTACAGTATCAACGTAATTCCCAGTCACACCATGCAACCATACCATTTTTAAAAAAATATTATTTCCACTAAATACTATAAATCTCGGCTACGAATGTACATTACTGACCTCTGCATTATGTGCACTGTACAACAGCCTGTTGCCACTCCTAATCCTATGACTGGTTTATACAATTCCAAATCTACTTAAAATGTACGCTTCAGATTCAGGTTGTACTGGCACCATCGTACAGCTGAGATTACTATAATACAATCTACATACATAATATTGCAACAAAAGCAATTACCCTTCACTTGGTCACCAACCATGAGATGTGTCTCACGAAGCAGTAATACTGTGGCTAAGAACCATTCCCTCTTGACTGTTCACACTGAAACCAAGCAGACAGTTGTAATAACTATCACTGGAACTTCCTAAGTTTCTATGCAAGATTTTGAGGTTCTCACTGTAGTTTTGTTGAGGATTCAGGTCTTCTGGATCATGTGTCCCTGTGTGTTTTCAGACATTAACACAGTGCCTATGAAAGGTTGGGAAACAGAAACACATTGACACAGCGTTACATCCCAGAAGACCGAAGTCTGTGATTTTTCACTCATTATTTCCCTCCTAATGTTGGAGGGGGGGGGGGGGAACGGTCTTCCATTTATGTAATATCTGAACTTGGTGCATTACTTCACTCTTGCATGGTGGCTCTATGTACTTACATATCTATGGATGGTTGCTACATTACCCAACCATTTCCTTGCACAGCAAACCTGAGGTAATTCTGAATTGGATAATTCAAAATAACATATAATTCAAAGCATGTGATGTTCCCCAGCTTTAACCATATATTCTGTGTACATTTTACTGCAGTTAATTTAAAATATTGTTCATTATTAATTCAAAGCTATATTACGAGCCCTATGAGTACTGAAGTTTGAACACAATATTCTATCATTTTCTGGACAATTCACTTAAACATTCATTTTTTTAAATAATGGTAACCCCTGTAAGTCACCAGAACTGACAAAGCAGTTGGATCTTGAACAGCAAGAAACATCTGGCTACAGGTGGGTACTGCCCATTACAGGAAACAGTACACTCCACACTCCAGCATGACTTTTCCAGAGGTAACCAAATTATGTAGCTGTACTTGCAAGCAAGGTGAATGTATAACTACTTGAAATTCCACTAGCTCTGTGACGGTTGCACTGTGGAGTCTACCGTTTCCTGTCATGGACTGTACAGAGACCAAGGTACTACTGGTATGTGTTGTGTACTTCTGTGAAAATTATGTCAGACAGTACATATTTTGTACATTTAAACTGTTGAGTCTTTTGTATATGATTCACTTTCTAGTCTATTCGGTGGAGTAATAAGAAAATAAACAAAATAAAAACACAGCTGATGGAAATGAGTGTACTGTATGCTGAAGAGAAGGAGTGAGATGGGTTGCAGTCACACAGATTGTCCTAGTAGCTTCAAGGAGCTTCTCAGTGTCAACTAATTGATCCCAACAACTAACAATCACAAGACAAGTTCTAAGAAACCCAGTTACAAGCATACTTCAAGTAACAAAAAGGGTAGAAAGAGGAGGAGAAAATGCAATTGCTTTCAGTATCACTAGTTTGCAATGATGTGTTAATGGCACTGTCAGTGCTGGATTATTACTTAAGTTCAAGTGATGCCAATGACAGAATCATCAAAGCCATAGATGAACTTTGAGATTTTGTGTAAAAACAAGTAAGATCACTCTGAAACAAAGGTCAATTAGATGTTTATTGGACCGTGCATCATTGTGATAGTTGAAGAATAATAAAAAACCAACTAGATGTCACTTGTTATATTTACTTTACTTCTTAGATACTCAACATGTTTTGGGCATTAATATGTCCATATTCAGGAGATTTGCAACTATGCTGTTGAACTACCACATTGGCTGTATTGTTCTGCAACAATCGAGACTTAGCATTAGCATAATTTTGCTGTTTAGTGGTGTGTGTTCAGTGTGATATGTTTTGTTGCTTTGTTGTGGCTAGTAACGTGTGTCTGTTGATTTTAACGGCTGTGATCTTTTGTGTGCCGAACCGCACCCTAACTCCAGTACACAGCAATCCAAGGTATGTACAATCTCAGATACAAAGCACTAGCAGCACATCATATTCCAGATCCAATAATGTATCACACCACATGCAAGAAAACATTATGAGCAACATGCAAGAGATCACAGTGGTTAAAATCAACAGACACACATCACTAGCCACAACAAAGTGACAAAACATATCACACCAAACACACACCACTGAACACCAAAATTACGCTAATGCTAATGTCTCCATCGTTGCAGAACAATACAGCCAATGTGGTAGTTCAACAGCATAGTCGCAAATCTCCTGAAGATGGACATATTAATGCCCGAAACATGTTGAGTGTCTATGAAGTAAAAGTAAATATAACAAGTGAAATCTATTTATCTCAGTATTTAACCAACTTGATGCACAAAATTTGTTACACAATAAATAATAAAACTTATTGTGAAACAAATTTTGTGCATAAAGTTGGTTAAATACTGAGATGTATGGTCAGCAAAATGTCAAATAAAATATGTGACATCTAGTTGGTTTTTTATTCTTCAACTATTCTTCAAAGGTCAATTAAGTGTTATTTTAAGAAATACTGAACCAACATACAAGTCTGACAGATGTAAACTGTTTGCTGGGTGGTATTTTGATGTGTACTGTTTATGTAGAGGCACTGAAAAAATAAGTACACCAAGTGGACCTTCTTATTACTCAAGTTAGTAATAAAGATCACAGCTTACTACATTAAGATTGGAATACCCAGCTAACAGGTACACTGTGTACACTGAAAAAACTGTGTAAGTGGAAATTGCATAGTTCACAGCCCAATGTTGTTTAGTCCCAAGCACTTCAAATTAACAAGATTTTTCTGCATCCAGTACACTCATGCTGCTCCTGAACATCTCTGACTCATCACAAAAGCAACTCAACTTCATATATAGACTTGCACAATTATACTCTTACAAGAGAATGTGATACACATACGAATAAAATATAAAGACACAGAGGAAAGAACATATCCGAATGATAAACAACTATAACTACATGATGAAATAGCATACACAAAGAGAACTAGTTCTATTAATAAGAGCACGGAATTAACAAATTAGGTAAATTTTTCTACAGGTTAAAATGCAAGTGGGAGAACCAAGTGAAAAAAAAAAAAAATTCATGAGTGAGAAGGAATTATAAATAGAAATACTTTTTTTTTTTTACACAGAAAAACTCATATGAAATTAGAACTTGTCAGAACACATCACACAGTACAGATAAAATTAGTCATTGGTAGGCTTAGGATTATATACATTTTGCATACTGAAAAATACAGATAATCCTAAGCTTAGTCATTAGTATATAAGAAAAATAATAGATGTGCACTGGCATAAACTGTAAGTGTTATCAGTTACATCAAAAGACACATATATGAAACTGAACTAATAAATTACAGCTGATGTGAATACTTTTGTACCTTCATCATTTTTCTGAGGAATCATGCCAAATCTAATTCTTTCAATATTTCTTATAACCTGTTATGCAAAAACTACTGTCCACTTTCAAAAGTGGTGTGCTGCCACTAATTTATTGAGCCAAGTTTCACAGTTCCACGATAATCTTTCACAAGGACACAATGAAATACTAACCTTGGTCAAAAGCACTGGGGTTAATGTAGCTCAGCAGATCATTCTCTGACATCTGTGTTAGCTCCTGTGGCACCATCCCCTCCTCACCCTTCTTATGTGACAGTGCTGGGTTAGCTGCAGTGTTCTCTGTCACACATGTTTTTGTTTGTGGCACAGGAGAATGCTGCTGCTCCTTGCACTGCTGCCCCTGCACTTCCTGTTCTTGCTGCTTTGTGAGCACCAAGTCACTCATCGTTGTGACCTGACCCTCACAATGGGAGTTGGGTACATTTCCTACTGTTGATTTCAGCAGATCATCTACTGCTACTTTCAACATTTCAGGTGCAGCAAAGAGTCTTGTTTCAGGCACCTTACTATCAGAAAAATCCACTTGCTGCAAGGACTCTGTAATTTTGTCCCTAGACATGAGTGCAATTTCTGAATCCTTCTTCATCTTGTCATGTGCTGCCAGACCAAGAAGCACCTGCGTGACAAACTGTGAAGAAGTGTTCCTGCTCTGTTCAGCTATTTCTTCTGCTAATTTAGATGACATTGTGATTCCAGTAACAGTACTTTGTGAGTGAGAAGATGCAGTTGTGAACTGAGACGCATGATGCAAGGCACTGCCATTAGCACAGCATGGTGTCTGTGGGCCCGTTTCAATTCTCAGGGCCCCTTCCTTATTGAAACTGTGGACTTGCAATGAAGAGCATGGGTCTGTGGGACTCCTACTTGTGAATACTGTGTTGATTAATGTACCATCTGTTGTTCCAGCTGGTAGTGGCAAATGAGATGAGGGTTCTGATGGCTGAGTGATGAGCGTGGTGATGCATGCTGAAGGTTGTGAAATGAGTGGAGATGTGGTGCGGGCTTCAGATGACTGCTGCACATGTCCCTGCTCGGACAAAATTGCTATGCCATCCCCTGAGTGAACGTCCAGTGCTGATGTCACTTGTGTTCCATTTGATACAACAAAGGTATGACCATTCAGAGTGGATTGGACCAATGCATCAAGCCTGGTATTCTGTGCAGAGATGTGTGCAGACTGGTCTGCTGTTCTTGGGATCACTCTCTCATCCACATTACCTGAAAGCTGGGAATTCAGGATCATGGTCTTTACTGCAATGGGTGATGTGTGGGAAGGGTTTGCTAAGCAAGAATCAGATGCTGGTGATTCAAAAATCATATTTTTCATGCCAACTGGTGAAGTACAGGTCAGTCCTGTAGCCATTGTATGGCCACCACCTTGCTGAGCAATAGCTGAAGTCATTATGTTTTCCATGGAAGCATTGGTAGGACTAGGAATGAGCATCTGTGATGCTGTGGCAACCATTTTCTTCACTGCAATAGGTGAAGTTGAACCTGAAGCAAGAATGTGATTATGGGGCACAGCATCTGATGATTCCAGAAGCATGCTCTTCAAAGAAACAGGTGAAGTCTGTGTAGGACTTGCAACTAGGATCTGGCCTTCTGAAGTGGTGCCAATTGAAGAATTGAGAATTAGACTCTTCATGACAATTGGAGAGGCCTGGCCATGACTGGTATAAAGTGCATTCCCAGTGGTGGTTGACAGAGCAGAAGTGCTCAGCTGAACACCTGCTTCAATCTCAGCCTTGGGGTTAGTAACAAGCAGATGACTGTTCACAGCTGCTGACATACTATCATTCAGCAACTGAGCATTTTCCCGAGAAATCTGAACATTGGAATGCTGACCTGGCAGGAGATCAAAACTCCCCAAACCAGTATCTGGCATTTCTGTGACAGAAAGAGGAGACATCTGATCTGTTGTTTTAATTTCTTTCTGCCTCACAGATGCCTCAATTGGTGTACTCCTCAACACAATGTTATCTGAAGGACTGACTGGTGCAGGTATCATGTGACCAACAGCTGACGAGTTCACCAGTGCATCCAACTTGTCAGTGTTTGAAGGATGTACGCAGTTATCTGAGCCCATGACATGACTGTTCACAGCTGAGGAGACCACTGCATCCACCCTCACACTTGTTGGAGAAGTAATGACAGATGGCTGAGCAACTGCCAACATGTGGTCACTCAACACTGGTGAAGGACCAGACAGTATGGCAGAATCACTGACACTGCCAACTATTCCCACAGATCTGCTCCCTTTGGACAAGCTGTCCAGAACATCTGTCTCTGTTGACTGTGCTGAAACTGTAAGCAGAGAACTTGTGGCACCTCTGTCAGGACTGCCATATATCAGACCAGATGCTGTATGAAGGAGAGCTGAAGCCTCATTCACTGTATTCATCATTGGTACACTCTGTGATTCCTGTAGTATCATAATGGGTCTCCTTCCTCCAAGCACTGTATTGGCGCTGGGAGGGATGGTTAATGTTTCATCAAACACAGACTTGCGTTGAGCTGCCGTGACATGTTGGAGCAGAGATGTCTCTTCACTAGGAAACTGAAGTTTGCTCTCCTGCCCTGTTGTTTTGGCAGCTGTCTGTGGATTGTACAAAACAGAAATTGGTACCTCACTTGCATACTGTAGCTTTGGATCTAGAGAGCCCTGAGCAGTGGCAGAATGCTGCTGCCCAAACAGTGCTGATGCTGAATCAAACTGTGAAGGACTGCCAGTGTCTGTGCTCAAACAAATTTCAGGGGCTGTAGAAGCAACAGTGTCAGCTAATTTAGATGAAGGCGCTAGGCAATCAGAAGCAGTTTTTGTGACCACAACAGTATCAGTGGCACGTTCCAGATTCGACAAGTACTTCTCCACACTCTGTGCACTCTGGTTTGGGAGAGGTGCATTGGTACACCCTGTCACAAACTGTTGGAATGTGGCCATGGTTGGTGACTGTGTGCTGGATAGATCTGCCACAGATGCCAAAGAATTCATTGCCACAGTAGGCTTCATGCGTAGATCAACGCCCTTTACATCCTCTGGACTCTGGCTGCTGGTTTCTTCTGTCATCTCTGTCTTCAGCTTTTCAGCCAACATACAGGCTGCATCTGTGTCTGGTACTATCAAACGCAAGTGTGAGGAAGCTCTGCGTGTCCCAATGGGTAGCAGTGGTGGGGGCATCATCTTTCCACTTAGAACTCGGTCTAGTTCCTTTGTTTCCAGCGCCTTATTATCAGGATTCTGGGTGTCTGGGGGAGGAACCAGAGAGGATGACTGCCACATCATGACAGGGTGGATCTCTGTCTCTCCAACTGGCAACATTAAAAAAAACTCAATATTGGAACTTAAAAAAAATAAATTTTTATTTTACACAATATGTATAGCTCCAGTGGGTAATCATGCACTGTGGGAAAAAATGTCACCAGACCAGTAATACTATTACTGCACTCAGTGACCTCATATACAGACTTCAAGAGATTACAATGGGCAATTGTAAAACAGGTTTGTCATAAGTATACCCACAGCATGCATGGAAAATGGAAGTTCACAATGTGGTAGGTACTGATTTTTTAACTGTTACTTATCCCTGAATAAAACCTCAATACTTCTATTTCAAAATATATGTATTAGAATTATATGATACAAAAAAACAAAGAAAACAAACATTCACTGTCTTTGCTACATGAGATCTATGGTTCTCATGGATACAAATGATAAAATTATTAGTCTTATAGGACGTCACACTGTATCATCTGACACACAGGTACAAGTGTTAAGGAGGAACATGCTGTCTGCATCTGCAAAAGGAAGGAAGGTGTCAGGGTGAGTGGAAGAGGATAAATTTAAAAGTGCAAAGGAGAGGGACAGAAAAGAACAGAAACAATAATATGGAATCAGAAAAAGAGAGAGGGATACAACAGGGCATATGACACTTATTACATTTACAACAAATAAACCACACATGCCACTGAGACCATACTCAAAGAGAAAATCCGTCTCTGTCATCTGCGCAAGTCAGCTTTGTCCAAACACAGTATCAACCGTGTCCATCACATCTAATTTTAGAACACCAGCAGCCTCTCCACCAAATCCAAGATACATGGATCAAATTATTTTGGAGGCAACAGATACTGAACTCCAGCCCAGCATCAACTCACACGATGGTCTCTTCCTATGGAGCCCTTTCATGCATACTCTGAAGGAATTAAGAAAATCCCTTCTAAGGACACAATGTAAAATGGTTTCTCTAATTTCACCCTTGTAAGTATCCCCTGACAACCACCCTTCTCAGGACCTCCTTCCCTCTCCCATCTTTCACACTTCGCTTCTCTTACTATTTGTACTCTTTGACGTGGGAGCCAAATTTTAAAATACGGGAAACCCTTGTCCAATATGGGGATTAGGTTCCGTGAGAACAGCACATCAGGCACATCCACAGTGGGTAAAGTTAATACCTTATTGGTTACTCCCATATTAATATCTAAGATGGGCAGACATGCACACAGTCACACAAATTAAATTAAAGTTATATAAACTATACAACAGTAAGTCCTTCTGCATAGAATCTGCGCACTCACTATTCCAGAAAGTGATGCTGCAAAGGATGTGCTAGTGTCACAAATTTCATCAACTTTTAAACCAAACTTACTCTGGGCTGGTTCAATGGGCAGATACTGACTCTTCTTGGGACTGGATTTTCCAGGCCCAGCTGCAACAGAACTGGGTCCTGTGTCATGCAGCATGAGCTCAGCTTCTGGTACAATGGTTGACCTGGCAAACACCTGTGGCACGTCTGCACCTCCTGCAACATGATTGTTAGTACTTGGAGACAGCATAGTTAAAACATGTGAAGTTTTGTTTTCTCTCTGAGAGGACCTTATTTATTTTCATGCCAAAGTTAATACCTGGCAACAAAGATATAGTTTTCTATTCCAATAACATCCACTCTCCACAATTCGTAATTTCTGTTAAATCTCAACTAACAGATCATGTAGAAATCTACCAAATTCAAAGGTGAATTATCTTTCTTGAAAGTAAATGGCTGGACAATAAATTCCATGCTCATAAGGATGAAGGTTCACTGCTATGTTCATTAAGTCTCCCAGTAGAACCCATTTTAAGCCAGTTCTATCAATTCTACCACAGTTCCGAGCAGTTCACTGTGCACACCATATCATCACTCATCAATCTGGATCCTAAAGCATTGCATGTATCTTCTAGGTACATCATTCTACACAGCCATACTCCAAACAACAATTTTTAAATTCTCATATTTTATACTCATCACTATTTCATTATTCAACTTTGAATTTTAACCAAAAACTACACAATTTTTAAACTGTGGAATGATCTAGACATATTTCAATTATGTCTATATTCTTTCTTTCAACACCCTGAAGATAGCCTAAACATGTTGGTGACCAGTATGCAATAAAATTACATCCATAAAACCAAAGTGTATTTTTTTGGTCTTTTAATATATTTTATGTATCTAATTAATGCACAGAATATAGAACATATTCTAACTTTGCATTAAAAACTCAACATTTAATGTTAGGTTTCTAATATCTCCTCTAACAGTTTGTGTACGACGCAAGTTATAATAATATAATAATAGAGTCCATCGCTCCTTTCTAAGAACACAGGTTGTCTATGAGTCCTTTCCATTTCCATCTATCGGCTGCTAAGAACCTTAGTTCATTCCAGCTCCTACCCACTTCCTTGATTACTGATCTTCTCCAGCTATTTCTCGGTCTTCCTCTCTTCCTGTTTCCCTGAGGGTTCCAAAGTAGGGCAGCATTTGGTATCTCTCCATCCTCTTTTCTTAGTGTGTGACCAATCCATCTAAATTTTCTTTTTCATATTTCTACATTTATATCTTCTTGTCCTGCTACTTTCCATAGATCTTTGTTGGAAATAATCTTTGGCCACCATATTCTTAATATATATCTAGGACATCTGTTCACAAAGGTTTGCAGTTTACATTGAATGTCCTTCGTGACAAGCCAAGTTTCACATCCATACAAAAGTACGGATTTCACACAGGCATTGAATATCTTTATCTTAGTGCTTTTTCGTAGTGA
>Ga0209755_10008334_pt1 | contig 11095 bp, 6 predicted proteins | sample TergutCo191P1_FD_187301 | JGI IMG/M metagenome (GOLD analysis project Ga0209755, IMG submission 187301) | Cornitermes sp. P1 segment gut microbial communities from Petit-Saut dam, French Guiana - Co191P1 (SPAdes) (version 2) | ecosystem: Host-associated > Arthropoda: Insects > Digestive system >... | reverse complement strand
GAGGCTGGGTGGGCACCAGGGCCGGTCTGGACGTGCGGAAAATCTCGTCCCCACCGGGATTCGATACCGGACCGTCCAGCCCGTAGTCAGTCGCTATACCGACTGAGCTACCCGGCCCACATTGCCACTCAACTGCAGTAGTTAAATACATCGCCAAAGAACCCTTCACTATTCCATTCGACCCTCAATGTATTGTCTCAAGCCCATTTTGCTTCCTTGTATGTCTGTCTTTAAAACGTGGCTGTCGGTTTTAACGATGCTGATGACAAATTATGCCCGCTCGTTGTGCACATTTGGTCAGGTTAGTTTTCTTCTCGCCGTTATTTTCGGTCAGTAATTGAGTCCATGCCGAGACGAATGCGATTTGTGGTTGAAGATCTGGATTCTGCACATCGTATTAAAGGTGCCAGAAAATTGTGTCTGCAGTCACATTGAAAGACGGAAAGACGGAAAGACGGAGAAGCAACAGCTATAACTGCACGGTTTAAATGAGTGTTCAAGCGAATACAAGACGTGTAAAGGGGGGGAGGGGACTTTTGTCGTTACCACGACGATCGCATGCCCACTTTCGACGGGTGTGTATGGAATTTCCTGCATATCTTCCTTCAGTATCTATAAATATTCTCAATCACACCCACCTCACTTGTAAATAGGTTTATTTATATGGCAGCTAGTTTCGACCCTAAACTCGGGTCATCTGTAAATAACTAGTAGCAGAATACGCTTCAGTTCCACAGACTCAGACAACAATTACGTACCACACTACAATCAACCCGATCTGATACTCTGGGACGTCGTTAAAATGTACCACAATCTATAAGGATTTTATCTTCAGTACGTAACTTACCATAAATGATAATTGCATCCTACATATTACAACACATCGGGACTTTACTTAAATTACCGGTGGCGTTCACCATTCGAGTACGAAATATCACAGTTGACGAAATAATACATCGCCATCGTCCCATAGCAATTTTGAAATAAGTTTTTTTTAAAAAAACACTTTTTAAATAAACATAGTTACAATTTTTTTTAAAAAATATCCTTATGTCCCTTTTTTAAAACTGTTTTTACTTGTACATTTTGCACACGTTTTTAATGTGTTTTTTATGTAAAGGGTGCAGATCTCCAACTCATGCTTTTAGTTAGTGTCTGTTTAAAGTTCTTCTGTTATGGCCTTGTGATAAGCCCGAGTTTATGGTCGAAACTAGTTGCCATATAACTAAAACTATTTGCAAGTGGGTTGGGTGTGATAGTATTTATAGATACTCTATTGCTACACCAAGAGGGGTGTTTCATATAAACAACGTTTCATCCTTTGTTTGTCCTGTCGGAAAAATAATTAACATTACACTGCGCTTGCACGTGACAGTGACGTATTTGTCTTTGTGTAATATATGCCGGCATAAGTAATTGTAATTAATGGAAGGTAGAGGAAAGTCATGCGGGAAAATTAAAGGTAATTTATGAATGACTGGGATTATGACGCTGGCGGTCATTACTTACTGTTTGACCTTAGGAAATTTTAAGCTCTTGATTTTCGATACACGTGGGGTACATTCTTCCAGCAGTTACTAGCGGACACACACACACACACCCGCACGCTGACGTGAGGTCATGCTAAGGAATGCAGGGTATACATGTAACAAGGTTCGGAAAGATATACTACGCTCAACACCGTTTTTGTTAATGAAAAATTATTTCATTATCAGAGTGGGTTAATGTAAAATGAAAATATTGGAAAGTGTAGTTAAATTGAAGGGAAACAGTCATTTTAAAGTTGTCCATTCCGTTAATTTCTCTTAGCGTAAAGGTAAAAGTAAAGGAGTCTCATTACAGGCCTGGACAGGCCCAGAGGGTTCCAGGAGTTTGAGACTCCTAGATTTCAAGACATTCGGCACCTGAATGTGGTAAGGTTGTCAGCCCTACGCACCGGCCGCTTTAACCCCCCAGGAAATATTCCTGGTACTCATTTCTGTTAGAGGCTGAGTCGACCCCAGGGCCATAGTGCGGCTGGGAGGATTGTGTTAATGAAAAATTCCAATGACACTATCGGGAATCGAACCCGCGACCTTCCGGCTTGTAGCGCAGTGACTCAACCAACTGCGCCACCGCGTCCCCCCTCCCCCACTTATCAGCGTACACCATTTATTTACCAACTAAATGCACGTTTTTAAAGTAGTACAAAACGTTAAATGAGTCTCTCCCAACATGTTATGAGAGCGTAATGACAATTGACATTATATTCTTAAAATAACTGGCACTGTGTTGTTCCTGAAGAAGGCACAGATGTACCGAAACATGTTGGAGACGCTCATCGAATATTTTGTACTAATTTAAGAATGTGCATTTAGTTGGTAAATAAATTGTGTACGCAGAAACAGTTGTCTTCGTAAGCCCACAAGTAAGGCTGAGTAAACAATGTTAATTAGATAGATATGCTGTAAAAAATACGTGACCTGTGACAAGCTGGATTTGCACAGATGCACGCACTGTGAAGACATGCTTAACTGCAAGCAAAGCTCTGCGCCTCCAATTGGAAAGTACATCGTTAGCTTCAGGAGCCGCTCGCCTTTTCGCCGGGAAAATAACACATCGTAGAGTCCAATTGAAGTGTGCAGACGGTGACGCACGAGAGGGGAAGTGAAGGGGAAACTGGCGAATGGAGTGGTTAGCCAGTACTCATCACACTACCTCGGAACATGGCGTATACTGCCGCTGATGCGCACTCCTCGGGTGCCAGTAGTCGACTGAACTGACGCCCCCCGCGTCCGTTTCGCCGAAAGACGAAATCTGGTTTCTGCGCGTGTGCCATCACATTTCAAACTCGGTCTACCCACTGGGTAAGAGGATTGGACAACCCCAGAACAGGTTCGGGTGCGGTTGTGAGAATGAACTTTTATCCCTCTGCCGAGAATCGATCCCTAGTGGACCATTCCGTTGTCAGTCACTTTATTGTATGCTGCTGCATGCAAAGAGTATATTGCAAAATACATGGCGAACGTGCATTGTACTGATTTTCTCATACCGCTGTGTAACAGGGGACCGAACAGCAGCTGGTTTAGGGTTGGTTAAATTTCAGAAAAATTTTTGAAAATATTCATCCCGTTGTGTTTTATTCTTAGACATTTAATTGATATATAATTCAGTCAACACAACAATAATATTAAAATATCAACTATGTTTATTACGACGTGTTTCGACTCGAAGGAGTCATCATCAGGCTATATTTAGAACTACGTATGTGTACAAGGTAACTGTGCACATTTTGGGATCCCTGTAAGCCTTTTTGGGATCCTAAAATGTGCACAGTTACCTTGTACACATATGTAGTTCTAAATATAGCCTGATGATGACTCCTTCGAGTCGAAACATATCGCTATAAATATAGTTGATATTTTAATATTATTGTTGTGTTGACTGAATTATATATCAATTTAATATTTGGAAAAATCTCGTTTGTTGTGTGGACTGCATGACCACTGCTCTAAATTAGTTACATGTAATCAACAGCTTTGGATTAGTTTTCGAAGAAATATTTTTCTGCTTAAACTTACCTATCCCCCACCCCCACCCACCTATGTAGGTACCTACTTACCTACCAACCTACTTACTTGTGCTGTCATTGCCATAGATGAAGATACTGGCCATGGGTAGGGCAATGAAGTGAAAAGGATGTAGAAGTTCAAGACTAAGGCCTGTTTCAAGGCCCTAACCCAGCATTTGCTTGACGAGACAGAGGCAAGCCACAAAACACTTCATTCAGAATAGCCAGTCTCCTGACTGAGATTTGAACATGGGATCCCTTGAATACAAAGCAGGTTGTCTTGTAGTGGAATATATGTTAGACCCTAATGTATCCTATTTAATTTCAGTTAGCAGTACTGGCCGTGACAGTGTGACATTATTACCACCAGCTGTGTTGCCTACCACATCAGTTGGGAAAGATGATGACTCATTGCCAGAAACTTCATCTTCAACGTCACAGAGTTCACATAATGTATCTCCTGATTCTGCTATTGCACCAACTCAGAAATGTTCTAATAGTGACAGAGAAGAAACATCAAAACTTTTGCATTTAGTTAACAAACATGAAGACTCTCGATCATCACTAGTCTCCATTCCCTTGCAAGAGCCAGATGTCATAGCAAGTACGAAGAATGCAAATAATTCTAACAGCATTAGTGGAATGAGTTTTGATGGGGGTGTGGAGTCATCTGTCCCGGTTCCAGTTGCACCTCCAAGACGGAAGAAGAAAAGTAAACCTCAAACACCAAGAAGTCTCACAGTGAGCAATGTTTTAAACTTTATAGTAATTTTATCCTCTACATTAATATGCTGTTGCTTTCACTAACAGTTCACCTGACAGTTCATTTGTAGCTATGCTTAGTTGTATCTTTGCATAACATTGATGCAGAACGCACACAGTATACATGTTTTACTTCTTCCCTAGCCTCCACCTCCAGAAGAAGTATATCCACAGTCATCACCTCTTCCAAGTCCAGCCAGCACAATTGAGTCATTGACACGGGAGTTTGAACATTCATTAGACATCAGATCTGCGACCAAGGGGCAGTATGTGGTGAAACCACAAGTGAGTGATTTCTTTAGCTTGGATGCCATATTTTCCTTTATATTTGAAACAGTGAAAGTGGATGGCATAGTAATGCTATTAGTTCTTCCCCACCCCCATTTTCCACTTAAAAATACACACCCTGAAGTAAGGTCATCTTGGTTTTTAAAGATACAGTAGTGCAAAGAGCTTTCAATATGACATTACTGTCCGTTATGTCCATTACTGTATGGTTTTTTGTCTCCATATCTTTTTTATCAGCTGCTTACAACAGATTTTGTAGCCTGGCTGGCATGAAGAGTCAACTTTGGATACTAATAATAATTTTGTATTTTAGTCTTTTTTGACCTTTCCATGTCTCGTGAATAATGTTTTGTTTAACTCTATGCAGTTACAAAAATATACAGTGGCTCTCTTCATTTCTAGCACTAAAATTAATCACTGTTCGATGAATAGTTGTAAAGTCATATTCTGTTTTTATGTTCATGAACCTCCGTCTGGACAAAGAGGGCACTTCAGTTCAAACCAGGTATCGTGTAGACTGTTACAGGCACCATATTAGCTAATGCTGTTGCTGGTAAGAATTCAAGCAGGCACCATATTAACAAATGCTGATGCTGGGAAGAAGTCATACAGGCACCACATTAGCAAATGCTGTAACTGGGAAGAAGTAATACAGGCACCATATTAGTTAATGCTGACCGTGGTATAAGGCCATAACCACGAGCATCTGCCTTGAGATTAACTTTGTGTCATGTGTCTTAATACGTACTTGGGTTGACCACTGTTAGTTGAATATCATTTAAAATTCTAATAATAAATATGAAAAATGTTGCATTTACACATAACAATAGAGGAAAATCTTTTTTTAATTAGAAGTAGACATATTTATTGTAGTATTTGTGTAGTATTATATGCGAAACACTGCTTAAAGTGTAATACAGCCTGTATAACTTGGAGGAAATACAATCCCTGCCTTAATGTATATAATTATAACCTGTTCTTTGTACAAAGTGTGTAACATGATTGTGTAGTGTGGAGGTTGAGTGTACTGTTCTTTGTATTTCAATTATTTTGTTTATTGATTGGGTATCTATAACCAAACATGAGCAGATCTGATGATTTTGGTGTGTACGTTCAATATAAACCCCGCTTTATGTCAAATTCAAATCACACTTCAGATCCAAGTCTTCTGGGTTATGATACTGCATGTACATAGCTGGTAGAAAGTTACTAATGTTTTGAAAGAGCATGCCACCTAAATCTTCAGGATGTTAAGTATTCCAAAAAGAGGCTTCTGTGACCCTGATGATAGGGACAGCAAAAATCTCTGGAATGTTAGTAATGATTTACAGTCGACATGCTGTCCTATCATATAAGGTTCGAGTCTTCATCAACACTGCTGTGTTCGTCATCATTGTCGTCATCATGATCATCATCCGTCATGAGTAAGGCCTTGATAGACCTGTTTTGGCCACATCTAATAGTCTCTTCACAGGTCTTCCAACATGTCTTTATCCATTCGGTTTATAATTCAGTATTATTCTTGGCATCCTTTTATTCATTCTTGTTAGAACTTGACTGATGTCGATCGTGAAAACCTTGAATCTCACATAACATCAAACATATATGTTTTTCAAAAAGTGGTTGTTTGTGTGACTGTATATATAAATTTAAAATTGAATTCATTGAAGCTGTACAACATTAATTTGCAACATTTTTTAGCATTGTGTATATTTAACACAAATGCAGGGAAAAATAATTTATGATTATATGATGTACATATCATGTGATTTAGCTTTTAAACAGCAGACTTATATAGGCAGTAACTGAATGTAAAGACATCTAAAGTACAGTATATTACAAAAAACATTTTGAAAATAACATCTGTCCTCTCTTCTTCTTAGTGCAATTACATTCCAACTGTCTTTCCAACTAAAAAAAATGCTGTGAGATGTGAAGAATTTCGTTCTTAGAGATTGTGGTAGGTTATTTTAGTTGTGAAATTGCGCTGCAACGAACCTGGGAGTTTTCCTGTTATAACACAGTAACAAGCTGAGATGTAAATGCAGACAGAAACAGATGATTTTTAGGTGTGATATAACTCTTTCATGTGGGAAATATGTTATGAAATTTCATCCCTTACAAAGTGTACTTGGGAACATTCTCCATGCCAATAAAAATAAAGTCCATTTAGTGGCTGTGGTATCAGTTCCCTCTCAGTTAGTGTACTGAAAGTAGCTTGCTTGAGTGTTTTTGTTTAGTGCTGCTGTCACTATCTAAGACTGTGTAGTGTCAGTAGTAGATGAGTGAATATTAGTGTGAAGCATTAATGGAATGATATTGTCAGGGAGACCTGAAGTACTTGGCAGAACTCGTGTCCCCATGTCACTTTGTTCACCACACATCCTGGCCTGCTCTGGGATTGAACTCAGGCCTTTTGTGGTGAGATCCCAGTGTTTACTGCCTGAGCTGTGGCATGGCCTTAATATAGTTTGTTGTGGTGTTGAGGATGTCATCAGCTTTCACTTTTGAAGTTGTATGTAACAGTGATTAATGTACATGTCAGTTTATGTGCTTATATTTAAGACCTGTTTGTTGAAGCTTTTATATGACTTTGCTCTGTGTTAGTACATGTGTAATTAGCTTTAGCAAATGGTCTCTAAAGGCTTTCACATTCTGGTTTTAGAATGCATTTGTTTCTTGTTTGTAGATTTGATAATGTTCTTAGGGGCATTTGCAAAGCAGTTGTCATTCGTATCCTTCATTTCATCTATCTATCTGAATGAATCACTGTGACTCTCACCAGACAGATTTTCCTAACAATTCATGTTTGGGATTTTTACTAAAATATTTCAACATCCTCTGTTTTTGGTTAAAATCAAACAAAAATGCACATAACATTAGATGAATACCTGCTACACATTTATGTGATTGGTGTTAGTACAGGAGCAACAGTATCTCCCTGTTTAATGATAGAGGCACAGGAGATGTGATATCTTGACATTTACAATATAAGTGCAAGAAGTAAGGCACAGTCAGAGAGGCTGCAGAAACAGTTAACTGTTTAAACATATCATATAGAGAAAACAAAAGAATGTAATGGTTGCATTTAGACTGCATTGATGCTGTAAAAATAGGGGCAACAGTGCATACATGCCAGAATGTTGTGCACTTCAGACATTTCTTAGCTAGTGTATGTATGTATTTATGTGTATACTAACATACGGCTTGTTGATTGTATCATATTATAAACTAGTTATCCAGTTTGAGTGTATGAAGCCAGTTTGGCTGTTTGTTCTTAAATATTTCACAATTAAGTTACAAGAGTTACAAGAGCAGATATAATGTGTTTGTTGTAAGGTGTGTATAATTTCAAGAAAGGTTGTCATGTCTCCACGTTAATAATTTTTGTGAACAGAATCACAGTTCAGGCTAGAATGGTTGCAAGCATGGTAATGGATGCTACATTAACACTTTCAGAATGCTTTCATTCATCAGAATTAATATTGTTCTTAGATGGTAATTAGGTGCAAATTTATGGCAGGATGTTTTTAAGTGTGGATGCTGTTGGTGATGATATCCATCTAAAATGCGATAGCTCACTGGTAGGGTAACAAGTTTTGATCTTTTTGCTCATGCGTGGCTGCTGCGTTAGTTTCTACTTGGAGTTACCTTATCAGTAGGACTTACATACGCCGGGTGACTTTCCAGATTTATTAAATGGTTGTCAGAGTAAGTTGCAGGGCAGTTTTACTTAGAAATTGCTAACACTTCTGTCATTTGTGTGAGTAGCTTTGAACGGTTTTGCCTCTGCATTTGATATTTCTCATATTTGGATGTACTCTAATTCTGAAATGCTTGTATACTAACCCAGTGTTCTTCATATCTTATTGCTGGTTGTGGAAGTGTTAGCATAGTCTGTATCAAAATACAGCAGTAAGGCCTTAGAGAAGAGTTTTCTGGTTGCAGTTTCATCAAGAAATCTGTACAAGTATGTCTGTTGCATGTACTTTTCTACATATCACCTAGTTGGTAAGATCCAGCAGTGATCCTTGTTAAAGTGCATTCATGTTCTTTTATACAGGATGAAGACCGCGCAAAAGCAGAAGGTCCATCCTCTGAGGAGCTTGAACGATTGGACAGACTTAAGGCCGAACTTTTAAGTGCTAATTCAAGTCAGACCTCTGGAAGTCCAGTGGGCTCCATCAGTAGTAACAGCATTGGTCGTACAAATGGTGGAACGCGGAAGAAAGGACTCAGTCCAAGAGGTTCAAAAGAGAGAAGGCGGTCAGCTGGTGATGAGCAAGGAATGATGTCACAGTTAAATATGTTTGTGAGGACAAGAACTGACTCTGGGAAGCAGCTGAGTGATCTGGTCAGATCATTATTCCATAGTGCACTTTACATGTTTGTCCAGTCACTTGTATTTTACCACACTTTCATATTAATATTATGGCAACCTAAATTCTGTCATTTTTTTTGACATGCATAGTGATGATCTTGCTTTTGCTATCCTGCTGACATAGGTGTTTGTTTGTTTTATATTTTAGCATGTGCTTGTTTGTATCTGTCACTGTTGGTCCTGTTTGTTACCATCAATCCCAGACACCTATTTCACTGTCAGCCTAACTAATCACTATCACACTCGTCTATCTTTTCCTTGCCAACCCCACTCATTACCATTAGTTCATCCCGTATATTGTTTTTGCTGCCAGCCCTGCCCTCAGTCCCATATTTGTTTCACTGCCAGAGATCTGTTCATAGTCGTGTGACAAATTTGGTAGTGGCCTGTGTGACCGGAGATGAAATGGTTTGTCCTGCATGGATAGTCATAAGGCACACAAAAATCTTAAACTTTCCATTTGTGGCTGTTTGTCTTTTTTTAATAATATTTTATGAGATTTGAGTGTGAAATGTTTTAATGAGTAAGCTGAGGAGTACAAACTTTCATACAGATTTTCTAGGAAAGATTTGTGTGATGAATAGTACCAACATAGCTGCAGTGTAAAGATTTGAAGCATGGGTCTCCAACCCGTGGCCCATGGGCTGTACACAGCCTGTCGGGGTGTATTATGCAACCTGCATTCACATTTGTGAACTATGTATATACTATAAAAAGTTTACAGTACTTTAGGCACATGGATATACCAGGCCCACAGTAATGGGTGTGGCCCTTTTACATAAGAAGTTTGGAGATCTGTGATGTAAAGTGATGGGAGATTTGTAGTACTGATGGTGGTCACTATGAAGAATACTATCTGCTGGGATGTGAAACCATATAGTGTTGCAGAAGTTTTCTGATGTTGGATGAACATCCTGTCCTTGTGTTCATATCTTATAATCAAGAAGGAGGTAGTACGTTCTTCCAAAATGTTGATATGCAACTGTCACGTTACTGTGTGATGTCATTATCCAAAGTGCACCTTACGAATACATATGAACAAAGTGTATTTTGGATGAAGCATGTGTCATATAGGACTGAAATCTTGGGAGGATGCTGCTTGCTGGGTGGCTGATTCATTGCTGGACCTCTGAAGCGGCAGAGTGAAGTTAATGAATGGGTCAGCTGATTGTATGAAAGTGCATTTATGTACAGTATGTTTAGGTTTGGAACTCAAAACTGATAACATATTTATGAAATTACCTTGCTTTAATAGCAGCACTTATTTTGCACAATATGTAGGTTTAAACTTGTAGTAATCATTGTTTGTGTTCTGTTTCAAACTTCCACAAATTACATTCTACATTTGGGTATCGTAGTGCATTCATGTACAAGCAGCAGATTAGCAAAGAGCACAGAATGGAGTAGGAAGATGGATGTGTTGTGGGTCTAGCATTTTTGTACATGCTCCATGTCCCACAAAAATTGTGGTTTATGCACAAGGGATCACACATTGTAACCTACAGAAGTAAATTATATTGTTCCCACCATTGCTATCATTACTGCTATTACTGTTTTAGTTTTTATTGCAAACTGAAAAGATTTCCTCTCCCAATCAGTCTTCTTTCCTAAGAGCAAAATAAGTATATATTGCACTAATGGCTCTTTAACATGTTGCCTGAACCTTTCTGTTTTGACTGTATTGTAAGAGCCATCTACTGATGGTAAAGGCATTTCAAACCATGCACCATACTGGGAACCTTAGTCTGGACATTGAATAGAGTCAAAGTTACAAGGTAAGTTGCTGACACTGAGTCTGCACATGCTAATTGGAAAAAGTGTTTTAAAACTTGTGTAACATGCTTCTTATGCAGTCTTTAAAAATTCACATCACTTGCTCTTTTTCTTGTTTCCTTTAGGAAAACAATTATATTGAAGGAAGTGTTTTCATATAGATCTTTCTCTGTAGGATATGTTTATGCTGTTTATCTTTTCTAAATAAAGTTTTTCCTTGCAGGAAATCTTGGAACAGGTAACAGTTCTTAACCTGGATACAGGAGAACGTGTGCCACTCAGTATTGCTGAAGATAAGTTACCACAATGCATTAACCCTCTCTCCTTGCATATCATGAGAC
>Ga0209755_10008332_pt1 | contig 11097 bp, 7 predicted proteins | sample TergutCo191P1_FD_187301 | JGI IMG/M metagenome (GOLD analysis project Ga0209755, IMG submission 187301) | Cornitermes sp. P1 segment gut microbial communities from Petit-Saut dam, French Guiana - Co191P1 (SPAdes) (version 2) | ecosystem: Host-associated > Arthropoda: Insects > Digestive system >... | reverse complement strand
TGTACATTTCACAAAAACAAAGCGCGTTGTTAGATGTACTCAGGACTTGTTAGATGTACTCAGGACAGTGACAGAATGGTTCTGATGTAGTTGAAAAATCATGGAATACACACGTACATGACGAAAATAGCGACATGCTCTTAGCCCACGGCGGCTGTTCAGCTGGTCGCAGGGAACACGCGCTACCTTATCCTGGTCGACAGCATTCGGAGGTTAATGTGTTTCGGCAATGGCGTATCGTGTCCGTGTCACAGGAAATGTTACACCCACGGACCGTAGAAACACTAGCCACTGAAGATGACAAAATTGCAGCTGTGGTACGAGAGCGCTGGAGCTCACGCTATGTCGCACGAGAACTGGGACTACTCCAACCGAGGGAAGTCTAAGTACTTTGTGACGATCAATATTTTCCATGACATTACTCACGGTGCTCAAACGTGTTATCCTGTGATTGTCCTCCGCAAGCACAATTCTGCGAATGCGTACCGTTTCAACAACACTCTGTGGACAGGTGATGCGTGTATTAAACGTCCACTAAGTCACCTCTAGGCATGGGATAATCCTCCTCCTATGCGCGAAAATATCAAGTCCGCTTCAGCGTCAACATTTGGGTTGGTATCGTCGGGAATATTGGCTTTGGCCCCAGTCTGCTAACGGACTGAATGCTGAACTAGAGCAGTTTACGCCTGTCGTCTGCCTTGAAACGGCTGGAGGCCTCTTCGAAAACCTACTGTAGCTACGAGGCATCCACAGTGTGATCATTTTACACTTCACGCCATTTGACAGTACCGAGTATCTCTAAAAAGTCGTAAAAAATTTCGGCGTATTTTTAGGAAGGAATCACGCCTTCAGCAGCTTGTAGGCGAATTTCGTTTCAGCTTGTGCATACATAAATTTTATTATGCTTTACAAAACTACGTCGTTAGTGTCAATTTTACATTAAAAACTGAAGACCATTAACAGATGGAGTCCACTTAAAGAGACAGCGACACGTACAGGGTCCTCATTCCATCTAAAAACAATCGTTTGCAACTTGCTGCCCCTCATTCGCCGCGTATGTGGGAGGTCGGGTCGCGGGCTACGTTCATACAATAAACGAACCGACAGGAAGTGAAAATCCATGCCTGTAAGATAAAATAATGACCCCATATATATGCATGCTTATACATGTGTGTGTGTGTGTGTGTGTAAGAATGCATGCATTCGTGTGTGTGTATATGTGTGCGTGTATGTGTTTCACATGCATGACAGCAGGCTGGATACTGTCCAGAAATAGCATGCCTACATTACACAAATGTGTAAATAGGGAAGATCTGAAACCGAGAATCCAGACACCGATCACCGAGGCTGATTTGTTGTCCTCTTTCGTGTTACAAATGGAACACTAAGCCTATATCACACTCTACAGTCATCGGTCCCATGCATTGGTATAAATAATCACTCACCGAACACCATTGCTAGCTTCGTAGACAACTTGTAGAGTAAAACATAAGATGATACCTCTCTGTCACACACAAACTGTCACTCTGTTGTCGAAAGACAATCTACTGTGGAAACACCCGTGAAGGTGTCTTTCTTATGCTGAAGGTAAGCCTAGCCTGGAACGGGGACATTTAACACTGTATAATTACAAAGAACATCCAACTGCAAATCACATATCTACAGTTAATTTATCTTATGCTAAAGAAAGTAACAGAACGGCGTAGTGGTAACACACTAAATTTGCACTTCCGTCTTCGTAACTCGGTCGGATTACCGGCTGACCTGACTTCAGATTTTTATAGTTTTTCTCGCCGTCTCCAGTGAATGTCAAGATATACCTACCTACCTACCTACCACATCACCCGCATCCAAAATTTATTAACATATTCTCGTCTCACTCGCCGGTATATCAGTTATGCTGTTAAACCAGCATCATTGAAGGACTTAAAAATTAACGAATTTAGAACACAGCTCTCAGCTTCCTGCATCCTGAATCTTCTCGAAAGAATTCCGTAACGTTGTACTGTGATCGAGACGCATAAGACAGGGAAAGAACGACGAGTTAAAGTACGATACTGAGAATTTAACAATGTGTGAAGCTTATATAATTAATTGTATGTCGTAATTAATATTTTCTAAGCTAGGTGTTCAGGCTCTTTCACGCATTACAAATTATAGTTTAATATTTAGTACTGAAACCATATTCTTGAAAATTACATTTTAAGAATCCTGTAGTATTTCACATGCCAGTTACAAGCTTGCAACGTTACATTAGACGGCTATAGCTGCAACACGCCACCCACGAACAGAGCGTTCTGCAGTTGTGCTACAGAAGCAGAGCAGCCGTAATTTCTTCAATCCTGGTGAAACCTTGCGGTCAGTGCTTTGTAAACCGGTAAACTGTAACTGGTACCTGAAGAGTGCAGTCGTATAATTGCGTCCGCCAAACTGCCGGTGTTGACAGAATAATTACTGTATCTTAATTTATGCCACAGTGTCATGTATACTTCTGAGGAAATAATATTAGACAATCACCATATGGTCCATTTTAAATTCTGAACTTGGATAATGTTGAGAAAACTTCGCACTAACATTATGCCACTGGATGACAAATGCCATAAATTTTCATTTCCTACGTTAAGTACTGGAAAAATTGTAAGGCGGAAGAGAAAATACCGGTATTTACTTTAGGGTCCTGAAGTGATAAACCGTAAAATATGTTGGAGAAATATGGAGCTTTCTGACGATGACGTTCTGCCCATCGGGAAGTTCATTTTTAACTGCTGGTTTAATAACGTCAATAATGAAGTCTTGTAGGTAGGAAGGAAAACACTCGTGAGGAAAGACACAGCGAACACACCTACACATTACGCGTGACATTCAATTTGTATGTCCAGAAATGCAGAAGTCAAGAGTTACAAACATGGCGACGACGCGAAAATTGGAGGTTACAACCGACAAATTTGCGTCTACAGCATATGTTCTTTACGTGATAACTTTTTTTAAAGATATAAAAGAAAATCGAAACAATAATAAACACAATCAGTTCGGTGGGAAAGTAATAGATCTGTTGGACTGGAAATCTAAGCAACAAGCGTCTAGGCTTTAAATGTTCTGCCTGTAACTCTTTCTTCTCTTTCAAGCTCTAATGAAGTTGCCATTTTAGTCACACAGTGACAGCTATATTGGATGGCATGTAGGCTGGGCGTCAGAAATAATACCAAACTGGTATAAACGTTCTCAGTCAATTAAAGGCCTCATTATTATTTGGACTTAATTTCCTCTTACCAAGGAGCCAAAAGTCGAATGAGATTGGAAGAATTAACACCAATGGTTATCACGTGTTCGCTAAGGGCTTCGAAGGAGATAGTAATAACATTAAGCAAGGAAATGCCTAAACATGTGCCTGGAATCACAAGAACCCCGTAAAATTATACTCCGGACAGTCAGTAATTCGCCCGACATTCGAAAAAGGAATGTGATCCTACAGTACTGCTGCTACACAAACTATCACGATTGTGAACCGCGGAGCGTCAGTACGTATTCCGCAAGCGTTGTACAACAAAGCTGTTAACTGCGGTGCCACGATTCACATATGGCACGGTAGCCATGACACTAAGTACAAATATAAATCAATTGGTAACAGTGCAGCATGTGTGACCTGCAAAGGAATGACATCAACAAAGACGTCGACCCGTGGCAGAACGGGTCGATTGCGACGAAAAGTGTTCAGCAAGTTAACGAAAGCCGACCGACAGCAAGTGCATGACAACGAAACACAGGATTAACCTTTAGGCGCCGGAATTATTTTTTTTTAAATTTTAGCACACCTGTATATAAAATGTGAATAATACAGGAACCAAATAAGTTAGAATTATGAAACAAACTGCATTTTGAAGAGGAAAAAAACGGAGAGTATATACCATGTTTAAAATAATCAGTACCTATATTTGTTGAATAAATATATAAAACGCAACATTTAGAGGTCAGCGTTGCGGTACGACCACTACATTGGTCGTTAGGCGTCAAAGGGTTAATACTGCCAACGTTCTTCTCAGCTCTTTATGATCAGACTGTAAAAGAAGCCACACACGGCGAGGAAATTCTTAACATACGTGCTAACTAATAATTCGCGCTTCTCATTTAAAAAATGCTCTACAACTCAACACGTTATACGAGGGAAAGTCAAATGAAAACCTTAAAAGTGCGATAAAAATTTGAAACACAGCTCGATTGTCTTGTAAGTTGACAACAATGATACTCGTGGTTTGAAGAGTGGCCGACAGGTGGCAGTACGATGCTGGAATGCAACACGACGGCGCAGTAGTAGTGCAAAGTTAGCGGCCTCGCTTGCAACATGCACCAAAGAAGAAGTGTTCTGTCATCCTTTTTTTTAAAGTAGTGAATGGGTGAAACCCATCGAAATTAATCGACAAATGAAAGTTCAGTATGGTGATGCAGGCGTGTCACTACAGCAAGTGTACGAGTGGACTAGGAAGTTCATGAACGGCATTAGTTCTGTAACAGTCTCTTCTCGACCTGATCAGGCACACCCAATAGTGACACCAGAGGCCATTGCAGCAGTTGAAGCCATCGTGAAGGAAAATCGTCGCATAACAGTGAACGAAATAGCTGCACAATGGAGACTACACAGAAAAATGAAGTCATTGTGTACCTTTTGTGTTCAATAAATTACGAGATAAGAAATGTTCAAGGTTTTCATTTGACTCACTCTCCTACAATGTCGAACTGCAGGATTAATGTGAGCTGTAAGCTGAAAACAATAAGGAAAGGAAAGAGACAATGTACTGCGAAACTTTCAGTAGTTGCCCACGAAATATGAGTACCTCTAAGGATGGCGTAAAACACGCAGAAAAATGTAGGGTGAAATACTGTCTTTATCCTTATTTAATAAAGAGCTGTATTTCAGATGGTTCATATTTATTAAAGTGTGACAGAGGACGTCATAAAACGGAAATTATATTCCACCTTTAAAGAGAAAGAGTTTTCCAAATTAAGTATGAGGTCTGATGCGTCTGATTAAACCTGCAATTGGCAGCACATTAGGGACATGTCAATAACAGATACCAGCATCAAACTAGCTGTGGGCATCAGCGTAAATAAAATATTCAAAACGACCTCAATAAAAGTTACGCGTTTGCGTGTGTGTAAATTGCATTACAGAGGTACAAAACCGGTTCATATGTTGATGACATACCAAATGGTTTTGCAACCAAAACATACTCTGTGTAAAAGGGAACAAAGTGGACAGAACTACTGCAACAACCGTCACGGTATCACATGCATTTTATGCATTTCATTCGCCTTAGGTTTGTGTGTGCGTGCGTGCGCGTGCGTGCGTGACAAAAACGAGAATAGTAAATATGCACTAGTAAAAAATTCCCTTTGAAAATTCAAAGGGGAGTTTGATCATTGTCTTCTCTAGCACTCCCATATAGCATCACACGTTAATCAAGCTTTACTAGCAGTAACGTGTGTAACAATACGGAAAAAGTCACACGATCTTCAAGTCAATCGCGCACACTACACATTGTTCAAACATTTTTCAGATCAGTACCTCGCAATACACGTTTATAATACCGAACAAGAGCATAAAGGCAGCTTGACAAAATAATCGTTTTATGTACCAGTAATCTTGACGTATCTCTCAAAATTGCCAAGCCATACTCACACGTATTAGTAGGGTTGATTATACGCATACGGCTACGTCAAACATTTCTCTTAGCCAAACTATAAAACATCCCATTGCAGAGCTCAGCCTTCATTCTGCAAATTAAAATACGACGACGACTGCCACCTGTTGGGAATGTACAAATAGACACGAAGAGAGACTGGTTTTGTCCTTGATTTTCATATAGATCTTGAGATACATCCTTCAATCACGACTCCAATGGACAAATTTAAAGTTTTGTTTACCGTGTAACATGGCCCAACAAGATGCACTACTTTCTATAAATGGACACTCAGCCTACGAACTTGAAAACGCAGAATCACTAGTGCTCCTACCTAAAAGATACTGCAATACATCAACTGAAGCACATTTTGTATTGCCTTTCATTGCCACAAACTTCCCGAATTACTCTTAGCTATAAGTGCTCTGCACTGTGCAATGTAACGAGAGGCCGACAAACTGACAAACACTGCCCTGCGCTTAATCACGCATATATGGACGTGCACGCCCACTGGAGCACAAAAACTTAAATATCCGTTAAGGTCTACTTTTTATCTACATAATTTCTTTCTTTTATGATCACACATCTTCCTCCTTACTATGTAGGCCTACAAGATTAATTATATTAACAAAAGATCATGTTACTCTGTACCAAGCTACCTGAATATCTGCCACATGCAATGTGTATGCACATTCGTGCCGTATCATCATGTGGTTGCATATGGTAGCTGGCCCCACACCTTCAGGCTGATAAACAAACCTTTTTGTTACTATGCAAAACATAAATGACATTACAAAGGTCATCAGCAAAGCAGTATCAACTACCACAAGCTACAAAGAACAACGCATCAATTATGTGTCTCACACAGCCACTGGATGAAAGATACAGACATCCAAACTGCATTCTACGACATACTATTTCGTACTTGCAACTGTTAGTTTAGCAGCATGACGAGTGCGATACATTGCGACGAAAGTAAAGTAATTCATAAATATTAACTGTCTGCATGGGACAAATGAAAACTCTTGGTCACAAACACGGGCTATGCAAGCGCCGTGCGGACGCCACACTGTTGTTTCCATTGCGCTACAGAGACGTGTTCTAATTAAAGTTGCATAGTTCTCACAATTACGTCATCAGACAAAACGTAAAGAACCTACACTGGACAGCGCAGAATTTCTTCGGTACGTACACCACTCGACATTAGTGACTGGCATTTAAGAAACATCGAGTACGAAATCCCCCTAAGGTATTAATCGTTACATCAACCTTCCGGATATCGAGCGGGCACTATTTATAGTTTTATTTCCATGGAGCACAGGCCCCAATGGGCCAACATGATATACCAGAAACCTTGAGGCATACTTCAAAACAGGATTTTACAGAATAGGTCGGCTTTTTTTTTTTTTTTTTGAGCATTTAGAGATTGTAATGTCAACCGATACATCAGCACCTCTGACTACGACTTACTGCAGCAACCTTGTAATCCCAATAATAACTACTAACAACTCTAGTTTTTACACAATGATATAACAATGAGGGAATAGTAAGGATTAAGGCTTTCTGCACATATACAAGGTTCATGCTGGTATTTCTCTATAGATGCAGCATCTGAAAGAAATGATGAAGAACGGATTCTCCAGAACTTTCCGTTACAATTTGATCACATGCAATGGGGAATACAAAAATTGTTCCTTTAAGTTACGGTGGCCTCTGGCCTCATCAATGTACAATACCGCTCAGCTGGATATGTTCCTTTGTAACAAGACCTGTCCTTTCTCCGACGAAGAGTTTGTCTTCTGTTTTACTCAGTTTGCGCGGAATGCTAAGGGCCTGTGCTCTATATGGACGCTCAAATTCCTCACACGCGAATTCTTTTGTATGCATGTGTCATTACACTGACCCACAAACTCCATAAGAAATACGTTTGTGAGTCCAGACTCGACAAAGCTTCATGTGAAGCAAAAAACTGGCTGCCTCCAGAACACTGGTACAACCATATATATATACTCTTATACAAGCAACTACCATAATTACGAATTTCGTTCTTCTGGGAAACGACGCTGCGTCAGTGGCTAATCAGATCCCAGCGTTTAGAGGCAAGGTAGTGGGCTCACCTTCAACAATCAGAATGTGCCAGTAGAAGGAATTCTCAGCTACACCAGCGCAAAAAGCTCAAAACTGCCTACAAATAAAAATGCAGCTCCGCGATGTGAGGTGCAGGGAGAAAGAAAAGAACAATTCCTTTCACAAGGTGTTTCGCAAATTCATGAACAAGAGACACCACTCTGGGCAGTCCTACACAGAAAAGCGAGCACACAGTGCACATACGGTCCTCTCGAACTGTGGCGAACCACGCTTCCACACCCGCAATCGAACAATTCACTATGCCAGCAAATAATCAAATGTACATTCATCAAACGTCACGCCACAGAATTCAATTCGTGAGATAATTAAGAAATATGTTTTACTCACTTCAAATGAGATACAGTCTTCATGGATGATGAGCAGGTTAAGATTTGGAAGAAAATGGTATTGGTCTTTTCAAGATATCCCAATAAAACCGAAGGAAACTGAGGAAGGCTACGAAGAAGTCACGAAAGCCAGTACCGCAAACACGTTTCCACCTTTATACCTAGAGAATATAAATTTACACCTTTACCGCTACAACAAACGAATAGATTATGGTGCAGATTGTGTGTTATGAACCTTACGGTATGTTCATAAAATATCCTTTCAAGTTCGCCGCTAATTTAAAAGCCGGGCAGCAATAGTGTGAGGAAGGCTGAAAGTACAAAGAAATTCAAACGTTAAAGCATACTTCCTATTACTGGAAATTAATGTCTCTTATAAACAGACAGGCCGGTAGAGACTCATTTGTTTCATGAGATCATTTTGTATTACGCTTTGATGAACAGTTTATGTGTGGGTATTAGCAAAGGATGAATTTCTATAGCACGAGAGAAAGAAATATAATTGTCAGTAATAAATACAAGAGAGGAAATGTTCATTATAATATGTTTTATATGTCTCAGAGCTGAATCAGACATAGAAATATACGATTTCCGGAGGATTTAATGAGATTTGCAGCGTTATTCTGCTGTTTCAAATTACGCCACTGTATTCGATATTGCATGAAAAACGTAAAGAACGCTGTAGCAGACATTGCGAAATTAGCGCACAACGAAATCAAGGAACGCATGATCATAAACATGGCGCTCTCGAAAGCAGTTAAGGAACCCACATTCTTCTTCTACAAGAGACACGCAGTGTCCCAGCCGCGACATGCGCATGCGAATACTTTCGCCTACATGAGACTGTCATTAACTGACACATGACTTTGATTGTCCGATGACCTCCGTATGTTCATGCTTTCGTCCACAAAAAGTACCCGCTGAATTTTCAACGGTCCTCTTGCACTAGCATACTGTATCATACAATCCAATGATCTACATCTGTGAACATGCATAACGTTCACAACTGCGGGTTACATTCCCACTGAAGTTGTCAAAAATAACCTTAAAATATCGCCGCATCGTCATACTTATGATGCGCAAAACGAAGTGTTCAACACCACAGCCATACATACCTGTTTTGATACCAGTCATTGCCAACTTACGGGAAGTTAAAAATAGTTTGTTGTAACCTCTGTAACATTTTACGTTCTACAAGAAAAAACAAAAAAGAAAAAAATATTTAGGACACATTAAATTATTTTAGTATACATATTTACCACACACAGCTCGAAAACACACTATGATTTGGGACGGACTGTCGAAGTGGATTAACTGGCTACAGCTTCAACATACCATTCGGTGGTGCAAGTTGACGTTATATGGACCACACGTTACCTTGTTATTCCTCTTCGTTTATTTAAGTATGCCCATCAATTTCTGAAGATTACGTAGCGTCGAATGGTAGGATCATTAGTTAATAATGAACTCGAATGGATCTTGAAGGAAAGGATCGTGGACCAGTTCCAGGTAGATACGTGGAGGGACCAAGAAAGGCAAAGAAAACTAGTCAAGACAGCCAGTCTCAGGGCAAAATAGGAAACCAGGACTCCGGAATATGAAGCAAGAGCGCTGTAGACTCGACCGCGCCGTTAGTACGAGCCTTTCATGGACAAACCGTTATCATGATACGGATGGAAAAGGAAAATGAACGGGTACAGGGCAAAGACAAAGGCAATTTCGGAGTCTCGCTCCAATTAAAGTAGGACCACCTAGGTGGTATTACTGATGACACGAAAGTATTTCTGTTTTACATATGGAGAACTGTCATATTTACCCGATGAATTCTGAAAGAACGGGCATGTCTCTGACATTGCCAAAATCAATGCCAGCATCCAGTGCTCAATGCACTGAAAATAGTTGGACATATATGTTTTAAAAGCCACACAAACGCTAAGGTGATGAAGTCATCAAACCACGACGCCCACTGTATCTTAGACCTTTCACTTTCTTCTGAACTTAACAAAGGGGTTTATTTCTGTGGCAGACTGCAAGACAAGGGATACTTGATTCAATCAAGCAATTTTAAGGTTTGTATGCTGGCATAATCGCGTCTTTGATGTTAATTTGGAAAAGAATTCACCCAGATCTCTTTAAAAAAAGTGTTCTTTTAAGTCAAAGGATTAGAAGCAGAATCGAGAGTTAACACAGGCTTTGCGTACAATTTAATTAATGTGGAGTACACCTTTGATGTTTTAATGTTGGACCTCGAGTGTAATCAACGGTCACATAACGGAGGGCAACTAAAAGAGGGAAGGATGTTAAGTCAGTTACTAAGCAAAAGCTTCAAGGGTTTTTACAACCGAAGAAGATCTCACGGCAAAGTAACATTGTCTACATTGTCTACATGTCTGAAATACAGAATAAATATTGACCCCTTGAGAGTTGCGAAAACTATATTTAAATTAAAATAAGCCGTTCCGTTTTAGTATGTTATTCAACACAGCCAACACAAATGGCATCTACACCTTCGTCCGAATCTTCAAAGAAGTGTCAAAATACATAAATAGGGCATATGACAATTGAACAACACAGTAACACAGAAATATGCAATCCAAGGAAAACAAATTCTATATAAAACAGGCAGTTCGACGACGAATTCGTAAGGTCCCACAGGTCTACATAGCTGCTAGTGTATTATTATTATTATTATTATTTGTAGTCGTTTGTTGTACTAGTAGTCATTATCTTTATACAGGGTATTTATAATTATAATCCTTGAAACAGACCATGTTTCTTGCGTATATAATGTTACAGCTATTGTGTGGTTATAACAGGTAATGTAACGTTTTTTCCCCCAATAATACAGGTTTGTTATTATTATAATTATTATGTGTGAGAATGCATTAAAGGAGATCTTATTTTCGATGAGTATGTCGAATATAACCCCAGAACAAAGTTTCGCATTG
>Ga0209755_10008331_pt1 | contig 11097 bp, 11 predicted proteins | sample TergutCo191P1_FD_187301 | JGI IMG/M metagenome (GOLD analysis project Ga0209755, IMG submission 187301) | Cornitermes sp. P1 segment gut microbial communities from Petit-Saut dam, French Guiana - Co191P1 (SPAdes) (version 2) | ecosystem: Host-associated > Arthropoda: Insects > Digestive system... | reverse complement strand
TTATTATTTATAATATTATATACCATATATAATATTCATAATTTATTATTCATCAGACTCGCCGTCATCACTCATAACTGAATCGTTATCTTTCACCAAGTCACCATAGTCTTTATCTTCACCATCGTCCTCCTATAGGTGCGAATTAGAACTGTGAACTTTTTTTTTTAAGAAATTGGTAAAAACTAGTGCAGATTAGATTAGAGAATATACGGTATACTGTACATACATATATTTTACAGGTTTGTATACATACTTGTGGTACAGTCACACACTATACAGGACAAGTTTGTCAATCCCCTAACCCCCAGGATATAAACTGTTTTAAATGTGACTTCTGTGTTTAATTTGGACAATGTTTTTTCAGGAACATAACCCTGTCATAAAACGAGACCTGCCTGCATAACTGGCCACAATATTAGCCCACTCATATGCATCCCAAAAATGTAGTACAATTAATAGTCCTTCCCACTTGCATATTATTAACAGCAGTATCTAGTAATCCAGAATCCAACCTATGATGGTAAATAGACTAGCAGCATTTCTTTCATATAACACATTAAAAAGATTTTAACCTATAAATCCTAATTTTTTAATATTCATTTCTTGCCCTCTCACATGTTTCTGACCACAAATCAATCCAAACAAACAATTACAACACCCAAAGTCAGACCGGGAAAAGGAAAAGACTTTTGATTATAGGTTCCACAAATTTTCCCTCTACTATTCTTTAAATGGTATCCGTAAAAAGCAGTCAAAAGGATGTCAAGATGGCAAGACTTACCATGTGGCCCAGGATGACATGTGATGAATGCCGGAAGTCTTCCACCAAAGTGTGGTAATGCGTAGAGAACAAGGTTCGGCATTCCAGATTTCCCAGTTCCTCCACAACAGCTGCAGCAATTGCAGTACCATCAAATGTTGAAGTTCCACGTCCTGAGAGGGGAGCAAAAATGACCAAGAATTACCACTACGGCCAGACATCAGTTTAAAAAAGAATGAACAAACATCACTTATACTACACAATTTTAATGACCCCTGATTTTCAGTAACATTTTTAATTACCTCATTTTAATACTCCTCAATGGCCTGTTTCATACTGGACCTGACATCTTAGGAACCCATCTTGTACTCACTTTTTAAGAACATAGGCATTCACAAATGTATCTATATTACCACTACTGACGTTCATTTTCTGGGTGATTTCACGCACAGAACGGTGATTTTTTTTAATAATAAGCCTATCACCAACTGTGTTCACATGTACATAAACAATGGTGTAAGCCATTACAGGTAAGAATGACCTACCCATTCTGAGACCTGATGCCGCATTACATCCAACAACAAAGCTACACTACTCTAAAAACTTAAAAAACTCACATGTATGAGAATGCTGTCATTGCTGTCCTTGAATGCACTACAGTATTCGTAAATCCATGTTTCTGACAACAAACCACCGCCAAATTGTACTCCAAGTCTTCAGCAAACATTGGCTGGTTTTGAGCCTTCTTTCACCAAAAATATGATTAATATATATTACTGCTCCACCTTCTTACTAATTTCTACAGGCATCACCTAGCAGTATGAGCATTTATATGCATGCAAGTATCATCAATATGTGGAGAAGACACACAAAATGATTACGCCAAAATGACATCGCACAATTCCATGTCTTCAAAGACAGTACTCACCCAGCTCATCCACCAGAACAAGGGAGTGCTTGGTTGCGTGATGCAGGACTGATGCCGTCTCACTCAGCTCTACGTAGAACGTGCTCTCTCCCGCCATGATATCATCACTGGCTCCCAGACGTGTGAATACTCGATCAACAGGTGTGAGCTGGCAGGATGAAGCTGGGACATGGCACCCCTGGAATAACAGTAACGTTAACAAGATATGTGGCTATTTTACATGACAGTTGGTACCTCACACTACAAAGCAAGCACAGATGATAGAATAATTAATGAAGAGTATATATGAAAATATTTTGAAGGCAGTCATGGTCTAATCAGTTCTGGGCCAAGATCTAAACCTGGGACCTCCCAAATATACAGAAGTGCTAATCAATTAACCCCAATATTTAGTGCGGATAAAGAGCAAGCAAGCGGCGTGTCTTACCATATGTGCCATTACAACCAAGAGACCAACTTGGCGCATGAGTGTGGACTTTCCTCCCATGTTTGGTCCAGTGACTAGCACAACATTGGCTTTATTTTCTCCACACCCAATCACAGTATCATTTGGAATGAATCCATCTGCACACGAAACGCAAGGATGGCGGCCATCTGTGATCTTCAAAGAGGGCTGTACAAACAAGCAACAAACTAGATCTTAGTTTAAAAACTATACCATTCTACATCACTGTCCACATGAAATGATAAATTTTAGCTGAAAATCTCTTGGGGGTGGGGGGAAATCACAAAGAGACCAATGTTAATCAAGTTTTGGCATTCTTTACAAAGTAAGAAATAACACCTTATATGGTCACATCTGTCTTCTACTACCCCGACCCAGTATCATTACCTGAACCACTAAACCACAAACTGTCAGAAAACCCCAATTTTCAGCTATACTGACACACAACACAGTTCCAGTATCCACACAATTAATGTCATATAAATGAATAAACAGGTCACAAGTATATCCAATAAACTGCAAAGAATGCCACTTGGAAGTTGTGTGTATTACATTACAGAGGATACCATTTACAATACTGTTAGGAACGTAACACAGCACTGTTCAGACATAGCTAATAAGTGTTCATGGCAGATGGTAAACGTCGAATTAAAGAATAATGAAGATCTGCAATAGCAAATAATTTTTCCTGTTTTTAATCAATAAGAGCTTTCCTCAATCGAACATTCAGTTATGCTATGATTACATAAATTCAAAGGCACTGCAATCACAGAAATACAATCTTTACACATTTATTTGGAGCCAAGAAAGCATAGTCAATGCAGTGACCAGGCAATTGGTGTTTCCTATCCTGGCAGTGGTTAGAGATTTTCTTCTTCTCCAAAACATCCAGAAGGGCTCTGAGGCACACACAGCCTCCTATTCAGTGGTAAGTGGGGTTCTCTCATGGGAGGTAAAGCAGATGGGGCATGGAGTTGACGGCTCACTGCCAACCAGTGCCCAATTTAAGAATGAGTGGAGCTATATCTCTACTACTTACATACACCTTCACGATGAGGACGGACATTATCTTTTTTAAATACTTATTCCTATTTATGGTTTATATGATACGTCTTTCAGTAGTTCAGATCATGCGGTGTCAAACGACAGAACAACTACCAGATAATTGGAAAGAATGTGGATTGGGTTACAGTAGAATCTGAGGTACCACCCCAGTACATGCCAAACTGGGGTGGAGAAAAAAACCTAAATCAAGAGCACTTGTCTCCACACCAAGATTTTAACCCAGGATATCTAGAACACAAAATAGTAGTGCTAACCACAAGATTCAATGCTAAAACAGTAGTCTCTCAGTCATATGGACTACATGAGGGGAAAAGTGGTCCAAATCACCCAGGAATCTGGACCATCAGGAGGAATTTCACAGTATATTTAACACACAAAAAATAACTATTTACAGCTGAAGTCTAACACCTTCAAGCCTAAATATGGCACTCAACAGTCTATTATTATTATTGTGAAAGCAAAAAGACTGAAAGTGAGCTATGATTCTCAACACATTGTGTCATTACTACTGGGGAGTTACAGACTAGTTGGCTCTTCCCACTTCACTCAAACCACCAGTTTCAGAGAAATGATAGTCACAGACACCATGCTATAGATGGCACAAAATTGTCCTGATTACGGAGATCTAGATTACTGCCATCTGGATTACCAAGGCACTATTACTTAACACTGTGTGCTCTTTGTTCAGAAGTTTGTTTTATGACAGACTACTGTGAACTTTACAGACTGCATTATCTTCATACCTTCAATTCCTCAGATGGTAAAACGAACTGAGGGATACACATTTCTTCACCTTCGCTGCGTGCATATTCCACAAGGGACATGAGGACATCCAGCACGGACAGACACTGCACTGCTGTATTCCACACATCAAAGCTACGTAACACAAGGCATCGGCAATCAGTACAGTTACAAATGTTCACCTACTTCAGTCTCTTGACAGTGCAGCATTACGACTGGTATTGAACACCTAGATTTTGCATCATTCCAGTGTACCACCCACTCCTACCTTTCCACGTACTTCCACTCCTCCAACATAATACTGTATTTCAAATTAATTTTTGTAAACCTCATACTTACTTACTCCATGGTGAAGAGCCCTTCTTGAGCAGCTAACTGGTTTGCAGCTAGTCAAGAAATTCCCCGCATTTTATGGAACCCAAAGGTTCATTACCACACTCAAAAGCCTCCGCCACCCGTCCCTATCCTGGGCCAGCCCAATCCAGTCCATACACCCACATCACACCTCCTGGAGATCCATCCTAATATTATCCACCCATCTACGCCTAGGTCTACACAGTGGTATCTTTCCCTCCGGTTTCCCCACCAAGACACTATACGCCCCCCTCTCCTCACCCATACACGCCACATGCCCAGCCCATCGCATTCTTCTAGATATACCTCTCCCCTCTATAAATATGGAACATCCATTTTCCTATATTCCTGAGCACAGCTGCTTGATAACACAGGGAGCCTGCATCCACCAAGAGTGTACAGAACTTGGAGGATCTTCTATGAAACAAGCAGAAATGCAGGGTGAAAACAAACTCTCAATTCTGCCAGATGTAGACTTCCTATGCAATGAAACTCTTGCAACAGCTGTGATGCAGGATTAGAGTAAATTTGACACCTTGCAGACAACACTACTTACCCAAATGGTCACTGACTTGCATAAAGGTCCCAGAAACCTATGTTATTCAAATTTTGTCAGGAACTACAGTAAGCACGTACATACAACACATCATATTTGATACTGTGATGGCACTGCACAGGTAGTAAAAATAAAAAAACAATGACAAATACCCAACTTACCTTAATTTATACCAAGAGATAAATTAGTATATTTAAAAGAGGTAAAATAGCCTGCTTACCTGCTAACATAATTTTCCATTTACTTACTTACTTACTCTATGAAGCAGAGTCCTTCTTGCAAAGCTAAGAGTTTCTCAGATAGTCAAGAAATTCCCTGTATTTTATTGAATCTGAAGGTTCATTACCATGTTTACAAGAGCCTGCAAACTGTCCCTATCCTGAGTCAGATCAATACAGTCCATAATCCCACATCCTACTTCCTGAAGTTCCATCTTAATATTATCCTCCCATCAACACCTGGGTCTTCCAAGTGATTTCTTCTCTCCTGTCTCCTCACAACATTCCTGTATGCACCCCCCCTATCCGACCATACGTGCTACATGCCCCGTCCATCTCATTCTTGATTTGATCATCCAAATAATATTTAGTGTAGTACAGATCATTAAGATCCTCATTATTTAGTGTTCTCCAATCCCCTGTTACCTCATCCCTCTGAGGTCCAAATAATCTCCTCAGCAACTTATTCTCTCACACCCTCAGCCTATGATCCTCTCTCAATGTGAGCGACCAAGTTTCACACCCATACAAAACAACAGGCAAAATTACATTTACTCGAATGCAATACGAGGTTTCTTCCTTAAATTTGGAGCTTAAATATGTGAGGTTGTCTTAAGTTAACACATGAAATGGCAAAATGGACGATGCCCATATGAATCGCTCTGAACTGGACCATGGAGAACCAAACCAAGGCCTGAATCACCAAACCATCAAGTGAGATGTGCACTCATCTGAGATATCATGCAGTGTATAGTGGTACTTCCACACCAACATTTCGGGACAACCTATCGGTCTCAGCTTCAAGGGTCAAGAAATCCAACAGAAAGAACAGAACATGATGGAAGTTAACTGACACAATCTTCTTTTTTGGGTCTTCATCCATTGTCTAATTTTATGAAGAAGCACTATGTTTTGGAAGCCAGCTCTGCTTCCATTTTCAGGCAAACAAGTACCTAACCTGGTGGACCCTTAGACTGAGCTATTCTCAAACACTGGGCACCACAAAAACAGAAACTTGTTAAGATATGTACCTGAAAACAGATATAATCCAAGGGTAGTAACAGTAAAATGGCTAACGAAAAATTCAACATTAACTACAAAACTCAAAAATAAATACTGGATCAATCCATAAATAAAAATCATAAAAAGGGTAATGAACTCAGACTGATCAGACCACAGACACAACACAAAAATCCGGAACACATGAACTTAAATTCGTAACACCACTACACTATCTGTGGAGAAAACTGTGAATCTTCATGGGTTCAACTAAGTTTACAAACCAAGAAATATAAATGTTGTATTTAGTCAGCGTGGATCCCAACAGCATGGCAGCACATCTCACCAGAAGTGACTGTGAAGGGTTTTCAGAAATGCTGTATATCCAGTGCAATGGATGGGACTGATGATGATATGTTGTGCAATGGCAGTAAAGAGGATGGGGATATTAGGAGAGTGTGTGAGGAAGATGAAGGCACTGACTGTGAAGATGGAGACAGTGATAGATTGGCAGAAGTAGATAGAATCTGACATGCATCAATAGTAAAACATTTTTTCTTCCCAGATATTTTATTTTTAGGGGGTCTCTTAGATTTGGATAAATACATTTTCCTTTGGAAGACATGTTTATTTTTTTTGGGGGGGGGGGGGGTTGTCTTTGATTAGAATTGTCTTGCATTCAGGTAAATACAGTATATTTCTGTATATCTTAATCTTTATATTTTTGGTTAGCAAACTGGAAGACAAAAGATGCTGCAGTGCACGATAACAAGCATTCCCTTACTTCAGTCTGCTCTTAACTTCTTCCTGAACAGAACTTTGATCTGTTAAGGTTATTCCCAAATATTTGAACTCTACCACCATTTCAAAGGAATTATTATCATTCTTTATACTGTGACTTCATCCTGCATTCTGATCTTGAGACATGACCATGTACTCAGATTTATCAGCATTTACTAGTCCAGTCTCCTTACTAGCAACTACTGAAGCTTCTGTGTTTTTCTTCATAGCATGTATGCTTCCACCCAATATATTAACATCATCAGCATAACCATAAGCTGATGTGCATAATTTAATTTCAAGCCATCCTGGTTTACCTGAACACTCCTAAAGCAAAGTTGAAAAAAAAAATGGCAACAAAGCATCCCCTTGTTTCAAACCATTCTTAATAGGAAACACGTCAGACAAATATTTGCCAACTTGGACTCTGCAGGAGGTTTCATTCAGACACATTTTTATTAGTCTTACTGGCTTCACAGGGATACCAATCTCAATAAGAATATTATACAAGAACTCCACACAATACTTAAATATATTTTCAGGTATATTTTTATGCGAAGTACAGTCTTGCATAACTATGGATCTGTATACAGAGTACCAACAGCTGACACTAACCACTCAATATCATATAGTGCCTAACCTTATGACAGATTAGAGCTATACCGCTTCAAAACCAACATTCAAAAGAGGCATATAATGACATATACAAGCAAAATCTTTACATAACTTCAAAACAGAAAAGCTGTTTGTGTTCAACCCATGTTTAAGACAGGAATTTTATAGCTAAATGTTGATACAGTGAAACTACTGCTGATATGATTACACCTCAAGCAAGACAATATTTCATGGGGTATTCAATACAACTATCTAAGTTAATGTTGACACGCTGCAAAGTTCACGTCAGTGTAACTGTTAGCCACAACAAATAACAGAATGCATTTAATTTTTTAACTTCTGATGAACACTTCTACTCAAGACACCACCACTTCGTGCTGTAAGAAATAAATAAATAAATAAATAAAAAAAAGAAGAAGTACATTTCAAAATACTTACTCTGCACTAAATCTGGCAAATATCCTCCGATTTAGATCCTTTAATACGCTTTTTTCTTGTTCTTCAGCTGCAATCTGGCGAGATAGCAGCTCCTGACAAAATGAGAACAAACATTTGTTGCACCACAGCAATACACCCATTAAAAAGAAACAAGTACTGTGCATCTTCACACTTTCAGAGCGGTGCAGTTGTGAACTCCATTCTGGTACACTGCATTCCATCAACACTAGGTGTCCATTAGCTACAGTTATGAGACTGCATATTGACCTCATCTTGAAGTAACAATGGTTCAATGAAGAATTCTTCATTAGACCATTGACTCTTGCAGATGAGACCAATACACAGTCTCAAAATGTTGGGCGACAAACACCCAGCAAGAGAGGGCAATATGCCAGAATAATGGAGTTCTCTGTGGAAAAAAATATTAAAGAACATATCTGACTTAAATTTCTATTTCTTCACCATAAAACTGATACAATAAACCTTTCTGAGCCAGTGACACACATAACAGACGTCTTTAATATAACAGATGGGATGAAACACATAAAGATACACCTTCTGACAATTCTTTATTTCAAATTACGAGTGAAAAAATCCTCCAATTACAAAGAATCAACATGGACTCTCCATCTTCTAATTTTATTGCCACTACTTATGCAAACAGAATGCACTAATATGGAGAGAGTATTTGTCATAATTAAGCAACCAAGCCCACAAATGACAGAAGCACCACTAGATGCTATATTTACACTGTGGGTTTTATGAATGACAAACCCTGCCATGGAATCATAGAAGTGAGAAAGCGTTTGACAGAAAAACACACCGAACATCACTGATAGGTGGCAACAATCCTCTTCATGAATGGCAGGCCCTGGGTTCAAATCTTAGCCCAGAGACTGGCTATTTTGGAGTTTTTTTTAAGAAAAAAGAATACCTGTGTAACATCTAATACTAGGCCACAAGCAGTTCCTTACAGGCCATTTCAAATTCATTACTTGCTGATGATCATACAGTCAATCAAAACTGTACTGAATTTCTGGTGGAGCACAACCCAGAACCTCATGTAGAAGTCTATAGAAACAATTAGAGATTCTGCCTGTTCCATGCGAGTACATACTTTCGTAAATGAGCTTCATTATCAATAAGCGGAAATTTTTCAAACAAATACACAATATTAATACAAGGGATAAGCATCATCTTCACAGACCAAATGCCATACAATTTTGTTTACAAAAAAGTACGTTCTATGCTGGCAAAAAAAATTTTCAACAGTTTACCACCTAGTGTGACAATACTCAAGAATGGAAAGAAAATTTAAAGCAGCCTTAAGAAAATACCTACATACACACTGCTTGTACACCGTCGACAAATTTTTTATGTGTAAAGTTGATATATAATACCGTTTTTGTAAAACGTTTGTACTACTGCACACTGTAAATATGTATAGCTCTGTATTTAAGACTTGTTCCACATCCTAAGTAAGAAAGTATTTAAGTAAGTAAGTAAGTATGTAAGTAAGTAAGTAAGTATGTGTGTATGTATGTATGCATGCATGTACGTATATATGTATGTATGTATGTACATATGCATCTAGAAATTCACACCCAGAGACTGCACCAAACAATTTATTTATAAGCAATGGTGATGGAAATGTCACCCATTAGATGTCATCACATATATACTGTCCACTAATAAGGCTACTGCATTTACTCAAATGCAATCACAGTACAAAATTTTTTCTTAGTAGACATTTTAATTTTGGGGTGTCATCTTAGCTTAGGATAAGTATATTTTCCCTTGGCACACACGTTTCATTTGGGTCCTCTTGCATTCAGCTAAATATGGTATTATCAGGAATATATGCCATGTTGCAACATCACACTCAGACTTAATTATGCTTGCTGTGAAAGCTAATGGTGACCCAATATCTTATGAAGGGGTATTTTTATCTCAGTGTTCATCCCAAAATCATTAGGTGGAGGCCATGAAATGTGAATATCCATTCCATACTGCAACAAGACATCCAACTTTATTTTGTGCACAAATTAACTGAAGTCAAGATTTCATAAATGGACTTTTTTCCCCTCAGTATTCATAACTGATTCACACTGTAGAATCTATACATGCAAAATTCCAGATACAATGTATGCAAGCGCAAGTAATAACAACACCTCTAGAAATTTATTTTGTATATTTAGGAAACAAAGAAATTAACTGCACATTTAGTACGTGCTGCACAGTCTCTGTCTTATTTTCCATAAAATGCTGTTTGTTTCATAATTTTATCCTTTTTCTTTTTGTTCAAATAATATTCACATTTTTCACACATCAAGCGCTAAAACTTAAATACCAACATTGTCAAATAAAGATTAAATAAAACACCACGTGATTATCCACCTTGGTTTCGGAGGTCCAGTACTTCTTAAATCCTTTCCTTTGTCCTTGCAATTCATATTCTTTTCCAGCCTTTTTGGTATATGCATCGGGGACTTCAAGCTGGAATCTCTTCCTGTCAGATCCACAATATGTCACCTAAGTCATCAAAAAATCAAACTAATTAAAACAAACACAGTTCACTACAAACAATGTAATCATCTGTGGTTTTACTGTAGAGCTTCAAAATGAATGTATCACCTACAGTAAAGGACCCCACCTCCCATTTAAGGTTTCGTCTATGCAAAGTGTATTTTAACATCAACCTCAGGAAAATCTTAAATGGAGGAAATATAATGTCGAGATTAACGTAAGGTAACTTGAACTGGCTGCAGAAGGAAGGAAACCCCTACATGGACAAGCATGATACAGGTGTTTCACTGTATATACTTACTTACTCCATGGTGCAGAGTAGTCCTTGAGAAGCTAACTGGTTTGAAGCTAGTCAAGAAATTCCCCGCATTTCATGGAACCCGAAGGTTCATTACTGCACTCACACGCATCCACCACCTGTCTCTATCCTGGGCCAGCCCAATCCAGTCCATATACCCACATCCCACCTCCTGGAGATCCATTCTAATATTATCCACCCATTTATGCCTAGCTCTCCCCAGTGTCCTCTTTCCCTCCAGTTTCCCCACCAAGACCCTATACACCTCCCTCTCCTCACCCATATGCGCAACATGCCCAGCCCATCTCATTCTTCTCCATTTTATCACCCGCACAATATTGTGTGAGGAGTACAAATCATTTAGCTCCTCG
>Ga0209755_10008330_pt1 | contig 11097 bp, 10 predicted proteins | sample TergutCo191P1_FD_187301 | JGI IMG/M metagenome (GOLD analysis project Ga0209755, IMG submission 187301) | Cornitermes sp. P1 segment gut microbial communities from Petit-Saut dam, French Guiana - Co191P1 (SPAdes) (version 2) | ecosystem: Host-associated > Arthropoda: Insects > Digestive system... | reverse complement strand
GTCGATGTTGTCAAGCAGTTGGTCCAGTGCGTCCTTTTCCTTTTTCTGTCGTGTCTTGGCCATCTTTTCTCCCTCGGTATTTCTACCACGTTATTGGCCATTTACACAATTTTTAGGACAGGCCCCCAGTTACAATAAAATCAACATTTCCATCAACCCCACATTGCAATATTTTGTTGTCATCTTCGTCTCTGCTAATCTTTGCGGGGGTACTGCTTGACGGTAATTTTACAGAGTAACTTTTAATGATTTCGATATATTTTGTTATTTCGTCTGCACCTGTATTGAATTTTCCCCTAGACATTACCGAAGCAAGTTCTTCCAATATTTCATCATTAACATACAATTCGTCTAAGCCGCTCGCAACCCTCTCAAATACCTTCCTTGGATTTCCAGCCCAATAAAACGACGACACAAAGATGTTTGAATCTAGTACCACTTTCATTTGGTGCTTCTATGTTTTTTTATTTCTTCCATAACATCTTTTTCAGTAAGACCACTTTCCATTGCCACTTGTTCGCCATAGGCAAACAGTTCCTGCAATTTTTCTTTGCGGCTAATATACATCCTTACTGAATTATAGATTAAATCGGTACGAGTAAGAGATTCAGTATTTGCGAAATAATCAATTTGCTTGACAAAATCGTCATCAAACACCAAATTTACAGTCGCTAATGCCATAAAAACCCCTATGTGAATTTACTACACTTCATGGGAGGAAGTCAAGCTTATTTTCGCATGAACAAAATACTATTAATTCACGAATTTATACACAGAAGAGATACCCATAAGTGACGTTGCGCTCCGTGGCACAATCTTCCAGCATGGCTGTTAATTTTGAAACCGTAAGCCAAATCGCTAGGGAATACGCTATGGACATGAGCCAGCAATTGCAAATTGATAAGGCCATTATTTTTGGCTCTTATGCAAAGGGTTATACCAGCAAGCAAAGCGACAATCCTTTTGTTCGGGAAATTTTGGCAACCGGGATAAACCTGTTTCCATAAACCGCGGAGGTCTTTTCCACATTTCTGGAAAACCCAAATTGCTAGGCTAATATTTGTCAAATATTTCGTTGATTGACGCTTCTATCTGACTTTTAATCTCACTCTTCATTGAAACTGGCAAAAGAGGGTAGTAGCCTTCATGACCAGAATCGTTGCCTGTTTTCGTCCGGTCCCTGAACAGGTGGTAAGGTTCTATCCTTAACGCCTTGGCTATTTTTTCGATCATCTCGGTAGAGGGAAATTTTCGCCCCATCTCTATTTCGCCAATATAGCTGGGAGCGGTATTACAGTATTCTGCCAGTTTCATCTGTGTGATATTTTCTTTTTTGCGAAAGTATTTTAAGTTCTGGATAAAAATCTGTTTCAAGCACATCTTTTTTTAGCTAATAGCCAATAAAATCTCTTTACAATTGGCCATAGGCTATGGTATTATTCAGTATATATATAGCTTACGGCTGATGCTATCCAATAATTCTCTCATTTGTGCGTATTATTTTGATGTTGGGTGGTATTTTTTTTTGTTATCACCCGCTGGAAAAGGCACAAGCGATATATTGAGGCTTTTTGCAGTTTTGGCGGGTATTAAAGGTCAAAAGGAGGGCAAACTGAAAAAGTTCAAAGCAATTTATGGTTTGCTGTCTCTTTCGTTCCTCATTGTAGGTATATGTATATACCTTCTCTTTAGGAATCTGGATAACCTATTATTATTTGCATGGGCACCAACGCCCGAATTTGTTGGAGGTGTAGTTATACAACTAACACCATCAATTTTTTAAATAAAAATGCAAAGGATTTATATCGGGTGTTTTTATGGAGCAGGAACAATCCTTGAAGTAAGCCAATTATCAGAAAGGATTCCAGGGACATTTGATTTGTGGGATTTGTTTTTATGGGTATAGGTGCCTTCGCTGAAGGTTTGCTATATAACAAACTTATCAAGAGGAAAATTGCATGAAAAAGGTATGGATAACTCATGTTATTGCGACAATGGCTTTCGTGATTTTTGGTGTACTTGGTATAGCCAGTGCTTCTCCACCACCACCGCCAGCACAGCAACCACCGGCAACAAGCCGTAACACAAACAGATGGCTGTCTTTTACTATAGAGCCATCTCGTATTCACAATGGTGTTATGAATCCTGGAAATACCATCATGTGGCATAGGCTTGGAGACGGAACCAGGATGGAAGTTTTTTTTGATCTAAATCTACCAGCAGAGGATAGCCGTTTTTTTTACATTCAGTTAATGCAAGATTTTGGCTGGCGAAGCACCGGCGGTCGCTGGTCAGCCACAGGATCTGCACGTCACCCTACGCGTGGCACAATGTATGTAAATCCGGCTAGGCGTATGGCGATATATTTTTTCCCGCCAGGAGGCCGTTATGGTGGTTATGCATCGCTCAGAATACGATTCGTCCAATAGGAAATACTATTGGGCATGAGGGAAAGAACATTTGGCAGATAGATCCCTACGAACGGGACAAGCTTTGGCATTCCAGCGTTAAATATATGGAGGCAATATGAAATTGTCCTTTGACAAAAGATACTTCCGCAAATATGAGCGCGAGTCTCATCGTGTGCATGAACCTATGCCTGTAACCTATCAGGTATTCAGCATTAGCGGTCAAAAATATTTTCAACTGGACTGCTATAATAAAAATACCGACATCAAGGAAATAGGGCCTTCCGTGCAGTCAAATCACAAGTTGCAATTCGATAAAGAAACGGCGGAAAGATTTATCGAACTGTTAAAGAAAGAGTTCGGTTTTCAGTAATTGCTGACAATGTGTATTTAAGGAGAGGAGAATTATGTTTTATTTGTTTGGCAAAAGGGTATTTTTGGTTGCTTTATTGGCTTTTCTTTGTACCATGCATTCTTTTGGTCAGGAGCTTATATGGTCAACTTTCAACGTGCCCGGCACACGGACAATCCCCATTGGTTCCGTCAAATCGGAGGTAATGAGAATTTTTGATCAGCATGACTGGCATTCTTTTGATGCAAGGGCTGATGTCGGTTATGCCTTTCGTAGAGACCAATTTCGAAGTGTCCAAACGCTTCTTCAAAGCCTCCCTGTGCAAAATAACCCCACAGCCAGAATACAAGCGCAAGAGCGTAGGCATATAATTGCCGCTATGGACAGTCATCAAAATTTTGCCCTTGCGTTTCGTGGTGTTATTCTATCGAATGTTACAAGAGGAGGGGCACAAAGCACGGACTTAATGCCAGCTACAAGAATAACCATTGTCGCAGGCAATACGGTTATGGTAGTGTCATTTACCAACACTGAACCGGCTATGGGAGCGGGGTATGCAACCAACCAGCACAACAGGCGACAGCTTCAAGAGGATATAAATTATCTGCTTGCAGGTTTCCCACAGACACAGGCTCCACAAGCCCAACGGCCACCTCTGGCACCAAGCCCCCCTGCCAACAGGGTAACCTCTGGTAATCCTGCGGATCATCCAGAAATTTATGCTGTAATGCAACAAGTTGGAATCAACATGGTACTGGGTAGGGACATTAACCAGGATGGCTTGATCGACTGCATTGATGCGGCACTGTGGTTCTGGTATCTGTTCCCCGATAGGAGCAGGGTCCGTATAATGCGTAACATCAATTCTAATACGGGCTTAAACCACTTGTATAACGCCATCCTTATCAATGGCAGATGGTACAACATAGAGCCACAAGTTGTTTGGACTCGCCGCTCATCAATGTGGATGACGTATGTGTGGGGCGCAAGGTATGATCCTAATTTCAGTACCGACCGGACAGACCAGTGGCGCAGGGAGATCAGGCGAACCCAGTTCTAGATCCGACAGGGCGGGTTATGCATCTTGCAATTTGCACCTCCCGCCCTTGAATATAAGTTTTTATGCTCTTCGGCGAAAGCGTCAAGTCACCCCAGCTTCCCACGATTCGCGCCTGTCACATTCGGTACCCGAATATTGACACTTGCAGACCAATTCAATAGACTGGTTGACAGAGGTTTTATGGTGTAGCAAATCGGGGCGTTCGAGGCTAAGACCCATTTTTCGCAGCTTCTAGAAAAAGTCGAACGCGGTGCGGATTGTGTCATTACAAGACGGGGAAAGACGGTGGCAAAGATAATTCCCCTCGAACGAGAAAAAGAGATGTCGCGAAAGGAAGCGTGGAAAAACTGGTCGAGATGAGGAAACTCTACAGGGGCGAGTCTGGTTCGTTTAATGTTCGGGAAACGAAAAGAGCCATGCTCTGCGCCTTGGATGATGGTCTGCGGAAAGCTTCCTGAAAATGCAATGTCCAGTGTTGAGATAACGGTTATATATTTTGTAAAGGAGGATATCAGATGCATTACAGCAAAGTAAAAGACACTTCCCCCTCGCTACTTGGGATGGGGGCGATGCGTCTGCCACAGATAGGCGAAGGGTGGGGAAAGCCGGTCGATTACGCCCGTGCGGAAGAGATTATCGATTACTGCATGGCGCAGGGCGTAAACTATTTTGACACGGCGTATGTATACCACGGCGGCGATTCGGAAAAGTTTTTGGGCAAGGCGTTGTCAAAATATCCGCGCGGCAGTTATTACATTGCCGACAAGTACAACATTCTGGCCCAACCTGATTATCGCATACAGTTCGAGGAGCAGTTGGAACGCCTACAGATGGACTACATTGATTTCTACATGCCGCACGGGATATCCGACAACTTTATGCCCGGCTATCTTGGCAACGGTTGTGTCGAGTATTTTATGGAGGAAAAGCAGAAGGGGCGGATAAAACACCTGGGCTTTTCGTTCCACGGAAAGCCCGAGGTACTGCGCAAGGCCCTGTCGTATTGCGACTGGGATTTTACGATGATTCAGCTAAATTACTACGACTGGTTTCACAGCAACACGAGCGAGCTGTACGGCATTCTTAGGGAAAACAACATTCCAACCATGGCAATGGAATCGGTGCATGGCGGAATGCTGGCATCCTTAACCGAAGACGGCAACGCGCTTTTACGCAGGGCGGAACCGGACAGATCGATTGCGTCCTGGGCGATACGCTTTCTCTTGGGTCTGCCCGATCTTTCCGTCATACTTAGCGGCATGTCGAATGTCGATCAGGCAAAGGATAATATCGCGACCGTTAAAGAAAGAAAATCACTGTCCAATGATGACAAGGAATTGCTCCTACAGGCAAGCACATCGTTGTTCAAGACAATCGCGGCAACCTGCACTTTCTGTCGATACTGCAATTGCCCGCAGGGATTGGACATTCCAAATATCTTGAACGTCTATAACGATTACAAGGCCGGCGGCGAATGGCGGCTAAAGCGATTGTTAGCACTCCCGGAAGAGCATAGACCAGCGGCATGTACCAAATGCAGGGTCTGCGTGGAGCAATGTCCGCAAAATTTGGACATGCCCAAGTACATGGACGAAATGGCGAAGGTCATGAGCAGGTTGTAAAACACGGCGGCTGGGGTGCGTGTGTCGGCGGATACACTGAAAATATCGTTTAGCATAACCGCTTCGCCGCCTACGTGCCCGTCGGACTGTTTCTCCACGACGACTTCGTAAGGCGCGGCGAAAAGCGGCCTTACCGTGAGGCGTTCCGATTCGGTCGCCCCTGATGCTCGATCTTGTCCCTTCCGCTGACGTACGAGTTTTCCGCCACGGCAAGCTCGATCCGGCCTTTCGTGCCGTAACGCCCATCACGTTTTCTATTGCCACGTCGTCGGAAAAGACCGAAGGGTCGCGGACATAGCCGCTGTCGGCCTCGGCGGCAAGGTACATCTCGCGCATTTCCTCGTCGGCGGAAAGCCACCATCTGGCTGGTTTCCCCGTAAACGCCCGCCACCGCCTCGTAGTAAAGTCTGGCCCTGCTACCGCATCCTACCAGCGCGTATCGTTTCCTACCCACTTTACCCCTTGTCGGCAGTGTCCGCAAGTGGGATGGCGCGGACGCTAACCGACCCTTGCAAAGAACCCGGTAAATTCCTTCGCCGCCTTTGCCAATGGCCTGACATTATCCGCAGGTCACGGGTTTCCACGGCCTGGATTTCTACAACCGCACCCTAACAGTCTTAATCTCGAAAGGCCTAAACTCCAATGCCAAGGCGTTCCCCTGCACCGACAAGGCCTTAGGGTTGTCCTCCAGCATGTCCGTTTCACTGGCGGCGCGGAGTTTCCGTGCAAAACGAAGGACGGTACGACACCTGCCGCCCAGGCTTTCGTACAGGCGCAAAACCAGCTCGCCGTCTTCGCTATTTTCCGGCACCTTTACGCATTCCACAATTACCGCATTTCCCTCTATCGTGCAAAGCGATTGCCCAGCCACGTCGTCGGCAATGTTTCCTTCGGCTCGCCCGTCGCCAATCAGCGCGGTTACCGGGGAGTTCAGTTCATAGGCCGAGCGGATCACGCCCGAATCGCCGAAGCCGTCGGCAAAAGGCAGAATCGAATAGGTGAAGTAGTGCGTTCCTCTGTCCGCCTCGGGATCGGGGGCGACGGGGGAGCGCAACAGGGACAGGCGCATCCTACCGCCCTCGACATCGTGGCCATACTTGCAGTCGTTCATAAGGGCAATGCCGCAGCCTTCCTCCTCCAGCGAAATCCACTTGTGTGCGCAAATCTCGAACATGGCGCGGTCCTGCATCAGGCTGCGATGGGTATTCCGCCAGATGTGACCGTACTGAACTTCGCAACGGACCCGGGGGGGGGCAACGGCGGCTGCAAACTCGACCTTGAGCAGTCGCCATTTTTCATGCCAGGAAACCTTTGTCTCAAAGTCGATACGGGGATCGCCGGCGTAACAAATCATGTCCTGAATTAAGCGAGAGACCGTGCCAATATTGTAGACCCGCCGCAGGCGGAAGCATTCGGGCCCGTAGGCAACCAGTTCCGTTGATATTAGCGAAGTTTCCTGTTTGATATGTCTGGTCCAGTCCGCGTCAATGTCCCAGGCATCCCAGAACACTGGCACATCTTCGGCACTGATAATGGCATTGAAGGCACCGCCAGGCGCAACCATTTCGCGGTCCTGCCTTTTGTCGAATAGGCCCGTAATTCTACCGGCATCGTCAAACACCATTTTGTAGAAAGGCGTTTCAAGAATATTGTCACACAAGACGAAAGGCGATTTGACACCGAGGCTCCCCTCCCCCGTCAGCACAGTGTAACCGGCCCAGCCCAAAGACGGGGCTTTGAGGCTACACACCGCCACGTCGTTTCCGTCAATATCCCTGTAACGCTGTATCGGGTAAACCGTGCCATCTCGCCCCTGCAGTGCCGTTACCGTACCGGCCATTTCCCCCGGAATACGCACTATACCTTTTCGATCCCAGGAAAGATCGTTAAAAACGAACAGCGATATTTTCCCGGAGTGATCACTCCCGGACGCATCCCGTGCCGTATCAGGGCCGACAAGAAGACTTTTCGCCTCGTCGCTTATCCGCCCAAGCCAGGCAAGCATCTTGCCCGAATCCTCCTCGGCCTCGGTGTAAACCCGCCCGATGGACGAGCCGGGGATAATGTCATGAAACTGATACGTCAGGGTGCGCTTCCAGCAATCCAGCAGAGCCTCGCGGGGATATTGCCAGCCGCCGTCTTTAGAAGCGTGTTTAAGGGAAGAAAACGCGCACAGGAATTCCGCGTTCCGTAAGGCAAATTCCAGCAAGCGATTGTTGCGCTTGGTGCGTGACTGCGTGGTATACGTGCCCCGGTGAAGCTCCAGATACAACTCGCCGCGCCACTCCGGAAGCTGCCCTTCGGCGTTTTCTGCAAAAATTTCCCCCAAGGCCGCGCTCACGGTTTTCCATGCGGAACGGGGTGCGCCCTCCAGATCGCCAAGCCGACGTGCCATCTCCAGATCCGCGCGAAGGGTCCCCCCTCCCCCGTCCCCTTCGCCGATAGGCTTGACACAGGCGGACTGGACCTCCTTGTGCTGCACCGAATTCCACACGGCGGCAAGTTCCTCTGGAACCACCCTCCCGTTGTATCCAGCCCCGGGCCCCCGCGTCGAAAGAAAGTGTGTTTTGACACTGGTGCCGTCAATGCCCCGCCAAATAAATGTCTCGTAGGGAAAGCGCGTAGTATCGTTCCAGTTTATCTTACTGGTAACAAAATATTTTATGCGGCAACCGCTCAGAATTTGCGGAAGGGCGGCGGCATAACCGAACACGTCGGGCAGCCACAGGGTATCCGCCTCGTAATCAAGCAGTTCCCTGTTAACCTTTTTGCCAACCAGAAACTGCCTTACAAGGCTCTCCCCGGAGGTAACGTTACAGTCGGCCTCAACCCACATGCCGCCGTTGGGTTCCCAGTTGCCGTTTTTGTACGCCTCCCGAATACCAGCGAAAACCTCCGGGTATTCGTTCTTGACGATTTCCAACTGGCAGGGCTGGCTCTGGATAAAAACAAACTCGGGGTATTCGCTGACAAAGCGCAGCATGTTTGCAAAAGTACGCCCCACCTTGCGCTCGGTCTCGCCGATATGCCACAGCCAGGCGTGATCGATGTGGGCATGGCCGATAAGATGCACGGCCGGGGTAGAGGGACCGTTTTTCAGGGCAAGCAAAGGGGCAAGCTGTGCGGATGCGGCGGCGGCCTGTTCTTTCAGTTCGTCGCCCTGCGCGGTCAGGCTAATTCCCATCAACGCTTCGAAAAGCCCTTTCAGGATTCTCGCTTTTCGCAAGGAATTTTCATCGGCAATTTTGGCTGTCTCGAACAGGGCGCGGATATCGTAAAACAGGGAATGTATTGCAGGGATACGTTCAAGCAACGCGCCGCCCTCGAAAGTATTTGGAAAGGCGGGAATCGTTTTGCCAATATTGATAACAATGGACGTGCCCTCGAACGGGCCGCAGCCGCCGTAAAAATGCCCGGAATACGATTCAACATGTAGGGTGTGTTCCTTTCCGTCCGCATCGATGCGGATTTTGTTGTGATACATATTGAAAGCCCCGGACGGCCTGCCGTCGATAAAGGCAAGCGAGTCGGCGTTGGGTGTAACGCTAAGGAAAAGAGGATTCACCCCATCAGTGGCACCGTCGGGAACACGGTATTTCGCACGGAACCAGAAACAGGTCCACTCTTTTCCCCAAGGGGAAGGCGTTTCGATTTTCCGCCATTCCACGTTTTCCGGCGGGGCGCGGTATGTCCTGTCCGCCTCGTACATTTCGAACTCCAAGTCGGCAATTTTCCGGTAGGCGTTCCGTTCAAGGTGATTAAGGTACTGTTCTATTCGCTGCTCAATTTTGGGTATCAACATAACAAGCTCCTCAAATGTAAGTCAATATATCATAATACGGACGTACACTTCAAGGACACGCGGGCAAAGGATTTGAGTATTTTTCGAAATCAAGATTAATTCATCCACCAAACCACAAACTGAAACGTGTCAAGAAAGGGATCGTCTGGCTCGACGGTATACACACTTGCATCTATGATTTCTCCCGTGTCGTTAAGGTTATATTCAAAAATCATGACATTCCAGCCTCTCGTAAATTCCAAAACCCCGTCCTCGAAACCGACAAAACTGACAGGACGATCGATAAAAAACGGTACCGCCATGCGGTATACGGTATCGGTAAAATAGTCCATGACAATTCTGGCACGAAGAGGCACACCGTTCGGCATTTCCGTGGGAAGCTCCGTTCGCAAATTCAGGTGAATGACCATCGCATTTTCGTCACTTACGTCGGAGACATTTTTCCCCATCATCTCTAACCAGTCGCCTATGCTGAACAGATAGTCGGTACCAGCGGGCACGCCATGGCTGACAAACTCCAGCTCGCCGTAGACGATGCTCCCTTTCACGCCGATTGTGGACTGGACGATATGTTGAGAGGAATGAATGCACATCAGATCGTACACGGGAGAACTGAATACCATGATGTCCTGTAGCGGGATAATCTCGATAGCCTGTCCCCTAAGCTCCAACAGGAAATCGCCGTCGTTGTCGGTACCGCAATCGGTTGTACAGCCCGTCAAAATAATGGCCAGAACCAGAGCGCACACCAATCCCATAGCTGACACATTTTGAGAACCTCTTTTTGCCATTATCGATCTCCGTTACAGAATGACAAAACCTTCGGTTCAAAACTCGCCCGCATAACATGCGGGATCCGTTAAGACAGTTTTTGATACCGAAGGCCTTACCGCTTCACGGCACCAGAGGAGACGCCGGGGATGCCTTCAATGCATATAAAATATCGTAAATTTTGCCGAAAAAGGCAAATTTTTCGGGTGAAAAAAATTTGGATATTACAGGCGCAGAGCTACACTTTTGGCAACCGTTGAACTATAATGGTTAAGGAGCCATGTCTAATTATGGTCGGACATTTCCCCCTTTGGGTGTTTTCCAAGGTGTGGCATTTTTCAATAAGGCCCAGTAATTCCTTTATTGCCGCAGAATGCCTTAGTGCATGGGACTAGCTGGGAACCGTAATCAAAAAGCAGGTTCCCACCTCGCTCTCCGATGCGACGGAAACCGACCAGCCGTGGTAATCCACGACCCATTTCACCACGGCCAGCCCTAGCCCCAAACCCTGTTCCCGGCGGGAAGATGTTCCCCGGTAAAACATGTCAAAGATATGCGGCAGGGCCTCCCCATCGATCCCCGGGCCGTTGTCGCGGACGATAATCTCCACGGCGTTTTCAAGGCGGACGGCGGCTATATGGATAACAGATTCCTTGGGCGTGTGGCGAACCGCATTGTGAATCAAATTTTCAAAGGCCCTAAGCACCAACCTTTCGTCCATGGGAACGCAGGTGTTTTCCGGCAGGTTTATGTCGTGGGCCAGCGTGTGCTGCAAAAGTTCAACGTCGCTGCCCATGGTTTTCACGAGTTTTTGCAGAAAGGCTCGCAGATCGATATGCTCAAGCTGCGTCCGCCATTCCCCGGTTTCCATGCGGACAAAGTTTAGAAGATCGTTAATCATGTCCTCAAGCTGATCCGCCTTTTCCGCGATTATTTCCGTCGCGTTGGCGCGGAAGGCGGGATCGTCGGTAATGCCGTCCTCGATTGCCTCGGCATAGCCTTTGATCAGGGCAAGCGGGGTTTTGAGGTCATGGGTAATCCCCATGATAAAGCGGGAACGCCGCAGTTCGTCTACCTTTAGG
>Ga0209755_10008328_pt1 | contig 11100 bp, 5 predicted proteins | sample TergutCo191P1_FD_187301 | JGI IMG/M metagenome (GOLD analysis project Ga0209755, IMG submission 187301) | Cornitermes sp. P1 segment gut microbial communities from Petit-Saut dam, French Guiana - Co191P1 (SPAdes) (version 2) | ecosystem: Host-associated > Arthropoda: Insects > Digestive system >... | reverse complement strand
CGGGTTCCGTGAAATGCGGGGAATTTCTTGACTAGCTGCAAGCCAGTCAGCTGCTCAGGAAGGACTCTGCACCATGGAGTAAGTAAGTAAGTAAGGCTATGGCTGGATTATGTAATAGTGAATATGTTTCATTGCAGTTTTATCATTTCCTTGTTTCAGTAATGTTTGCTTGTAGGTGTCTCAAATAATATAATTTTAGTGAAGCACGCTTTGAACTTCCATCTTTGGAATTGACTACATATATATATATATATATTATACAAGATCTTTCTATTATCATCACACCAAGTAGAGCTGTAGTGCTCAGTACAATGATAGGAGAATCACACCATATAAAAACATGGTTAAGATGATAATGTTTGGCTCAATTGTTGTTATTTTCCTTCAAAATAAATTATTCTAATAATGTACCTTACAGATTAGGTAACTTGTGGTTTATATACATTTTTGTGGGTATGTGCTGCCATGGGCTTCCATTCTGTGTTTTGATTTCTGCAGACACTTTAGGAATACCTGTAGCACAGTATCACTAAATAGTACAAGGATTTTTAATAGGAATTAAAATTATGCATTTTTTGCAAATAAAAAACAAGAGAATGTGAGAGTGACTTTATGCATGTTTTAACCAGTCTTGATTTAGTATAATGCAAGTAGAACAGGGGGAAACAAGAAACTTGACTGACATAAATTCAAACAGTGAATTCTTGATCATCATTACACATCACTTTATTGTCTTCCATTTTGGTGTCAGGTGAGGATGTTGTCAAACTCTTAAGGAAGAGAATATAAGATATTTCCAATGATTCCCTGTCCATTCCTTTTTTTCACCACACTAAAATTAGGACCTTATTACTGTAACATGCAATTTTAACATCTCAGTTTACATTTTTTCTCATTTTTTTTTATAATCATACCAGTCTTAGTAATCCTGTGTTTGTTTGCCATGCTGTTTCAACTGTTGAAGTCAAATCACAAAGTATGTCAGTGCAATTAGTCCTAGTCTATCTCATGGAATTCTCCATCGTCATCATCATGAACGTCAGGATAAATAATACCCATTCAGGATTGTAGCTCTGACTGTCAGTCATCCATATTACAGTTGAGCCAGTGTGGTTGGCCTTTGTAATTGCACTGTTGTCCCTATTTTTTCATGCTGTAATTACCTGCAGGCAAGACACGAAGGAAATTAAAATAGACTTTTATCCACGGTGCATTTTCATTTTGCCAGTTCACTTCTACATTTGACATAGTAGTGAGTGGGAAGGGGGCGCGCAGTTGGTTGAGGCTCTACACTACAGACCGGAAGGTCATGGGTTCGATTCCCGAGGGGGTCACTGGAAATCTTTATTGACACAATCTTTCCAGCCACACTGTGGCCCTGAGGTCGACTCATCCTTTAACAGAAACGAGTACCAGGAATATTTCCTGGGGGATAAAGGCAGCCATTGCATAGGGCTGACAACCTTCATGTGCCAATTGTCATGAAATCTGGCAGCCTAAATCTCTTGGAACCCTCAGGGCCTATCCAGGGATTGGTTTACCTTTGCCTTTACCTTACTGAGTGGGAAGCCAGGATGATATTGCCAGTATATCAACACAACAGGCTGGGCACTCTGGGAGTCCATTTCCAGGGGCAAGGGATTAATGTCTTCTCTCAAATGTCTACCCAGCCTCATATTCTAATTTCTTTCTTCAGGGTACAGCAGCTGGGGTGTGACATTGACCACTCATCACCATAAAAGCATTGAGGTTATGAATGAGTGGAGCTATACTTCCTCTCCCCCTGTGTGGCTTAATGGCATGGACAGGGTCTTCACCTTCCCACCCCCACTGTAGTACTGACCTCAGAATTACTTTCACACTCTGTGTTCCAGTCGCTTGAGCAGTCTTCCTCTGTCAGCCATTTCAGTAACTTGTAATCAGTTCCAAAATTTGGCATAAATTTCCAGTAGTAAATATATCATCCCTGAATAAGCTTTGACAATTGTAATATTCTCAGGGCAACAGGCATTTATTGTGACCTTTATTTGTCCTTCTGCAGATTGAAGTCCAAGATGTATCCCAAGTTCTTTGACTGACCTCTGAAGAATAAACACTTGACTTTTACATGGTATTGATTCAACGTTATGTGGATTTTTGACAGTTTTTACTTGCCTTTTTTTCGTTCACTGCTACTATCAGAATGTCTGTGTACCAGGGTACTCCCTGAATCGTTTTCAGCATGCATCCGTTTTGTGAATTCAATATAGTTGGTACATTTGCCAGTTCAGAATTTTTTTGCTTCCTTAGGCAATGCTACATATTCCTTCCCACCACTAAGGTACTGCAGTCAGTTTCATATTTCCCCCCTCATTGAAATTATTTATTATTGTAAGTACCTACTACAATTTATGCTCCTTGTATGTGGCAAAGATAACTCAGTATGGTCATTATTACCATCTTTCTTTTAATTTTATTTTTTATTTGTTTATTTATTTGTTGGGTGATATAGCCAAGTAAGTTGCATGTAGCTTTGAAGAAGTAAATGTTGCCATTTGAAATGAGCATGTGGCTATCATTTCATTTAATACACTGATTATATTGGTTAGGTGTGCTGCTTTGACGCTGGCTCTTTGTATTATAATATTCATATTGTCACCACTTACCTTTGGGCACAGACTTGAGTTATTGTTTCATTTCATGTGGATATGCCAATAGTAATGTTGATTTTAGATTCTCGCCACCATTGAAATGTTTAATCATCCACATGCTGAACATTTGTACTGTTGTTACTCTTGAAAAAAAAATTTGTACCAGAAATATGAGATTTTTATATTTATTTGATTTTTGTTCTGATATGTCTCGAAACAAGGTTCTCACAGTGGTGTTAATGAAGATTCATGTCTTCTGGAATTTGACACTGTGTTGCTGGACAAGTAGTTCCTGATGTTTTGAAGCATCCTTAAAAGCATCAGGAAATACATACCAAACTAGCCAGTGTCATGTCCCAGCAGACTTGTGTCTTCACTTGAGGTATATATTGAACTTTCATGGTGAAGGTAAGAGCTGATGAATCACTCTAGTAGCTGCTGTCATTAAATTTGTTATCTTTGGCAGTTGTAACCATGTTTACAAATTCTGTATGAAGATTAAAAAATAAAGGAACCAATAACAGCCTTTGAGTTTGTATATGCAAAAGTGGAGCTACTTGTTTAGTCTTGGAGAGGTACAGTTCTTCGTGTCAAGTCATTAGCTTCTGTAGCCATATTACACACTTGGCCACTGATGATGTTATGGTCAGATCACATTGTGACCAATTGTTGTGAGTATTCGGACTGTCTCTAGGTAAAGGAACATGATATTTTAATAGAAGACATCCCATTATGCTTTAATTCTCAAAATAAAATAAAATGATTTATTCTGTCAGAACACAACAACATATGCCATATTAGGATGCTGATGATGTGTTTTGATGGAATAAATCGTTTGATTTTATCTAAAGGAACTTGTGCACAGTTGTCAAAGTGAGCACAGGTAGATCCTGAAAGGGACTTCATATTAAAACCTGTGTCAAAACCCTACCCCAGATCTGGGCAGTGCCTATGAGGCAGAAACTTCTTCATACCCTTTGGACACACCAATCTAGTGCTAATTTCAAAACCAGTGACAGGGCAAGGCAGCATGAAGAGGTCATGGAGACCTTCCCCTGTTGTAACATCTTCTGTAACTCATGTATCCTTTTGAGAGGTAAGCAAAGCCCTTCTAACATGGTCATGCCTCTCCAGTCATATAGTTCATTTCAAAAGCATTCATTTGTTAATGGTTAAATTGTACCATAGCTGATAATCAGTTTCAGAGTACTTCATAGACATGTGAGCCCTATCTACCATGCCTGATTCCATGGTTTTTGTTACTTTTACTAATTACATATCAGATGTTAGAACTTACGTGTATTTTCAAATATTTTGTTGCAGTAGATGATAATGTGCTCCCGTTTAATGGGCTCTGAAAACATGCATAATGAGAGCCCTGAGGTGGAGGACTAAAGTTAGGTAAATGAAGTAACTGCACCTGTGCCAACAACAGGTGATGGTGGATTCATATTGTTTAGGGGATCCATTATGACTTGTGTTTTGTGAGTTTTTCTGTATCACGAAAGTACGTGTATATCCAAGTTACCATAATAATTTACATATGTGAGTTTTGTAATTGAAATATGACATAGTTGCTTGGCATCAAATACAAAAGTGGTTCCAAAAAAATGAACCTGATTTTACATTCCCTTGTAAGACATTTTTCCCATGGAAGGAGTTCTTTGTCCATCATTGGTTGAAAAACTTATGCTAGAAAACACAATATACCTTACTTTAGAGATATGCTGTGACAAGAAGGGTTCTTTTTTTTTTTTGTATAACAAGAACCAATGAAGTACTTTTTTTTATTTTTATTGTTGCACCGTGCATTCTGTAGTTTATTTAATTACACACACCAACACATGCACACATATATATTATATAAGAAGTCTAAAATTTAGGTGAAAACACTTAAAATGTTCCTACATGTTTCGATCACATGCTCATCCTCAGGGAGCATACATTGTTCCCTGCTAAAGTTATAATTTAAAACATTCAGTGAATTACTGTGCTGTGGCAGCATGCTGTCACAGCATCAAAGTTAACGTAACAAAGTAATTCACTGAATGTTTTAAATTATAACTTTAACAAGGAACAATATATGCTCCCTGAGGATGATAATGTGATTGAAACTTGTAGGAACATTTTAAGTGTTTTCATGTAAATTTTAGACTTCGTAAATAATATATATATGTGCATGTGTTGGTGTGTGTAGTTAAACAATGAAGTACTTATTTGTGTAAAAGAAGAAGCAGTGAATTACTTACGTCACTATTCTGACAGTAATGCTTCAGTCTGTATGATATGGCTTGCAGCGACTATAAGTTGATACTAAAAAAATTCAGTGATCTGTTTCTGTGACTAATTTTGCGAGTACCAATTGTGTATGTGAAATTTGTCAGTCATAATTTAAAAGTTTCACACAATCTCTATATTTGCAGTTATTAATAGATAATGTTCCACACAAAACTTTTAGACAGATCTGTGTTTGTGGTCTATATACATACAAAATTTTATATTCCAGTGGTTTACACGCAGTTATTATATTGAAGGGTAAATATAGATTTCACATGGCTGCCAGGTTTTACCTTCTAACAAACAAATAACCAACACGGCGTTTTTTTAATACAGATTTATTACCATACAGAAGAAGGTCCTTAATTTATCTGACAACTAGCATTTGGCACTTTGCACCACTGTGTGCGACCCATGTAGGCTGCATTAATATGCTAAATGAGCCAAGATGAAATGACAGTCAACATTTGTAAGATAAAATAGTAACCATATATTTCATGACTCTACATTAAGGTCTATTAGCATTGAGCCTTCTTCAAATGTTCATGCAACTGTTATGGTGTTATGGCATGGTATTAGAAAGTACACACACCAGATGACCTTTAATGGCAAGATGTTCATTCCAAGTTTCATCGAAATTAATCAGTTGGTTGAAAAGTTATTAGTGGGGACAGATGGACATACAGATGTGATAATGCCAGGTGATTACAGTTCCTTTTATATAAAGGAAGTTAATCCAAAGTGTATCAAGGAAAGGACTAATATGTCTGTAACTGTATGGTAGTAACAGTACATAACTCTGTCTATGTGTTGAAAGCCCCTCCTTTTCACATTACATTTATTAATACAGTGTAGTTATTTTTCTCCTCTTTGTTGCCCTCTGCATGTATCTTTCACTGTCTTTACTTGCTCACTCCATTGCGGCATAAGAGACCGTGAAGAACAGTTATTTGATATTACTAGACACTTAGGGGTAATTTAGGACCCCACACCTGCTCAAATGATTTTTGAGTTGATATCATTCTCTGTGGGTCAGACGAGGTAGACTTTGGGCTATTCGAAATATCAGACTGAAGAGCATAAACCACAGCCGACGTGCTGTCTGAGACCGGAGCATAATGAGCCTCCACACGAGCATCATGGTTAGAAACTGGCTGAAGCGATGTACCCAGTACATTCTGTCACAGAATTAAAAATATTATGTAACAACATTTGTTATTATAATCAAAACAGTATGAACCAACTTAAGAGAACAAGCAACACACATTTTAAAAGCCATACTTATTTCAAATACAGACTCAAAAATTGCAAGTGAAATGTCAAAACAAAAATGAAAGATCTCAGAATTATAAGGCACAGTATGGGCATTCTAAATAATTGTAGACTTACTGTACTTTAAATCAGTTTTAATGTGCACAGTAGGAACAGATGGAATAAACTAGAAGGGAAGGACGATAAAAATGACCAAATTACAGAAATTAAATCTTATTCTTAGAATGATGGAATCAAAAAGGATCGGACAGACAGGGATGTTGCATGCATGGGAGTTTTGTGATATGTGTACATAATTTCAGTTAGAAAGCTTCAAAGAAACACCATTCTGGGGAACTTGAGGGGGGATGGACGTATAATATGAAAATGAATCTCAAGAGTGATTTGGTGTGAGGATGTGGAGTGGATGCAGTTGGCTGCAGCTAGGATCAGTGATGGGCAGGTGTGAAAGTTGTAGTGAAATTTCAGGTTGTAGAAAAGATGAAAATTTCTTTACTGTCAGAATGAATGTGGGCTTCTCAAAAGACTTTGTCCCATGGAGTTAATTCAGTTACAAAGAATAAAAGAAATATGAACAGAAAGAGGAAATACTTTGAAATCACATTTGTGTAAATTGAAATTGAAATTAAATGGAATAAAACGGTTTTTACATATTCATAAAAAAATAAAAATATACTTGAAAATTAATTTCTAGTGAAGATATTCTGTTTTGATGATGATGTCATTAAATTGTATTATACAGGATTATGTATTAATTTTTTAAACCATTAACACTTACTTGTGAATCAAGTTTGTTACATTTATCACATGGCTGCTGTATTTTTAAGTTTTATACCACAGTGGTAAAATTTGCTTTAGTAAACATAATCGACCAATTGACCAATACAGTCTGGGAATCCTAACACTAATAAAATTGGAAATACAATTGAAATTAGGCCTGTTAGGTTCTCTTGTGTTCTGAGAGGTGTTCTTCATTGGGAGTTCATTGGACAGATTCAGTCTGACATTTTGAAACTTAAATGTCAGGTGGAGTGTGACAGATTTTAAATTCAAACAAAATGATATGTTATGTACATCTCAGAAGTGGAACCTGTAATATAACAATTTTCATTCTTGATGAATCTGTCCGGTACAAAATTATTTTAACTATATGCTGAATCCTCTTTTTTTTTTTTCTTTTTTTAAAAAAAAACTTTCTTACTTGCGTAAGTGACTGCGAGCTGCAGGAAATGAGCTGGGGTCTTCCTTGAGGATGAATTTGCGTGTTCCAAGTATATACTGCTTCAGATATGGCTTCCACTCAAGCTCTGTAACATCAAAGTTGAAGATTTTCCGGTCCAGAGGATGCAAGTGCGTCAGTAGTCGTATCACATTATCGTTTGTAAACTGCCACTCATGTGTTGTGAAGAATTCTAGGCATGAAACTGCTCGTTGTAGTTTCTTCTGTACTCGTACCATACTGTGACAAAGAACAGGTGAAGAGTACAGCCTTGATGCACTGCATTTGCTTTAGATATTGTGTTTGTATATTATCTGAGTTGTATAGTACCATTTACAGTCCCCTCTCTCAAAAGCAAAGACACGCCTATTGGTACAGTACCATTTTGTAGCTCCCTTTCTTAAAAACAGATGCCTATTGGTAAAGTACCTTTTTACAGCCTCCTTTCTCAAAAATAAAGAGATGCTTATTGGTACAGTACCACTTTACAGCCCTGTTTCTTAAAAACAAATAGACACATATTGGTACAGTACTATTTTATACACCCCTTTCTAAAAAACAAAATTATGCCTATTAGTACGGTACTAATTTGAAACTCCTACCTTCCTGTACCTCCTAAAAATGTTTGGAAAAATAAAATGGACAAATTTTGTGAATTGTTTTGAAGAGTGAGTGGATATAACACCATTAATACAGTTGAAAGTTGAAACTGTGTGTGATAATAAAACATTCAAAACCTTTGTCACCCATGGCAAGATAAAACATACTTACATGGGCTTCTTGCCAGATACACGTGCGATAGTGTCAAAAATGTAAGCTGGTATCATGTGCAGAGCCATGACACATATATTATTCACTACCCGACTACTCTTGAAGCTTCCGCCAGGGTACCACAGGACGTCATTGAATGGATTCTGGAGAATATGTTCATGTCCAATGTCTTCTATATCACTCCATCTGATAGGATTCAAGTTACCAGATGTGCAGTTGTACACTAGGATGTTGTTGGGCCTAGATCAGTAACACAGTAAGTGCTATCAAACCAATGATATGTGCCCAATAAACTTATGTAACTGACTACTGTTTCTTCTTCTCTATTGATACCAAATGAAATTTTAACTGACTTTAAAATATGGGAAAGGGACTTTACAGAATAAAGGAAAGAAATATTTTTAAGACATAAAGACAGTTACAGGGCACATGGAGGAAAGCCTGTAAACAAAGAAAGAAAGTACCCCTCACGAGAAGACGAGTTTTAGTTTCTGTTTATTTATGTACACAAGTGAAGGCTGGAGATTTCATGATAAAAAATACTGTGTTCAGGCATTCCTGACATGCCACATGGAAATTTTGTTAGAAGACTGCAGTGCAAGAACAGGGAAAGAATGTATTTTATAACTGAGTCTTAGGAACGAACACCCGTGTGGTGACCGGGGAATGAGAATAGCTCCACCGTAGCCCATGCGTGTCGTAAAAGGCGACTAAAATGAGCACCCAGTTCCCGGGGGTATAACTGGGCCACCCTGCCTCTGGGGGACATAAATACAGAGGCCTGGTTCTCCATTTTGGGTTGTGCATGGGGCTCATAACTCCATCACATAAATTACATTCCGTTGTGAATACAAATGATGGTCTCGGACATGAAAATGCACAGACCAAACAGCAATGATATGGCAAAGGAAAACAGCTAATAGAATATAAACTGTGCAAATAAGGACACTAGATTTATATAAATGAGACCTTGGGTTCAGCCACTTTTGATAGTGGAGGGGGATGCTTATGGAGGCCAGGACCCTGAAAGAGTTGTGGAGCCAAAGTTGATGATGGTGATAGGTTTTGATGAAAACAGTAATGTTAATGGACTTGGAATTTTAAACTTTGCCACATAATGAATCTGTACTGTAACATTTAGAAATTTTAACAAACACTTGGTTGTATGTTGGGAAGACACAACTGAGCAAATCATGTCTTAATAGGTAAGAAATTAAGACAGTAGAGCTGACTGTGATGTAAGCATTGTCAGTTGGTTGAAGATGTTTATGATTGAATTTCAATAAGTAAATAACTACACCAAACAGAGTTTCTTTTGGAAAAGTTTAATTGCAAGAAACTCAACAATGTGGAAATAAAAGAACAGCATCAGTTTAGACTTTTGATTATTTGTAGCTTTGGGAAATTTGCATGAAAATAAGCTTCAGAGTTCTAGAGAGACCATAAACGTTTCTACCAAAAAGCAGTCTAGATTCTTACAATTCAAAACTTCTTAAACCATGGTGTGATGATGAATGTTAGAAAAAATTATATGAAATGTAAAAGTCAGAAATGAAACTGTTCTGTACCATGCAAGATGGCCAAATATCTGATTAATGTACACAGTGTGTCACTAGTAGATGTTTCATAAGTAAAGCAAGGGGATAATGGAAAGGTAAAATTAATGATCTTGGAAAATATTACAACCCTATGTACAAATACAGGTAAGTTTAAGATGATTTGCCAAGCAAAAATTAACATTGTAAATCTGTTTACAAATTGTTATTGTGTTTGGAGTAGCTAAGTGGTATAATTAATTCCACCAACTAATGATGTTTTGTATGGGTGTGAAACTTGGTCGCTCGCATGGAGGGAGGAATGTAGGCTGAGGATGTTAAAGAATAGGATGTTGAGGAGAATATTTGGGCATAAGATGGACAAGATAACATGAAGGTAGAGAGAGTTACATAATGAGGAGCTTAATGATTTGTACTCCTCACCCAATGTTGTGCAAGTGATATACCCAAGAAGAATGATATAAGCGTGGCATGTAGCGTGTATGGGGGAGAGGAGAGGCACATACAAGGTTTAGATGGGGGAAACCTGTGGGAAAGAGATGGCCTGGGAGACCCAGCCATAGGAGGGAGGATAATATTACGACAAAATTTTAGAAATTGGGATGTGGGGGTATGGACTGGATTGAGCTGGCTCAGGATAGGGGTAGGTGGTGGGCACTTGTGACTGTGGTAATGAACCTTCAGGTTCCATAAAATGCGGGAAATTTCTTGACTAGCTGAGAACCAGTTAGCTTCTCAAGAAGGACTCTGCTCGACGGAGTAAATAAGTAAGTACTGATGGCACTTGGTGTTAATGATGATTACAAGACTTAATGCATGCAGCTGAACCATTAACACCTGAATCAGTTTTGTTTGTGTTAATAATTTTATAACTTTGCCTGTTCCATGTTATTGCAATGCAAGACATTGATTTTAGCAGGGCGATTAAAAGGGAATAAGACATGGAAAGAATGGCATCTTCTGTAGACAGAAGAATGGTTGTCACCTGGCTGTGGCTGTGTGCCATGCCACAGATATGAGCAGGTTTATGGCAATATCTATAGGAATCAGATCAGCAACCAGGTCACGATAACACAGGATGGTCCTGAGGATGCCCTTCCCTGCACCAGCCAGCAGTCCGGTAGGACCGTTGAGGTTATCTACCCAACCAGGAATGGGTTCCTTCCAGGAAGCAGTCACTGTTGAGAGAACATCAAATTACTAAGCTGTAAAATGGAATGGAGCATATAAGAGATACACTGTGAGACTCAAGTCTTCTGGAATATGGTGCTCTGCTGTTAATCATTACTGCCAGAACCCCAAATGTTGCAAAAATTATTTTATTTAAATTGGGGTTGTGTGTTTTTCATTTATTTATTTATTTATATCTTGAATG
>Ga0209755_10008327_pt1 | contig 11100 bp, 5 predicted proteins | sample TergutCo191P1_FD_187301 | JGI IMG/M metagenome (GOLD analysis project Ga0209755, IMG submission 187301) | Cornitermes sp. P1 segment gut microbial communities from Petit-Saut dam, French Guiana - Co191P1 (SPAdes) (version 2) | ecosystem: Host-associated > Arthropoda: Insects > Digestive system >... | reverse complement strand
GTGATCCCCGTTGCCGACGGTTTCAGCGATTACGCCCAAAAAGTCACCGCCGAGCTGAAGGCTTGCGACATGCGCGTGTCCACCGAGCTTGGCGACGCAAGGCTCAACGCGAAGGTTCGCAACTGCCAGACCCGCAAGGTTCCCTACATGCTGGTCGTCGGGCAGAAGGAGGCGGACGAGGGCACGGTGTCGATTAGGCTACGCGACGGCAAACAGCTTGCGGCGATGAAGGTCGCGGAGTTTGCCAAGTACGCGATGGAGAAAATCGAGAGCCGTTCGCTGGAACTGTAGAGGGTGTTGAGCCATACATTATGAATCGGGTGTCATGGAACAGCTGAATAAATCAGCGGTTCCATGGTTCCGAATGAAAGATTAGTAGTATGCTTCCTCGGTATACACCTCTTCATCCAAGGCAACCGCCTCCGGGGCAGATTCTTCCGCCAGGGCGGGAGGTCCGCTTACCCGTCTGGACATTACCGGAACGAATGAGGCAAAGGTGGGTTCCTCAAAGCCCGAACCGGTTGATACAACGCTCAATGCGGGGTTGGAAGCGTGATGCAACGTAACGTTCCTAACATACTGGGTTATTCCTCTGAATTCAGCCTGACTCGGTATACCGATACCGAAAAAGAACGATCCGGTCGCGCCCGCGCCGGGAAGGTTGGCGGCGGAAAACTGGGCATGTGACGATGCCCCGGAAATATCATACGTTACCGTAAACCATTCGCCTGCAACGGCACCCATGGACGCGAATGTCCTGACCGTGTCGTCCAGAATAAACGGCCCGTTAAAGTTTTCGCCCAAGTTGACGTGGCGGGTTCTGCCACCCTCGGTAAAGTATTCTTCCCTATAAGGCCCCATCAGCCTGACATTGCCGTCATTGCGTTGTTGTATCCTCATGTTTGCCGCGTCCACCATGAATTCTGCGGTAAGCCTGTTAAAGTCGCCCCATACCGTTCCGGCCGGGAGGTCGAACCGAAAAATCGCATAGGCTCCGTTCTCCAGCGTAAGCCTTTCCGTTCCCGGTGGCGGTAACTCCTCGGGTGCGGCGGCGGGTGCGCCGGCACATCCGGTCAGGGCAATCGCCACCGTTATTACGACCGCCGCGAAAAACCATCTCTTCATGTTCATTTCTCCTCCATACGGGATACTGCCCGTGACAGACAAAATCTGGCATAATCGCGCAACGCGCAATTTCCTGTTGTACTTATGTTATCATGATACGACGAATTTTGGAATCCTCCCGTTCCCCCAAAATTTCCAGGAAGCCCCATTTTTTTCACGAAATTGTTTGACAAATCCAGAAAAGAGGGGTAGACTCGGCGCTTGAACAGTTGGGAAATCGCCGGGGTTACCCACGGCGATTCGAGCCACAAAATTTTACAATCGGGGTGTACTTATGAGTAAAACTATCAGGAGGTCTTCTATTACCGCCAAGATAACGGCGGTCTGCTTGACCATCACGACCTTGACGGCACTGATCCTTTCCGTTGCGTTTATCACCAACGCCAGAAGCATAATGCGGGAACAGATAACCGCCAGCACGCAGGACAGTATGCACGCGCTAAGGGATCGGCTTGTCTCGCGCTTCGCCGAATGGGACGCGCTTATGAAGTTTACGGCGGCAAACGCGGCTTCGATTATCGAGCAGGGGCCTTTTGATCCACAGGCCATACATACCATGCTTAGACGCAATGCCGACATTCAGCCGGTGGCATTGGCCCTCTTCACGACAAGCAACATACCGTGGTGGTACGACGCGGGGTGGGCAATTTCCCACAACCAACCCCTTGAATGGACTCCCCAGCCGGACTGGCACAACTGGGAGCGTCCCTGGTTTCTGGCGGCAAAGGCGAACCCCGGGCGCGTCGGGTACGCGCAGCCCTTTTTCAGTGCCCTGTGGCCGGGTGTCCTGATTATAGCCCTGGGGACAAACATATACGACAGCGCGGGCAACGACATAGGTGTTGTCGCCGCCGACATCGAGATCGGCTTTTTGCAGGGCATGGTTGCCGAAACTATTACCATGCCCGGGCACGCGGTACATCTAATCAACAGACAGGGACGTTTCATAACACACCCGGATCCGGATGCCGTTATGGTCGGGGATTTTTTCGACGAGCTTGGGCTTGGCGGCTATCGTAACGACGTTCTCGGCCGACCGTCCTTTTCCTCGATGGACGGCGATTTCTTCGTTTACTCGGAACTTATTCCCGGCATCGACTGGATACTTGTCTCCACCATTCCGACTGCGGCGATTTTTGCCGAAATGAATCAGTTCGTGATTCATATGATATTAATAGGTCTTGCGCTTTTGGTCGTGGCGACCGTCGTGTCAATCGTGTTTACATACAGGGGGCTTACCCTTCCCATCCGCAATATCAAAAGCGTCGCCGGCTCCCTGGCCGCCATGGATTTTGCAGTGGACATCAAGGTAACGGAAAACGACGAAATCGGCGACATGCAGGACGCGATGCTTAGGATTCGCGACAACCTCAAAAAAGGCATCGACGACATTCAAAACGCGCATCTTTCGAAGGCGGTGGATAGAAGCCGAAAGCTCAACGACGTCGTGATGGAATCTTTCAGCGTCATGAAGGGCATGTCCGGCAACATAAGCAACATGGACGGCAACATCAACTCGCAGATGGAGTCCGTGCGGACGGCCGCCAAGTCCGTAAACGACATATTCGGGCGCATAGAGTCCTTCCAAAAAACGGTTCTGGACCAGACCGACAGCATATCCAAATCCTCGCAGTCGATAGAGCACATGGTGGAGAACATTTCCGGCATACGCTCGACGATGGAGGGCACGGAAAAGGTCCTGTCCACGTTCGGCAGGTCGTCCGAGACCGGCAGAAAGATGATCGAGAAACTGTTCGAGGAACTGAAGAACATCGAAACCCAGTCCGCGACGCTTCACGCCGCCAACAGGACCATAGCCGACATTGCGGGCCAGACTAACATTCTGGCGATGAACGCCGCGATAGAGGCCGCCCGGGCGGGGGAAGCCGGCAAGGGTTTCGCGGTGGTCGCCGGGGAGGTCCGCAAGCTTGCGGAGCTTTCCGCCAAGGAATCGGAATCCATCTCCACCGAGATAAAGAACATGGAAAGAGTTATCGCGCAGATAGGGGAAGTGTCGCAGGAAACGGTAAACGCCATGGACACGATATTTGTCGGGGCGAACACCGTGAACACCTCCTTCGGGGCGATAAACGATTCTATCAAAAGTCAGGCCACCGAGGGCGCGCGGGTGCTTGGTGCGCTGAAAACGGTGTACAGTATGACAGAGCAGGTAAAGGCGGATACCGAGATGATCCACCGCCAGAGCAACGCCATACACAAGGAAGTCGGGAAGTTGCAGGAAGTATCGCAGAGGGTAAACGAGGGTGTCGGAAACGTGCGGCGCGCGAGCGACAATATTTCGTCGTTTCTTGAGAACGCCAAGTCGCTTACCGTGTCGGACTAAAAGGATAGGAAGATGAAAATAGCGATTATCGGCTACGGAAAGATGGGAAGAATGGTGGAGCAGATCGCACTGGGGCAGGGGTACCAAATTTCCGCCGTCGTGGATCCGGTCGCCGGCGATTCGTCGGTGCGGGAAATCGCTCCGCCGTCCGGCGCGAAGTTGTTTCGTGAAATAGCCGAGGCGGGCGATCTTTGCAGGGCGGACGTGGCGATCGAGTTTACCCAGCCGGGATCCGCGTTTGCAAACGTTAAGGCTCTTGTCGAGAAGGGGATTCCCACGGTCGTGGGCACGACGGGCTGGACGGAAAGGCTGGACGAGGCAAAGCGGGCGGCGGAAGCGGCCGGCACGGCACTGTTCTGGTCGTCGAACTTTTCCCTCGGGGTGAACGTCTTTTACCGCATAGCGTGGCACGCCGCACAGCTTGCCGATGCCTTTCCGGAGTACGATGTCGGCGGCTTCGAGTCGCATCACAACAAAAAGCTGGACAGCCCCTCCGGAACGGCCCGGACGCTGGTGGAGGGAGTGCTTGCCCGGATGTCCCGGAAGGACACCGCCGTCTGGGAAACCCTGGACCGTCGGCCCGAACCCGGGGAGCTTCACTTTCCCAGTCTGCGCGTCGGCTCCGTGCCCGGGCAGCACAGCCTGTTTCTGGATTCCCCGGCCGACACCATAGAAATAACCCACACCGCCCGCAACCGGGAGGGCTTTGCCTCCGGGGCCGTGCGGGCGGCGAAGTGGCTGGCGGGTTCCGGGAACACCGGAACCCGGAAGGGTTATTTCACGATGGACGACATGCTGAAGGACATACTGGGTTAGTAACTGCCGGGTATTACCTTATTTTTCCGGTACCAGTTGCTTTTCCTTGGCTATCCATTTTTCCAGAACGGCGTTCAGCCTTATCACGTCAACGGGCTTGGACATAAAATCGTTAAAGCTGTTTTCAAGGAAGAACTCGCGCATCCCGGACACGGCGTTGGCCGTGAGTGCCACTATAGGAACTTCCGAGAAGTAGCTGTCGTCTTCGCCAAGTTTTCTTATCTGCTTGGCGGTCTCCACCCCGTCCATTCCCGGCATCATGTGATCCATGAACACTATGTCGTAACGGTTGGACGTTATCGCGCTAAGTGCCATCTCTCCGCTCTTGCACAGGCTGACCTGCATTCCGTACGGCAGAAGCAGGCCCTTGATTACCTTAAGGTTCGTAAGAACGTCGTCAACTACCAGTACGCTTGCTTCCGGCGCGGTAAAACTGGCCGTAAACCCGGTGTTCCCATAGTACAAAGAGCTTCCCTGAATATGGTTCAGCACGTTGGCGACTGGCAGTGCGTACACAGGCATAACAAGGACCGTCATGTTTTTCTCGGGGACAGCCTCCCCGAACTCGGTCAGGATCACGATGCCGGTACCGGTGTCCATCCCCGTTATTGCCTCACGGTTTTTTCTGTACATTTCAAACGAGACGAAGGCAAAGGTGTACCTGCCGGCGGCCAGCTTTTCCAGAAGATCGTCGTCGTCGGCAACCGGTATATGCCTGACCCCAAGGCTGTCCAAAGCGAAGGTCAGCGAATTCGCGTATAGGTCCCGCTTTTCGTAGACAAGAACGTCGTGCTGCCCGGGATCCTCGACACGGCCAATCGGTCTGTTCAGGCGCACCGTCTGGGAGAACGCCACCGTAAAGGTACTGCCTTTTCCGTACTCGGAACGGACGGAGATTTCCCCGCCCATCGCCTTGACTATGTGCTGCGCGATGGCCAGCCCCAGTCCCGCGCCGTCCGTGTTTTTGTTTCTTTCCTTGTCGAACTGGGAGTACTCGTCGAACAGGCTGGCTATGTGTTCCTCTTTTATGCCGCGACCCGAATCCTCGACATCGATGGTCATGGCCACCATATCCTCGCCGTCCATCTTCCCTTTAACACTCAACGAAATGATCCCGCCGCTATCCGTGTACTTTACCGCGTTGCCCAAAAGGTTAAGCAATACCTGACGTATCCTGGCCCCGTCCCCGTGCAGCGAGTTTGGTATGTCGCCGTTCACGTTTACAACGAAGCGAAGATGCGAATCCACGATTTTCATTCGGATTATGCTGATAACATCGTTGAGCAGGGACGAAAGATGATAGTTAGCTGGTACGATCTCCAGTTTTCCCTGTTCGACCTTGGAGAGGTCCAGTATGTCGTTGATTATGGAAAGCAGATTCGTTCCCGCCTGTTTTACCGTAAGAATATGTTCACGGGCGGAACTCATTTTTTCGTCGCGCAGGGCCAGTTCCGTCATTCCTATTATGGCGTTCATCGGCGTTCGCATCTCGTGACTCATTTTCGCCAGGAACTCGCTCTTCGCACGGTCTTTTTCCTCGGCGACCTCCCTCCTGTGCATTTCCGCAGCCATTTCGATGCGCTGTATTTCTGCCATGGCCTGCTTTACCTGACGCAGGTCGTGGTTATATCCCGCCAGGATATATTTGCCCCGGCGCATAAGACGTACAAAGACAATTTCAACGGGCAGTTCATCACCCTCTACGGTAAAGTGCATCCACTCGGATCTGGACGAACCTTCCCGCAAGGCCTGTGTCAAAAGAACGTTGAGTTTTTCTTTCGAAGAGATTCCGCAGGGCTGGTATTCCGGCGAAAGGTTGTCATACTTCTTAAAAAATTCCTTCTTGCTTGACAACCCGTACAGGCTCATGAACTGGCCGTTGCAGTCCACCAAATTAAGCTGCTCGTCCCAGATTTCGATAAACACGGGCGAAGCATCCAGAAGCATGTTGACCATTTCGTAGGCTTCCCGTTCTTTTTCCTCGGCGGCCTTGATCTCGCGCAGATCGTGGACATACGATACAAGCGCGAACTTGTCCTGATAGGGTATCCGCACGATCGTAACTTTGGCGGGCAACGGCTCGCCTTTTACGGTAAGATGCATCCAGTCATGCTGGGATTTTCCTTCCCAGACAGCCTCGCTCGATACCATAAGGATTTTTTCGAACGACGACATGCCGCAGGGCTGGTATTCCGGCGAAAACTGAAGGAACTGCTCCTTGAGCGCGTCATAGCATGTTTTTTTGTCGGAAAACCCGAACATCTTTACCGCTTCCATATTGCAGTCAATAAGGATGTGGTCCGTGTCGTAAAGCATAACGGCCATCGGGGCGGAGTCCAGTATAAGCCTAATGCGCTCGGCCATCTCCCGCTGACGGTCAAGTTCCATCGCCGCCTTGGCATGGCGCAGATCGGTAATGTACGCTGCAACCATATACTTACCCCGGCGCGGAAAACGCACGAGGGTAATTTCCGTGGGCAACGGCTTGCCGTCCAAGGTGTGCATCCACTCGAATCGGACGCGCCCGGTGCTGAATGCCTTCTCTAGGTAGGCCTTTGCCTTTTCCGTTGCGAGCGTGCCGCAGGGCTGGTATTCGGCCCAAAAATTCTTGTAATTCCTTATGTACTCTTCCTTGCTGGGAAGACTGAACAGATCCAGAGCCTGCTGGTTGCCGTCAACCAGATTCATATCCTCGTCCCACAGGTTGAATACCATCGGCGCGGAATTAAAGAATATTTCGTTGATCTCGTTGGCCTCGCGCTCACTTTCCATTATCGCCTTAATCGGGCGCAGATCGACGGTATATGCCGCAACGAAATTCCTGCCCTGACGGGTAAAGCGCACGAGAGTGATTTCCGACGGCAGCAGTTCGCCGCCCATGGTTTGGTGCATCCACTCAAACTGGACACGCCCCTCCTCAAAGGCCTGTCTGACAAAGTTTAACGCCTTCTCCTCCGATTTCGCACCGCAGGGCTGGAACTCCGGCGAAAGGTCCATGAACCGATCGATGTACTGCTGCCGGCTGGAAAGCCCGAACATTTCAATCGATTGCTGGCTTGTTGCTATAAGGGTAAGGGTGTCGTCCCATATGTTCATTATAAAGGGCGATGCGCTAAGAAATATCTCGTTAATCTCGTTGGCCTCGTGCTCCCTTCTCATGGTGGCCCTGAGTTCCTGTAGGACAAGAAGTGCCCCGACAACGCTTATTACCCCAAACAAAACCGCAGCCACCCGGGCCAAATTTGCAAAACGACCGGCGGTGTGCGTGGCGGAATCCACCGCTTCCTGGGTACGGGCCATTATGACGGTGTTTAATTCATTCAGGTAATCCAAAAAGGCGAATCCGTAGGCCTCGAAGACATTGCTGTAGGATATCTGAAGAGCCAGGTCATAGTCCCCTGCGGCACGGGCTTCCATGGCCTTTAGGTCTATCGTCCTCATGCTTGCCTGAAGGGCCAGTGCCCGATTAAGCAGGTATTTTTCGTTTTCGGGAACGTCGTGGTCAACAAAAACCTGCCAAACGGTCCCGAAGCGATCCACGACCTCAAATTCCTCCCGGTACAAATCGCGGCGGAAAGGCTCTCCCATGATAACGTAGGCCCTGGCTATCCGCGTAAGCTCCAGCGAGGCCGTTCGTAGCTCGTGGGTGGCAACGGTAAAAATGTGCCTTACCTCATAGGCCCTGGATTTATCGTTGTTGGCAGCATCGGAAAGCCAGGTAAAGAGAATGTTCACCCCGGCCAAAACCGCAAAGGCGACAATCAATACCTTGATTAGTCTGATTATTCTCACAATTTTACCCCGTCCCGATTCTAAGTGCTATAAATCATACTTCACTGTTTCGTTCGATCTCAAAACGCTTTTCCTTGGGGATCCATCTTTCCAGAATGCCGTTTAGTCTAACCATCTCCACCGGCTTGGGTGTAAAATCATTGAAACCGTTTTTAAGGAAAAACTCCCGCATCCCGGACACGGCGTTGGCCGTAAGCGCCACTATAGGGACCTCCGCAAAATAGCGGTCCCCTACTCCCAGCATCCTTATACGATCCGTGGCCTCCACCCCGTCCATTTCCGGCATCAGGTGATCCATGAAGATCATGTCGTAACGGTTCGCCTTTACCGCGCCGATTGCCATCTCGCCGCTCTTGCACAGGCTGACCTGCATTCCGTACGGCGACAACAAGCCCTTGATCACTTTCAGATTTGTGATAACGTCGTCAACAATAAGAACGTGTGCATCCGGTGCGGTAAACTTGATCTCGAATTTGGCACCGTCAGCGTACAACACAGTTTCCTGCGTCCCGCTCAGCATGTTTGCCAGCGAAAGCGAATGCACCGGCATGGCAAGGGCGGTCATGTTTTTCTCTGGAATCGGCTCCCCAAATTCGGTTAAGATTACGATCTTGGTTTTGGTGTCGATATTTGCCATCGCTTTGGCGTTTCTTTTGTACAGGTCAAAGGACACAAAGGCGAAAGAGTATTTTCCGCCGGCCAGTTTTTCCAGCAGATCCGCGTCGTCGTAAACCGACGTAGAATCAATCCCGAGATCGTCCATGGCAAAGACCAGCGAGTTTGAGTATATGTCCCGTTTCTCGTACACGAGCACGTTCTTACCCTTGGCATCCTCGACCTGGCCAAGCGGCTTGGACATGCGTACCTTTTGGGGGAAGGTTACGGTAAACGTGCTACCCTTTCCGTACTCTGAACGGACATCGATCTTCCCGTCCATCGCCTTTACTATGTGCCATGTAATGGCCAGCCCCAAGCCCGCGCCTTCCGCGTTTTTGTTCTTTTCCCTATCAAACCGCGAGTATTCCTCGAACAGGGTTTTGATGTTGTCCTCTTTTATGCCAATGCCCGAATCCTCGACATCAATCGTCAGGTTTATCGTGTCGCTGTTAATCATCCTTCCGTGGATGGACAGGGAAACAAAGCCGCCGCCCGTGTATTTTACCGCGTTGCCCAAAAGGTTAAGCAGTACCTGGCGTATTCTTCCCTCGTCCCCGCTTAACGAATTGGGTATTCTGCTGTCCACGTTGACGACAAAGCTGAGATTCGCGTCCACGATTTTAACGCGAATCAAGCGTATAACATCGTTAAGCAGGGACGACAAATGATAGTTCGTCGGTACTATGTCCAGCGCGCCTTTTTCGACCTTCGAAATATCCAGAATGTCGTTGATGATTAAAAGCAGGTTCGATCCCGCCTGTTTCACCGTAAGCATATGCTCGCGGGCATCCTCGATTCTGTCGGCACGCAGGGCTAGTTCCGCCATGCCTATAACGGCGTTCATGGGCGTGCGTATTTCGTGGCTCATTCGGGCAAGGAACCTGGTTTTCGCCTGGTTTTCCTCTTCGGCGGTTTGACGACGCTTTTCTTCCCGTAAATCCCGCCTGTACACGGCAAAGCCGTATCCTTTCTGAAGCTTTATGGGCACAATCGTTATCTCGCAGGGAATCGTTTCGCCGTATAACGTTACGGTAGGGATCTCGTACCTGAATACCCCCCTCTGCAAGGCCTTTTCGCATCCCCCGGTTATCAAACGTTCGATTTGCTCTTTGTTTTGCTCATAGGTTAGGAAAGTGCGGCGATAATTTCGAATAAGGTACTTACGGGCAAAACAGGTGTCATTTCCGCGATAGAGGCACTTGTTGCAGTTTGCCACCTTACATCTGTCAAAGTCCTTCTCCTCGGGGTAAACATCGACAAGCGACATGCCTGGCTTTTTAACAAACAGCTCGATGGCAGCCTGATTACATCCTATCGCCTGATACTCCGCGTTCAGAAAGGAACAGGACATGGGGGCGGCATCAAGCAGAAACCTGATCCGCTTCTCCGTCTCGCGTTCCCTTTTGATGGCCGCCTTAATCGGTCGCAAATCGTGGTTATACGCCACAACCACGGGCTTACCGTTGCGCTCGGTACGCACACAGGTAACCTCGACCGGCAGTGGATCCCCGTTCGGCATCTGGTGCATCCACTCAAACATGGAGCTACCGTCCCGCAATGCCTTTTCAACGTAACCAACGGCATTTTTGTACGAAGGCCTACCGGAAGGCTGGAGCGCGGGGGAAAGATCGTGATACCTGTCAATGTACTCCTTTTTGTTTGCAAGGCCGAACACGTCCAGTGTTCGCCGGTTGCAGCCGACTATATTTAGCGTGTCGTCCCATATCTCGATAAACGTGGGCAAGGCCTCAAGAACGGTTTGGGTAACCTCGTCGGCCTCGCTCTTTTTTTCCATGAACATTGGCAGGGTTTCGTTGATTAGCTGGGTCATTTCGGAGGCTTCGGTTTCCTGCTCGGTGGAAGTTCTGGCCTTGCACAACATTCTCCATGTCACAATCAAGCCGGCCATCATAAGCAGAATTATGACCACCGCGCCCAAAATGAGTCCAAAAATATTGTTCACAACAAATGTTTCGAGCATTACCCTGGTTCCATTATACCACAACTCGCAATTTGTACCAATGTATTAAGAACCCACCGGGTCAAAATTACGTTTGAATGTTACGGGGTGTCTTTTGCCATGGCTTCTCATAGCCGGCCGCTTGCGTTATAATTCGGTTTATTATGGGGAATATACTGAACCAGGGGATTTCGGCCTACCAGCAAACGATGCGCCCCCAGACTTCCGCGACAGGCGACAGTCAAGAGCCTTCCCCTCCGGTAAAAACGCCAAAACCAGCCCCGGCAAAGGAAACAATCGCAAAGGCACAGGAAATAATCGCCATGGCCAAGGCGCGGATGCGGGACGAAACCGGCGGGCTGCTTAAAACCGCAGTGCCGCCACAAGGCGAGGGAACCAAAACCCA
>Ga0209755_10008326_pt1 | contig 11101 bp, 11 predicted proteins | sample TergutCo191P1_FD_187301 | JGI IMG/M metagenome (GOLD analysis project Ga0209755, IMG submission 187301) | Cornitermes sp. P1 segment gut microbial communities from Petit-Saut dam, French Guiana - Co191P1 (SPAdes) (version 2) | ecosystem: Host-associated > Arthropoda: Insects > Digestive system... | reverse complement strand
CTTGCCGCATTTGGGGCAATAGTTGAAATGCCAGTGGGCTTCAAGGTTTGCCTGTTCAAACGCCGTTCTGTGTTCCTGCGCCCATATTAACTGGTACGCTTCCTCGTTTTTTATCGAGGTAAAGCCTCCCGCTTCAAATTGAATAACGGGGCTTTTCCATTCTTTTCCGCAGATGTCGCAAAAAAAAATGAACGCAAAATTTTCAATGCTGGAGTGGTCTGTAGACTTTTGCGTCAAAGGACGATTCATATTCTTTATATACAACAAATACCCGTCGTTTTTACCTATAATTTTTATAGGTTCCCCGATTTTTACCCCTTTTTGTACCTGAAATATTTACAGGTCTGTTGTTTTTTACCGTATTTTGTAATTAGTTTAGCTGTATTGTTTACCTCCAGTTTGCGATACAAATTGCTGCGGTGAAAATAAACCGTAGGTACGCTGATTTTCAATGTGTACCTCGTATCTTTTGGCGATACTCATTTCAACAGCATAAATCAGAAAAAAAAACAAGCATTTTATCGTTAATTAAAATTGAAGGTTAAATTAAAAACTTAAGAAAAGGTTCGTATTGGATTGTTCGTAGTTAAAATTTTCATATCAAGATATGGTTTCTTTATTGAAAATTTATTATATTATATTGAGGATGTTTTACAAAAAGCTCATTTTACCGGTATTTTTAATAATTTTCACACACACCGCTCTTGCCGGGGAAAACCCTGCCGCAAGCATTTCTGACGGCGAAAATATTTTTTACTATGAAACTCTCCATGAAGCATTTGAAGAAGCCGCAAAGCCGGATTTTACAAATCTGATTTTTTCAAATCCAAGCGAAACCATACCATCAATAGAAAACCCTGTTGAAATCACACTTCTTGCGGATGTTACATTGGACGAACCGCTGATAACTCCTGACGGCGTTCATATCAGGCTTATCTCTGGGAGCTCCGACAGATATATTCACAGGAGCGAAAACAATCTTGATTATCCGGTTCTTTGGGTGCGCGGAACAGCTTCAAGCGTTACATTGGGAAAGCCGGGCATGGAAACCCGGCTTATTATTGACGGCGGTTACATGGAAGGAAACGAAACTTCCATAAAGGCTCATGCGCCTATTGCCGCGGTCAGCGGACCGGATTCAAAACTGATAATGTATGACAATGTGATTCTTCAAAATAACTATAACATCGGTAATAATCCGTCAGCAAGCTTCTATCAGCTTAGCGGGGGTGTTTATGTCCGCACGTCTACAACAAACTCTGATTTAGAAGCAATCGATCATCTGGCGGAATTCATCATGAAAGGCGGAATTATCAGGGGAAACATTAATGATTTACAAAATCTTCTGCCCAACGGCGGCGGAGTAACAGCGTCCGGTTTCGGCATTTTTACAATGGAAGGCGGAGTGATAATGAACAATACCGCCAGAGGTGTAGGCGGCGGTGTTGTCGCAGGCAGCAGAGCTTCCTTTTACAAGACAGGCGGCATTATCTATGGTTCAAACGCGCCTAAAGGTTACAGGAATACTGCCCTTGGACAGCTCTCTCAGCTAAAAATCTTTGGACACGCGGTTGTTGTGTGCGTCTTCGATCCTGTGTATAGATTCAGAAATGATACAGTTAAAGAAAACGATAATCTTAGTTATACAGGAACGGCATTCGGAAACGGCACTTTTAATAAAGGTGATAAATGGGATGATCCCGCCAAAGCCGCGCGGCGCGGGGTTTTATTTATAATCCTGTCGGCTCTTGCGTTCTGCGCTGCATTTTTCTTTATCATCAGAAACATAATAAAGGCAAAGCAATCAAAAAAAGCAGAACTCGCAAAAACAGCTTTAGATATGGAATTGAAAAAATTTAAACTTTCCGCACGTGAAATAGAAATATGTAAACTGCTCCTTACCGAGCTTTCATTGAAAGATATTAGTTATAATTTAGGTATAACATATTCAGGCGTTAATTTCCACGCTCAAAATGTATACCGTAAATTGAACGTACAAAGCCGGACAGAGCTGTTTGTAAAACTCGGGAAACAAATAATTAACAGTGAACAATTAACAGACTAGCTATATACAAGCCTGCGGTTTATTAAATTAGCAGTTAAGTACCTATTCGCGTAATTCGATGATTCTTAAATTTCACTTGCCTTCTAAGTATATCCCCGCGTTAAAAGGCCGCAGAAGTTTACTCATCGATTCATTATTGATGATCGCCTCTATTATCTGGGAAGCGAGTTCCGCTGATTGGACGATCTCAAGGCCGGGGATGTTCTGTTTGTATGAGGAACAGCAGACTGTGTCGGTGACAATCATGCGGTGTAATAAGTTTTCTTTGGAAAGAGCCTCAAGACGTTCTATCGCGGGTGAAGAGAAAAGCGCGTGAACCGATATTAGATTGATGTCTTTGGGTTTTAAGCCGGCAAGAACGCGGATGAGTTTTTCTACGGAGACGGCAGTGTCGACCATATCGTCAACGATCCAAAGACTCTTGCCTTCTAAAGGATCGGCGGAAAGAATGTTGATGGATTCAATTGTGTTTGGTTTGGAATAGTCGCGCTGTTTGTGCGCGACAACAAGAGGCGCGCCGAATGAGTTTGCAAAAACACGCGCGAGTTTTTCTCCGCCCGCGTCTACAGAACAAAATGCCCAATTTGCCCTTACATCGTTTTCCAGTCTTTCAAAAGTTTTAATGTAAGTATCGCAAAGATGTTTTTTTAAAAGAGTTAGAGCCGGTATGTCGTCAATCGCGCAGAAAGCCGGGTCAAGCATCGTTTTTGATTTGTCCGAGTGAAGCTGAAAGGTTACGATATGTTTCGCGCCAAGGCTTGTCAAGGTTTTTAAATGTACCCATAAACCGACAGAGCTGCGGCGTGTTGTGCGATCCGAGCGCGAACAGGAAATAAACGGTTCAAAAACAAGTATCCTGTTTGCCTGACAGCGGACAAGCGCGTCAACCGCGTGATAAAGCTCGATTTTCGCCTCGTCAACATTAACTCCCGCTTCATTCCGCGCGCTGGAAGAAAAAAGAATGACATCCCGCCCGCGTATCGAATAATTAACGGAAACTTCCATCTCGCCGTCTGCAAAACGGTCGGTATTAAGTAAATCAAGACCGTTTATCTGCTCAGCAATCATGGAAAAACTAGGATAATTTGACAAATATTTAATAACTTGCGCGGCATAGCTCCGCATGGAACGTGTCGCGCAGACTATGAATGGGTTCATATTATCATTATTGATAATTTTCACGAAAAATTCAACTATTTTTATTGGTTTTATAAGTGATTTGTTGCCATTGTACCACGAGTTACTTTACTTTTTTCCAATAATATATGATGATAAAGGACGAGGATGAAATATGAATATTGTTAAATATGTGGATAAAAAGTACGAAAAAATGACTCTAAAGCAGCTTACAGGCGCTCCGGTTGACGCGCTGCAAGGTATTAGCGCAAGTGACGCTAAATTGCTCAAAGACGCGTTCAATGTAAAAAGCATTGCCGACCTTGCGAAGCTTAAATATGTAAAATGGGCAAAGGCTATTTGTTTGCTTGCTGAAGGCGAAGAATAAGCGGAGAAGACCAATGAATATTAATAAATTCCTGAATAAGGAGTATCAAAATATGTCTTTTAAGGAACTTTCCCAATCTCCTTTTAGTCTGATTAAAGGCGTTAGTGAAAGCGATGCCGAGCGTATCAGAGCCGCTTTTAAACCGAAAACTCTTTCAAAATTTGTGAATATTGCCGAAGCGATCGTCACGCTAGCCGAAGGCGAAGAGTAATAACGTAAATGACCAATACTTTCCTGCAAAATATAAGACGGACAGTTTTAGTGCTATCGGGAGCTGTGCTTCTGGCTGTTAATATAAAAACCTTCATTCATGCAGGGGCGCTTCTTCCCGGAGGTTTTACGGGGTTGACCTTGCTTATTCAGGAAATTTGCCGCCGTTTCGGCGGATTTCATGTGCCTTTCAGCGTAATATATTACGCTTTGAACCTTGTGCCGGCGGCGTTCTGCTTCAAGTTTGTCGGTAAGAAATTTACCCTTTATTCAATATTGATGATTATTGTCAGCGGTCTTCTGACAGATTTTATGCCTTCAATGATATCGGATTTTATAAAGACGGATAATGTTCTGCTTTCATCTGTTTTCGGCGGGCTCTTGAACGCGCTCGCGATCAGTCTCTGCCTTCACGCGGACGCTACTTCGGGCGGGACTGATTTTATCGCCATTGCCATTTCAGAAAAGTACCGCAAAGACGCGTGGAATTATATTCTTGCTATAAATGTTGTAATTTTAGCCGTTGCGGGTATTCTTTTTGGAGAAGGCGCGCTGGACAGAGTTCTGTATTCCATAATTTTCCAGTTTGTGACTACTATGGCGCTTGGATCGCTTTACCGGAATTATCAGCAGAGAACCCTTTTAATAGTCACAAACAAGCCCAATGAAATTTACAAAGCTATAAGCGATCTGGCTAATCACGGCGCGACATTGATTGACTGCCTCGGCAGTTACGATAAAAATACTCGCACCTTTCTTTATTCGGTTGTTACGGCCAGTCAGACTAAAAAACTAATCCCGGAAATCAGGAAAATTGATCCGGAAGCATTTATCAATGTCCTTAAAACACAGCAGCTCAACGGAAGATTTTACCAGCGTCCTAAAGATTGAGTACAGACAAAAAAACCGCGCTGAAGTTCAAATCCCCTCATTTGAATACTTCCGCGCGGCCAAGTGAAATCTCTTTTCATGAAGAGACTTCCCCTGTCAGCTTTCCTATAAGAACCCCTCCCTAAGCTGACAGAAACCTCAAGATTATAGCTTATCAAGCCCCATTTTCTTTATTTCGTCAATAAACTCGTCTAAATTATTAAAATCCTTATAGACCGACGCAAAACGGATGTACGCTACCTTGTCTAATTTGCCGAGTTTCTCTAAAACCATATTTCCAATTATCGAAGTGGAAATTTCACGGCTTCCTTTGCTTAAAATCGCTGTATCGTCTTCTATTTCGTTTACCAGATTTTCAATCTGCATCTGGGAAAACGGTCTTTTTTCAAGCGCCCGGACTATGCCGTGTTCAAGTTTGATACGGTCAAAGGGTTCCCGCCGGTTATCCCTTTTAACCACCATAAATTGCCTTTCGTCAATTTTTTCATAACTGGTAAACCGATAGTTACAGTTGATACACTCTCTCCGCCTCCGAACAGCATCGCCGTTCGCCAGAGACCGTGATTCAACGACCTTATCTTCGATATTACCGCAGTGAGGACATCTCATATAGCGTACTCATCTCCTTTTTGCGCTATATATAGGGTACTATATATAGCGCAATCCTTATATATATATAGTACCGCACATATGGTGTATTTGTCCATTTTCTACGCTATATTTTGTGTACTTTTTAAAAAAAAATTTTTCACACCATATATAGCGTCATTTTCTTAATTGCGGCGCTATATACAGCGTAGGTGATTGTCACCTTGTACGTTTTTTATAATTATGATATGATTACCCAGTTTGGAGGCCGAAATGAAGATAGGCATGGACACCTTTGCCTGCGACGGAGGTAAATCCGGAGTAGGTATGTACTTAACCCAGTTTTTGAAGCGTATACCGCCTTCGGAAGCTCTCTTTGAGCTATTTGGCTGGGAATACGACAGATATATCTACAGTGATGTGGCGCCAAATTTTGAATTTATTCCTCAATGTTCAATTCATGGAAGGACGGCAAACTCATTATGGCATATTTATAAATACCAAAAATTTGCCGCAATAAGACATTTTGACGCTTGTTTTTTTCCGGCGGCGCATAGACATCTTCCCTCTAAATCACCCTGTCCTACAATCGGCGTGGTTCATGATATGTCCGCTTATTGGGGGAATCAAAAGACAAAGTCGAAGCTTGACGCGTTATTACGATTTATTGTGCCTAATTCACTGCGTCATCTGGATATGATTATAGCTATAAGTGATTTTGTTAAACAGCAGCTTGTCGAAAGAGCTCATGTAAAAGAAAATCGAATTGAGGTTGTGTATAACGGCATTGATACGGCGGCTTTTTATCCGCGTCAGCGTAATGAGGAAAGCGTGCTTTTAATTCAACCTTTTAGTTTTAAGCGGCCGTATGTTTTATGCGTATCGAGGATTGAGCATCCTGTAAAGAACCATATCCGGCTTATCGAAGCTTTCGGTATTTTTAAAGAAAGAACAAAATATCCGCACAGGCTTGTATTGGCAGGCGGCGACAGTAATAACGTCTCTGTTGTCAAGGAAGCCGCGGCTGCCTCACCCTGGAGGAACGATATCTTCTTTACCGGGCATTTTCCTTTTAAAAGCCTTCCAGAACTCTATGCGGGCTCGGACTTTGTCGTCTGTCCCTCAATATATGAAGGTTTTGGAATGGGAGTGCTTGAAGCGATGGCGTGCGGGGTTCCGGCGATTTGCGCCCGCGCCGCCTCTCATCCTGAAGTCGCGGAACATGCAGCTCTTTATTTCGACCCGCTAAACACGGAAGATATGGCGGATCGTATGGTAACTGTAAGCACCGACCGTGACATTTACAACGAATGCCGCCGTCTGGGGTTGGAAAGAGCCAGGTCTTTTTCATGGGATCGGTGTGTAGAACGAACGTTACAAATTATTTACCAAACGGCGGGAAAGTGATATACTTTCTTTATGACGCATTTTAACAAAATATGGGTTATTCTAAACCCGACGGCAGGGAAGGGTAAGGCGGCGAAACAACGTCCCAAAATTGAATGTTTGCTTAAAGAAAGTAATCGTGATTTTGAAATCCTTCTGACAAAGGGGCAGGGAGACGCGCTTCAAATGGCGCGTGATTTACCAATCGGTAATGATGATGTTACTGTTGCTGCCGGCGGGGACGGCACCTGTAATGAAGTCATCAACGGGTTGTTGTTAAGACCTCCGAGCTCATCAGCGCCGCTTTTTGGTATTCTTCCTATCGGCAGAGGGAATGATTTTTGCGCTACTCCGGGAATATCAAGCGATATGGATAAAGCCGTTCCTTTTCTTCTTAATACCGACGCGCGTTTAATTGACGCGGGTTTTGTTAAAGGCGGTTTTTTTCCTGACGGAAGGTATTTTGTTAACGGAATTGGAATTGGTTTCGATACCAAGGTTGGTTTTGAAGCCGCAAAATTAAAAATTAAAAGCGGTATTGCCTATGCCGTAGGCGCGATAATACTCATCGCGCGTTATGAGCCGTCTCCTGTTTTAAAAATAAAATTTGACGAAACGGAAGTGACTCTTCCCGCGGTGCTTGTCTCCGTTGTAAACGGCAGGCGCATGGGCGGCAGTTTCTACATGGGCCCTAACGCTCTTCTTGACGACGGTTTACTCGATCTTTGTTATGTGCATCACCGCGCTTCGCGTATGGAGCTTATTAAGATCGTAGGGCATTACACAAAGGGAACCCAGGAAAAGTGCGAGGGTGTTCATTTTGTGCGCGGCAGGTATTTTCACCTAACGGCGCTTGAAGGCGGAATGGCCGCTCACGCGGACGGCGAAACGGTCTGCTATGACGGCAAAGAATTGGAAATAAAATGTATTCCAAGCGCGCTAAGGCTTATCGGATAGGGCGGGAATTTTATGGAGATAAGGAGGCCTGTAGTAACTTTCATTTTAAAAGTTCTATTAAACATTCTCTGTAAAATTGACTGCAAAGAATATACTCATGCTATGAAAAATAACAAACCGTTATTAGTCATTTTTAACCATATTAATTTTCTAGAAGTGCCGATACTTGTTACCTACACTTACCCATTACATGTAACAGGAATTGTAAAATCCGAAACATGGAAAAATCCGGTATTCGCGTTTATTTTTAACACTTATAAAGCCATTCCAATCGTCAGAGGAGGCGCTTTCACCGAAGTGTTCAAACAGGCTCATGAAATGATAAATAACGGGTTTTATATGTGTATCGCGCCGGAAGGCACCCGCAGCAAGGACGGCGTTCTTGGAAAAGGAAAACCCGGCATTATTCAGCTTGCTCTCGAAGCCGGCGTGCCCATTCTTCCTGTGGGTCATCACGGCGGGGAAAATATCTGGAAGAATATCAAAAGATTAAAACGCACTCCTTTTATTTTTAAAGCAGGCCGTCCGTTTAAAATCAACTTTGACGGAAAACCGGACAAGGAGGAGAGGGAATTGATAACCGCGGAAGTGATGGGGCAGATTGCGAAGCTTCTCCCCGAAGAAATGCGCGGTATTTATTCCGAACAGGCGCAGATGGAATGTAAATATCTGGATTTTATATGAAAATACACATTTTTGACGTTGATTATACGATAGTCAGAAAAACATCCGCCGAATATTTTGTAAAAATGGCAATGAAGGAGGGGATAATCCGTTTCTCCCAAATTTGCCGTCTCCCTGTTGAATGGATAAAATACAAACTTGCCCGCCCCGATAATGATTTTATCGAGAATACCGTGAAAAAACTTTCGGGGATTGAAAAACACGATCTTGAGCGCATCGCCGAAGATTGTTTTTTAAAGCGCATAAAACCCAATATTTATAAAGGAGCGGCGGAGCTTATTTGGGACGCGCAGAAAAAAGGGGAGCGCGTAATTTTCGCAACCTCGTCATTTGATTTTATAATAAAACCGCTAGAAAGATTCTTTGGAATAGAAGGCTCTCTGGCAAGCGAAATGGAATACTCTGACGGCAAGACAACAGGTAATCTTGTCGGTTACAGTTTCTTCGGCCAAAAGAAAAAGAAAGCGGCGATGACATGGATGGAAAGAAACTCCATCCGCCCCCAGGACACGCTTTTTTATTCCGACTCTTACACGGACATCCCTCTTCTTGAATACTGCGGAACTCCAGCCGCGGTAAATCCCGACCGTATTCTTTTACGGAAGGCAAAGAAACTTAATTGGAAGGTTTTAAAATTTAAAGAAGTGTTTGGAAAGAAGTAAAACTAATAAATGGCCGAATACTTCTCTTCAATGTACCTTAAAAACGGTTCAACCGATAATTCTTCGCCTGTAACTTTTTTAAGTAATTCAGCCGGTTCAAGGCGTCTTCCCCATTTATGAATATTATCGGAAAGCCATTCATGTACCGGTGAAAAATTCCCTTTGGCTATCAATCCTTCAAAATCGGGAATATCGGATTTTAATTTTTCAAAGAATTGGAGGCCGTAAAGATTGCCGAGAGCGTAACTGGGGAAATAGCCGAAGGAACCGTGCGACCAGTGTACATCCTGAAGAACGCCATCCGCGTCGGTTTCAGGTTCAATTCCAAGGTATTCCTTCATTTTTGATCGCCAAAGAAGAGGAAGATCGCTTGCTTTAATCGAGCCTGAGAAAAGCCCCTGTTCAAGTTCAAAGCGGAGTATAATATGAAGGCTGTAACTTACTTCGTCGGCTTCAACTCTTATCAGAGAAGGTTTGGCAAGATTCACGGCTCTGTAAAAATCATCTGCATTAACCGCGTCAAAACGCCCTGGGATACATTTTTTTAAAACAGGAAATAATCCTTCCCAGAATGGGAGGCTGCGTCCGATTACATTTTCCCAGAGGCGGGACTGCGACTCATGCACACCCATTGAAGTGCCGTCGGCAAGACAAGTCCGGCGCAGCTCTTTGGCAATATTAAGTTCGTAAAAAGCATGACCGCATTCATGAATCGTAGAAAAAATTGATGATAAAAAATTACCTGGCAGATAGCGGGTTGTTATGCGCACATCATGAGAACCAAGTGTAGTAGTGAAAGGATGTGCACTGATATCAAGTCTACCCCTATTTGAATTAAAACCAAGATATTTAGTTAATTCAAGATTGAATCTAGCCTGCGATTCCGCGTCAATTTCATCATTTAAAAATGAACAATCAGGCTCCGGTTTTTGCGCTATTTTTTTAAGCAGCGCGGAAAGCCTCTTTCTTAAAGGGGTAAAGACCGACGCGATTTCTGAAACGCCCATGTTGGGCTCGTATATGTCCAAAAGGCCGTTATACACCCTGCCTTCAAAACCCCAGTACAAAGAACGCTTTTTCGCGAAATCAATCATGGTTTCCAGGTGGGGAAGGAAAGCGTTAAAATCATTATTACGTCTCGCCTCCGCCCATGCAGCGTTGGAAAGCCCTTCCGCTCTCGCGGCTGCCGCCACAAAATCCACCGGCAGCTTTTTCTTTTTATCATAATCCCGCCGCGTTACCTTCAGAAAATCCCTTTCCAGTTCCGGTAATTTCTCATCACCCTGCGGATTATCCGTAACAGAACCCAATTCCTCAAGCAGATGTCCTGTTTCAGAAGAGGTAAAACGCTCATGGTAAAGGCTTTCTAAAAGCGCAAGCTGCTCCGATCTTTCTTCTATGCCAAGAGGAGGAAGATAGGTTTCCATATCCCAGTGAAGCAGAGCAGCGGTACGCTGAAGCAGGCAGCATTCCCTGTCTATCACGTGTAGTTTTTCAAGCGGCGAATTTGTATCCATAATAGTTATAGTAAACTCATATAGCCGGTAAATCAAGGTATCGCATTGCCTTTTAATCCGTGTTCCATCCCACTCTTCACCGCAGCAGCAACTCAAGCAGCTTCCCCTCGTCATCAAGCGCGCACATTGAGCGCAATGCCGACAGCCCTTGAAGGAAACTGTAACTTGCGCTGTTAAACCTGTTGCGGCTGGTAAGAAAGGAGGAAGTCGCGTCGCTTAATTCGGAAACCGATGCCTGAAGAAGGCGGTAGCGCTGCATGACAAATTCAAAACGTCTTTCAGTATATTCAAGAGAACGGCGGGAGGAAAGGACGGAGCCTGCCTGTGATAAAAGATTGAAAAGAGCGGTTTGCAGATTCTCTTCCATTTTAATTTCAGCGTCTTCATACGCAAGTAAAGATCTTTCGTATGTAAGTCTGCGTTGTTTCGTACGGTTGCCTAACACCCAGAAATCAACAGGTATTTCTCCGGTGATTGAAAAACCTCCTGAAGATGCCGCGTTATATTCAGGTAAGAAAGACAGACCGGTTGAAAAAATTGTCGCTCTTATAGTCGGAGAATAATCTCTTTTTGAAAGCGTAAAATTTCTTTCCGCTATTTTGTTGTCCAATCCGGCTTTCGCAAGCGTCAGATTAGA
>Ga0209755_10008325_pt1 | contig 11102 bp, 6 predicted proteins | sample TergutCo191P1_FD_187301 | JGI IMG/M metagenome (GOLD analysis project Ga0209755, IMG submission 187301) | Cornitermes sp. P1 segment gut microbial communities from Petit-Saut dam, French Guiana - Co191P1 (SPAdes) (version 2) | ecosystem: Host-associated > Arthropoda: Insects > Digestive system >... | reverse complement strand
GTTAAACAATGAAATAGTTGACGCCCTTTCGTTTATAGTCCACAGGGATAAGGCCTATGCCAGAGGGCGTAAAATTGTAGAAAAGCTAAAAGAAAACATTCCCCGCCAGTTGTTTGAAGTGCCTGTACAGGCGGCTATCGGCGGAAAAATTATAGCCAGAGAGACTATACGGGCTTTGCGCAAGGATGTTCTTGCCAAATGTTACGGCGGCGACATCACACGCAAGAAAAAGTTGCTCGAAAAGCAAAAAGAAGGCAAAAAGCGTATGCGCAGTCTGGGAAGCGTAAATGTCCCGCAAGACGCATTCATGGCAGTCTTGAAATTAGACGAGTAGGAGAAAAGCAATGAAGTTATACAATTCGATGACAATGAAAAAAGAGGATTTTATCCCTCTTGAGCCGGGTAAGGTGAAAATGTACGCTTGCGGTCCGACGGTTTATAATCTGTTCCATATCGGCAACGCCCGCCCGCTGATACTGTTCGATGTTCTTCGCCGCTATATGGAATACCGCAATTATGACGTCACATTTGTACAAAACTTCACAGATATTGATGATAAAATCATAAATCGCGCAAACGAAGAAGGGATTTCCTGCGGCGATGTTTCCGAAAAGTATATAGGCGAATATTGGACTGACGCAGATGGTCTCGGTGTGCATAGGGCGAATATTCATCCAAAAGCAACAGAGCATGTCGGGGAGATAATTGACATGATATCGACGCTGATCGAAAAAGGTCTTGCTTATCAAAGAGGAAGCAATGTGTATTATCGCACTGAGGCATTCCCCGGATATGGCAAGCTTTCACGTCAGCCTCTCGATGAGCTGCAAGCAGGCGCACGTGTCGATGTAACAGAAGAAAAAGAACACCCCGTTGACTTTGCCTTGTGGAAAGGTGCAAAACCCGGAGAGCCTTACTGGGATTCTCCGTGGGGCGAGGGCAGACCGGGCTGGCATATCGAGTGTTCGGCAATGGCAAGTAAATATCTTGGAGAGACAATAGACATACATGGCGGCGGTCAAGACCTCATTTTTCCGCATCATGAAAATGAAATCGCCCAGTCGGAGGGCGCAAGCGGCAGTGAGTTTGTCCGCTACTGGATTCACAATGGATTTATCAGCGTAGATAAAGAAAAAATGTCAAAATCTCTCGGCAACTTCTTCACAGTGCGCGAAGCCGCCGAAACTTATGGGTACGAGAATATCCGCATGTTTATGTTAATGAGCCACTACAGAAGCCCGCTCAATTACTCCGGCGATATTCTCCTTCAATCAAAAAGTGCTCTTGAGAGGATAAAAACAGCAAAAAACAGTTTAGAATTTATAAGTAAAAACGGATGCGATACCATAAAAACGAGCGAGAAAGAATTTATCGCGTCATTTCCTCGTTTTCGTGAGCGGTTTATCGAAGCGATGGATGATGACCTAAACACGGCGGACGCGATTTCAGTAATCTTTGAGTTGGTGCGCGAGAGCAACAGCATTGCCGCCGATGAAAACCCGTCAAAAGAGTTTGCAAACGCCTCGCTTCAGATACTAAATGAGCTGGCGGATGTGCTGGGCTTGTTATATGCGGATACGAAAAGCGAAACGCTCGATGAAGAAGTTGAAGAACTAATCAAGGCTCGTCAATCCGCAAGAGAAAATAAGGATTGGGCAAATGCGGACGCTATTCGGGATAAGCTCAGTGAAATGGGCATAATCCTTGAAGATACACCTCAAGGCGTCAAATGGAAAAAAAGTTAATCAGCAAAAACTGCTTGGAGCGGCGGATGGGTCATATTCGAGTTTGTTGTACGTTATGATAAACCCGTCAATGTTATTGCCGGAGATATCAAATTCACTGTTTAGCGGCAGCCTTATCTCGTCCCCCGTTGTGAAATAGATTCCGTACAGAATTCCGTCATGCTCGAACTCAAAGGGTTCTTCAAAGGTGTAGTCACGGAGCATTTCCAGATATTCTTCAAGAACCAGGTTTTTTTCTTGAATGACAACCGAGTGCGGCAGTCCCACAAATCTGTAATGCCACGGCTCGTATTCGGTTTGGGTGATGTCGAACCTGTTTTCAGGAAAACGCAGTATAAACCCAAAGTTATGCGCATTTCGGCTAAACCATGCTGTTGCTCCTGTTCCGGTGAACGTGCTTTGCGAGCCGCCTGCATAAACCCCAAAGTCAAAGGCAAGCCCGGTGTGATGTTCACTATGACCCGGAAGCGCTACCCAACGTAAGGCTCCCGTGCGTCCCATGCGTCTGGTGTAGTCATCGAGTATTCTCTGCTGAGAATCATAGGTACGAAATCCGCTTATGACGGCAATGGTGTTATTGCCTGTTTCGTCTATAAAAACCTCCATCATCTCACTAAGATGTGCCACAACATGGCGGCTGAGCATATAGTTATCCCCCAAAACCCTGAAAAATACAGTCCTCTCTTCCGGGATATTTACAAGGTCAAGGCGCGCGGAGAGCGAGAATGTATGTTCATGATTGACCAGAACAAGATTGCCGCGGTGTATTTCCGAGCTATCTATGTTGATTGTAATATAGCCGGCATCCATCGGATTAGGATATAGCACATCTTCAAGTTCACCGCGCGTGTCGTCATCCGGCTCAGACTCTGGCTCGCCGTCCGCTTCATGTCCATTTTCATCTTCAAAAGTTTCGGCATCTTCAGGCTCACCGGCATCATCCGGCCCGGTCAGTGCTTCCGTCACCACGGGATCTATTGAGCCGACTGATTCATCCGGCGCCGCCGCCTTGTCAGACAACACGTAAACAAGCGCAAATGCCGCTATCACTGAAATCAGCAACACAATGGTTATTGGATATTTCCAAAATCTAAGCCGACTACGCACAAAACTCTCCTAATAAAAGCCATTACAATTTTGCATGCTTCCATAACGCAAAATCATATATCAAAGACATTATACCAAGATTTAACTTAGAAAAAAACACAAAACGATTACAGAATCCATCAAAGTTTTTCTTGCGTTTTTATAGATGCTACAGTATAATTACAGGGCTTTAATACAAGCGTTAACAAGGTGTTAATGAAATACTACTAAAATCGGAGGATGGCTATGGGTTTGGGCGGCATTGAAATGATCATCATGATCGTAGTTATGATTGGAATATTCTACTTCTTCATGATTAGACCTGAGCAAAAAAAGAAAAAGAAACTGGCTGAAATGCGAAAATCTCTCTCGAAGGGCGATACAATAACCACAATCGGCGGCATATTCGGCAAGGTCGTCAATGTTTCCGATGATAAAATTACATTTGAGACAAGCGAGGACAGAGTGCGTATTCAAGTCGCAAAATGGGCGATATCCACTGTTGGTAAAGCAACAGAGGAACCCACAAAATAATTCATAGTTTCGTTGAAAACAGTCCCCTGCTTAAGTCAAAGCAGGGAATTAGTGCAGCGTATACGATAACAGTGGTCTGTGCATTTTTTGCGGCACAGACCACTAATGCATTTGATAAAGCGGAGAACGTCAGCGTCGCTGCGCTAATAATCATTTGTTGCTTCATCGCGGCTTTGCGCAAAAAGCGAGGAAGGCCGATAACTCGGGAAACGAAATTGAGCGATAGACCGTGACGCTCCTTCGCTTGACCTAAACACTATCTGTGTGATTGCTGGGCAGGGTTCCGCGGCTGCTAAAGTCAATACGGTTCTTTTTGTACTCGTACATCATTTTATCCGCTTCCGCAAATAACTCATTGTACGATTGATCCATGGATGTCATAATGGCATATCCCCACGAAACACTTGGCTTTTTTGTTTTCTCGTTTTGAATTTCTCCGCAAAGCGTATTTGCCCTGTGTATAAATTTTTCCGCTATGTCAACACTTCCGTTCGGGGCGATAACAACAAACTCATCGCCTCCTACACGCGCAACAAAAGAAAGTGCCGGTTTAGCCGCCTCAATCACTTTTGCTATAGCCTTGATAAGCTCATCGCCTGCCAGATGACCATAAACATCATTGATGCGCTTAAGTTCATTCATGTCACCCACCAAAATCAGAAGCGGCATATTTTCGCTTTTTAATATGCTTTGAGTATAAATGATGTATGCGTTGCGGTTATATAGGCCTGTAAGGGTGTCGATATGTGCAAGCTCTTCAAAAACGCGCAGCTTAGAGTAAATGTTGGTGACATCGTATATTTCCACAACATACCCGAACATTCTTTGTTTAAATTCCATTTTATGAATGCGCTGCAAAAAGTGAGATTCCTTTCCGTCCTTTGTAACAATGATAACATCCGAATTATGCGGAGAAACTTTGCCGGCATAGCGTTCTATAAACCGCTTGCGATACACAGGATATGCCTCTTTGTACTTTGGCTTGAGGAGCGGCATCTCGTTGTCCCAGTCTCTCCTGTTCCAATCAAGAATCTGATGCCTGCGGTTTAAGACCAAAACAGTAGTGCTCAGACCTCTCATAATAAACTCGCGCGATGTGACAATAACATCAGAGGCGGGCATGATATACATCGAATCAAATAGGGGATAAATAATAAATCCCAATGCAATCGGAGTCGCAAGCGGCACTAATAAGTCAGCTAAAATACTTTGCTGCATCAGTTCATTTATTTGCGAGGTAAATAACGCGGTTATGCCAATAAACAGCGTCAGGGTAATGGTGCTGATCAGCGTGGATTTTGTTGAGCGCCGCGTACGCCTGGGCATTTGATAAAATACGTTGAAGCAGAGCAGATATGCTCTGATTAACGAAAGCGCCGAGTAGGCGTAAAAAATGTTTAAATACCACAATGTCTCAACGGATGCTGGCAGTATGCTTAAAAAGCCGGGGAAAAAGGTATCGCGTAATATAATGAACACGAGAAAAAGCGGAACGATAAGATATAGTATGATAAAAACCGGATGAATTCCTTTATACGAAACCTGCACTCTAATATGCAGCACCAGCAGCGCGGGAAGAAGAACGATACCGATGTACCGCAGGCTGTTAAAAAGTTCCACGTCTCCTAAGTCGGCGGAAAAGAGCATCAGCAACGAAAGCGCTGACCATGTAATGACAGAAACAAAAAGCAATATTAAGAACAGACAGTTCCAGCGTCTCCTGATTTGCTTGTATACCGTTGTGACCAAGAAAAACAGGCAAGCAAGTGTTAAAATACCATATGCAATTCTATGAAGAAGCATATCTCCGAACAGCAAATGCTCAAATTGTTGATTTAGCTCTACCATTTCATCAGTTAGTTCCACTATTCTCTCTCCATTCTTTATTCTCAAGCAACAATACAGCTTATATTTAATGCTTCAACTATATCATAGCGACTGCGATTTGACAATGCAGGAAACTCTGTTAGAATACTGTACATGGAAAAAAAGAAGAGCCGAATAGAGTTTTTAGACGCATTGCGCGGATTTGCTGTTACATTGATGGTCATACACCACGCACTATATAATGCTGCGGCATTTCTTGATGCACCTTGGTGGGTGTACAGAAACCCTGTTTTCAATGTCCTCCAAGCATTATTTATTGGTCTGTTTATTATGGTTTCCGGTGTATCATCCCGATTCTCGCGGGGAAACATTGAGAGAGGCGCAATTGTAGTCGTTATAGCCGTTGTCATTACCTATGTTACAGTTCGGATGGATATGCCTATATACTTTGGCATTTTGCACTTGCTTGGTCTTTTTATGATCTTTTACGGTCTTACAAGAAAGCTTTGGGACAGGATTCCGGGAAAGGCCGCGCCGTTTTTATATATCGCCTTGGTGATTATCAGTGTGCTTATGCGGGTATTGTTATCGCCGAGCTCCGACAATCCGGTGTTACGTGATCTGTTATTTGTGCTCGGCTGGCGTCAGCCGGATTTTGTGAGCTATGATTACCAGGTGATACTGCCATGGATTTTTGTTTTCCTTTTTGGGACATGGGTAGGGGAATACATCCGCAAGGAAAGGTTTCCTGTGTGGTTTTATGAGAAGAAGATCAAGTTTTTTCCCATCGTCGGAAGAAATGCCTTACTGGTATACGTTTTTCACCAACCAATTTTGTTTGGAATAACCATGGTGATAGCGCATTTGATGTAAGTATACCCTTTACCAGAGAAAGCCGGAGCGATAGAATAAAAGCCTGCCGTTGTGAATAATTATTTAATAATCCGAACACAGCGAAACGCCCCTATCGGCGTGCCCCGCCCTATAATCAGGCGTACGCTGCTTCTTTGCGTACCATATTTTCCGCTGTACGTTTGTACTGTAATAATCTCAACCGAGAGGATGAATTTTTGGTTAATTATACATTGACAAGATGGTCTTTATGGTGTAAAGTAACTGTCAAAAGTTTAATGAAGGAGTTCATGGATGATACATACGCAAGGGGAATCAGGGAGTAGGATACACAGTAAATCGCTCTTTTAAAGCATCATTTTATGGGTGCTTTTTTTATGAGCATTATAAGCAATTAACATTTTACATTTTAAAATATGGAGGTTAAAAAGGATGCCACTCAATAAGAACATCAAAAAGACAATGGTTATCGGATCGGGACCCATCGTAATCGGGCAAGCTGCAGAGTTTGATTATGCAGGTACGCAGGCTTGCCGAGTGCTTCGTGAAAACAATATCGAGATTGTTTTGGTCAACTCAAACCCCGCCACAATTATGACCGATAAGAACATTGCAGATAGAATATATATTGAACCGCTCACGCTGACAACAATCAAACGCATCCTCGAAAAGGAGCGTCCCGACAGCATTTTATCCGGGCTTGGCGGGCAGACGGGTCTTACACGCAGTATGCAGCTTGCAAAAGAGGGTTTTTTGGAAAAAATGGGCATACAACTCTTGGGTTCATCGCCGGAAACTATTGATAAAGCAGAGGATCGGCAGATATTTAAGGAGACGATGCTTAAAATCGGACAGCCCTGTGTTCCGTCGGCTATTGCCAATGATGTCGATACTGCGGTGGCGTTTGCCAGGCAAATCGGTTTTCCTGTAATTGTTCGCCCCGCATTTACGCTGGGCGGTGCAGGGGGCGGTATTGCCCCGAATGAGAAAAGGCTTCGTGAAATAGCGACTAATGGGATTTATCTGTCGCCTATTGATCAGGTTCTGATTGAAAAATCCATTGAAGGGTGGAAAGAAATCGAGTTTGAGGTAATGCGTGACAGCAAGGATAACGCTGTTGTCGTGTGTCCTATGGAGAATTTTGACCCCGTAGGCGTGCATACCGGAGACAGTATTGTTGTTGCGCCCTGCACAACGCTCTCAGAGGATGAATATCAAATGCTCAAAGTTGCAGCTCTTGATATTGTTAAAACTCTCGGCGTTGAAGGCGGCTGCAATGTGCAGCTTGCACTGCATCCGCAAAGTATGGAATATGCCGTCATTGAGGTAAATCCGCGTGTATCGCGCTCCTCTGCGCTGGCAAGTAAGGCTACCGGATATCCGATTGCGAAAATTGCTACAAGAATTGCTATTGGATATACTCTCGATGAAATGAAAAATCCTATAACCGGAGAAGATTTTTCCGCCTTTGAACCGGAGATTGATTATCTTGCCGTCAAGCTTCCAAAGTGGCCGTTTGATAAGTTTGTGTATGCGCATAATGAACTTGGGCCGCAGATGAAAGCTACCGGCGAGGTTATGGCTATTGCGGATAATTTCGAAGATGCGCTTTTAAAAGCTGTGCGCGGGGCCGAGCTGGGACTTTCAAGTCTCGATTTTCCGAGACTCTCGGCTTTATCCGATGATGAGGTGCTCTCTCGCCTTTACCCTGTAACAGATGAGCGGCTATTCGTTTTGTATGAGGCAATTAAGCGGGGGGTAAGCATAGACAAGCTGCATGATATCACGAAAATCAATCACTGGTTCTTGCAGAGACTCGTAGACATATCCGAAAGAACGGATATTGACAATCGTCCTTATATTTATAAAAAGGCTGATACCTATGGCAGCGAAACCACGCCAAACGCACCGTTTTTCTATTCTGTGAGAAGCGATGCTGAAAATGAAGTGCTCCCATATATCGCGCAAAGTTCAAAGCCGCGAATATTGGTGCTCGGAAGCGGGCCTATCCGGATTGGTCAGGGTATTGAGTTTGACTACGCCTGTGTACATTGCGTGTGGACGCTCAAAAGCATGGGATACGAAGTTGTTATCATAAACAACAATCCCGAAACTGTGTCAACAGACTTTGACACCGCTGACAGGCTGTATTTTGAGCCGCTGTGCATTGACGATGTTATGAAGGTCATCGAGCTTGAAAAGCCTATCGGCGTAATTGTCGCATTCGGCGGAGGCACGGCAATCAAGCTGACAAAGAAGCTGCACGAGCGCGGGGTCAACATTATAGGGACGCCTGCTGAAAGCATTGATATCTGCGAGGATAGGGAGCGTTTTGACTCGCTTTTAGAGGAACTTCAAATTAAGCGTCCGGAGGGCTTTGGCGTAATGACAGAAAAAGAGGCGTTGTCAGCGGCAGAAAAGCTTGGGTATCCTGTCCTGATGCGGCCGTCCTATGTGCTTGGCGGACAAAACATGATCATCGCCTTCGACAGCGATGATGTTAAGGAATACATGGAAATTATTCTTCGCAGTATACAGGAAAATCCGGTACTCGTCGACAAATATTTAGAGGGCATGGAAATTGAGGTAGATGCTATTTGTGACGGTAAGGATATCCTTGTTCCCGGTATTATGGAGCATGTCGAGCGCACGGGGGTACATTCGGGCGACAGCATCACGGTGTATCCATCCCTCAACATCGACGATGAATTGGCTGCAAAGATTTATGATGTTACGCAGAAACTATGCATGGCACTGCATGTACGCGGGCTTGTAAATATCCAATATGTGCTGTATGACAATGAACTGTATGTTATTGAAGTAAATCCGCGTGCCTCGCGCACAGTGCCTTATATAAGTAAGGTGACGGATATCCCAATGTGTGAACTTGCCACAAAGACCGGCATTGGCATGACGCTTTCAGAACTGGGATACTCGTCGGGGATTTACCCTATTCCGCCGTATGTTGCGGCGAAGGTTCCCGTGTTTTCATTTGAGAAGTTGGTGGGATTGGATACACATCTTGGTCCGGAAATGAAGTCTACGGGAGAAGTTCTGGGAGTTGGGAAAAATCCCGGAGAAGCACTTTTCAAAGGGCTGGTTGCGGCAGGTTATAAAATATCTGAAAACAAGCGCGGCGGAGTATTCCTTACCGTGCGCTCCGGCGATAAACCTGAAATCATCGGCATTGCGGAGAAATTCCGTTTACTGGGCTTTTCGCTCTATGCAACCAAAGGGACAGCACAGGCTTTGTCAGACGCAGGATTTGACGTCACTCCTGTGAACAAAATCCTCGAAAACGATAATGCAAATTCGGCAACATTGCTTGACAGCGGGAAAATTGATTGCATTGTTTCTACATCGGAAAAAGGGCGCAATCCCGCTGCCGATGATGTAAAAATCCGCAGAAAGGCGTGGATGCTTGGTATTCCTTGCCTTACATCAATTGACACAGCGAATGTCTTTGCAGACAGCCTGCTTTCAGGATACAGCGAACTGAACACCGAGCTTGTAAACATAAATAATATGCGAAAAACACGGGCTGAGTTGGCGTTTACCAAAATGCATGCAACGGGCAATGATTATATTTATTTTGACTGCTTTGACCCGGCGCTTTATGAGCATATGGCAGCGCCTGAGTCACTTGCGTTTTCCCTTGCAGGCCGACGTCTCGGCGTGGGCAGTGACGGTGTCGTTCTCATTATGCCCTCCGACTGTGCCGATGCAAAGATGCGTATATTTAATTTGGACGGCAGCGAGGCGACAATGTGCGGCAACGCCATTCGCGCCGTTGCAAAGTACTTGTTCGACAATCGCATTGTAAGTAAGAAAACCATTACCATTGATTCTCTCAGCGGCATAAAGACGCTGACCTTGACCACATGGAATGGGATGGTTTCTTCTGTTATGGTGGATATGGGTAAAGCTCTGCTGAATCCGAAAGATATCCCCGTAAATCTTTCGGGAAAATCAGTAATTGCCCGCCCAACGGAGATTGGCGGGACGAGTTATGATATCACCTGTGTTTCTGTGGGCAATCCAAATGTTGTGGTCTTTAGCAAAGATATCAGAAAGTTAAATCTGGCTGAAATCGGCCCGCTGTTTGAAAACAATCCGCTGTTCCCCGATAGGGTCAATGCGGAGTTTGTGGAAGTTCTTGGCAGGAATCACCTGAAGATGCGCGTGTGGGAGCGCGGGAGCGGAGAAACATTTGGCTGTGGTTCGGGAGCTTGTGCGGCTGCTGTTGCCGCCGTTTTAAACGGGCATTGCGACAAGGGCGCAGACATAAAAGTTCTGCTGCCGGGTGGAGAGCTTATAGTGAAGTACACCGATGATGCCGTGTTTATGACGGGCAGTTGCGAGACTGTGTTCACCGGTGTTGTGGAGATATAAGCGCATTGGCATGAAAACGCGTTGATATGCGAGTCTTGTCAATTGGGTTAGCTTATGCCGACAGCTTACGGCAACACAAAAGCGGAGGTTAAGTGTGAGTAGTCCACAAAATATTCATAAATTATTTGTGCCGTCGCAGGCGGCGGAATGGGGGGAAGTATGAGTAATAAAATTGTACTGGCTTATTCGGGTGGGTTAGACACGACGGTTATTATACCGTGGCTTAATGAGAATTATGTCGGGTGTGAGATAATTGCGTGCTGCGTCGATGTTGGGCAGGGCGGAGATTATGATGAGCTGCGGGAAAAGGCAATCAAGATGGGCGCGAGCAAGGTGCATATCATTGATGCTAAAGAAGAGTTTGTGACCGATTATATTTTTCCGATGCTCAAGGCAAACGCTGTCTATGAAGGGAAGTACCTGCTCGGCACATCCGTAGCGCGCCCTCTGATTGCAAAAAAATTCGTGGATATCGCCCATGCCGAAGGTGCAGATGCTATCTGCCACGGGGCGACAGGCAAGGGCAATGACCAAATACGTTTTGAATTGACTGTCAAGGCTTTTGCGCCTTGGCTGAAAATCATTGCGCCTTGGCGTATATGGGACATAAAATCACGTGATGATGAAATTGAATATCTGCAAAAGCGCGGTATTGAGCTGCCTGCA
>Ga0209755_10008324_pt1 | contig 11102 bp, 7 predicted proteins | sample TergutCo191P1_FD_187301 | JGI IMG/M metagenome (GOLD analysis project Ga0209755, IMG submission 187301) | Cornitermes sp. P1 segment gut microbial communities from Petit-Saut dam, French Guiana - Co191P1 (SPAdes) (version 2) | ecosystem: Host-associated > Arthropoda: Insects > Digestive system >... | reverse complement strand
ACAGAAATCCAAAAACAAAGGAAATTGCAATTGTAATAATCAATGACAGATACGCAGAATCAACAATTTCCCTGAATTTGCCGGGTGGCGAATTCGACAGGCTTGATGTCTGGCGCACATCTGAAAGTGAAAAACTTGACCCGCTCGGAAGACAGAGAACAACAGGCGGGAAAACAGACATTTTGCTTTCGCCGAAAACAATGATTACATTGTACGGAAGAGTAAAATAATTTAATCCCTGACAGGATTCTGTCTTTCTTCGAGCGCTTCCATTATTCTGAAATACGCAGGCTTGGCGTTGCTTACTGCTCTGCCTTCAAAAATCAGAGGTTTACCTCTTGCGCGCCAGCTCTGTTCGTCAAAGACTCCCCAGAATGAAACTCTTTCGATTATGTCCGAGTTCTCCATAAATAATCTGAAATAATCGGCGTAAAGAATAGAAGCAGTAAGCTCTCCGACAAACGTGACGGGAGTATTGTTTCTGTAATGGCTCCAGCTCTGTGAAAGCACATCAAGTTCACTAATAGAAATTTTTACGCCAAGAGACCTAAATAAATTTATGCTGTTTCTGATATTTCCTGTTGATACTTCAATATTGTGATGGCTTTGCATCCCAATGCCTTCGATTAAAAGACGATTTTCGCCGGGATACGCCGCTTTGTAGCGCTCATTTACATCGCGAACCATATTTCGCACCATGGTAGCTTTCCCGGCTTGATCCATATTGTAATCGTTGTAATATAGAATCGCATTTGGGTCTGCAAGACGCGCTGCCAAAAATCCTTCGTAAACAAAATCAGAACCAATTGCTACAAACCATGGATTTGCGCTTTGATTATCACCTCTCGTGCGCATTGACGTTTTCCAGTCATTCGAAGCGCGAACACCGTCAGGAAAAACTTCGTTTAAAACATCCCAGGAATATATCCTTCCTTTAAAATGAGTAACAACATCGGTTATATATTGCTTCATGGCTTCTAAAGCCGTATCTTTGGGCCTATTTGCCATTCCTCTTTGCCAGTCAGGAATTTGACTGTGCCAAAGAAGCGTATGTCCAACTACTTTAAATCCTGAACTGATTGCCGCATTTACCATTCTGTCTGCTGTGCTAAACGAATATCGTCCGGGAGCAAGGCTTAGATTGTATGGCTTCATGTCATTTTCGGCAGTCAGCACATTATAATGATGCGAGAGGCGCACATTCGAAATCCCGGACGAAGCTACATCGTTTTGATTAAAAATATTTCCAATTAAAAAATATTCCTGAAAACTGTCTTTTAGCGGAGGAAGGTTCATCATATTTTCCTGCGCAGGCGCAGAAGAAACTTCGGCAGACGAATTACAGGAGAATACAAGCAAAACCGCAGTAATTATCAAAACAAAAATAACAGTAATTTTTAATAATTTATTAATTTTCATTTTTTGCTCCGTTTTTGTCCTTCTTCTATAAGAGAACTGACAACAAGTTTTTCTTTATAATTTTCGTCAAATAAAAGCGGCCAGTTTTTTCTTTCCGGCACAGGGAAATCATCAAGCCACGTATAGTTATCCGCAACTCCCCATGTAGTAATATTTTTCACAGAAGGAGAAGAAGAAGCAGCACGAAAAAGATTCATATATGTTTTGGCCTGTTCAGCAATTCTTTCTTCCGGTCTTGAATTAAAAAACTGGGATTTTTCTCTTGCTTCGCTCCATTCATAAACAGAAATGTCAACTTCTGTAAATTCTATTTCCAATCCAAGCTTTGAATATTTTTCTATTGCGTTTTTTATAATTTCTTCATTTGGAAAATTGTAATACCAATGCGCCTGAATGCCTACTCCGTCAATTGGAACGCCTGCGTCAAGCAGTTCAGAAAGAAAATCCAAAGAAACATCCATTTTCTTCCCCGATTCATTGTTGTAATCGTTATAAAAAAGTTTTGCTTTGGGGCAAAGCTCTTTCATTTTTTTAAAGGCAAAAGCGTAGATTTCCTTGCCGCAAATTTTATACCAATCGCTTAAACGAAAACCGTTTTCATCGCCTTTATCAACATCGATTACCTCGTTTAGCACATCCCACGAATACACTACATCGTTGTATCTATTAACAACTTGTGCCATGTGGTCTTCCAGTCTTTTGTACAATTTGCTTTTTGAAACAGTTTCGCCATTATCCAAAAAAAGCCATGAAGGATTTTGATTGTGCCATAGCATAACATGTCCGCGTATCGGCATACTATTTTTTCTTGCGTAATTTGCAACCAAATCGCAGTTATCCCATTTATACCTGTTTTCTTCCGGATGAACAGGACCGAATTTCATTTCGTTTTCCACTGTTAAAGTTGAAAAATGCTTCTTTATTAACGCGTCAACTTCGGGTATTTTCATCATTTTGCCGCATACTGAAGCTCCTACATGAAATGAATGCTTCCATGCTTCTTTTAAACCAATGCTCATATTTGAATTATTAATGAATTAAAGGGATATGAATATAGGTAAATTGTACTATAGTCTTTATAAGTAAAATATTGTAGTATAGTTTGATGGGAAGAACTGGATATACAAGGGTTTTATTAATAGATAATCAGCCAATTTTTTGCGAAGGACTTATTTCCTGTTTAGATAAATGCAATAAATTTATTGTTGTAGGCGTAACAGATGAAGCGGAAAAAGCGCTAAAAATCGCAGAAAAAGAAAAACCCGGACTTGTGATAATGGAAATTTTTCCGGGAAAGGAAAATGGTCTTGAGCTTATTTCCAGGTTAAAATCATTAATTGCAGATATTACGATACTTGTTATTTCTAATAATGAAGAGCGTTTTTATTCAGAGAGGGTTCTGCGCTTGGGAGCCAGAGGTTATTTAATGAAAACAGCTTCCTGTGAAAGCGTAATGGAAGCGATATCTACAGTTTTAAACGGAAAAGTATATTTAAGCGACAGCGAAAGAGAAAGAATTTTTTTAGCATTAACAGAAGAAAGCACACGAGGAATAAAAGACTGGCCAATATCGATTCAAAAATTGTCTAACCGGGAACTTGAAGTTTTTTCCCTGATTGGAAAAGGATACAGCACTATAGAAATTGCTTCCCGGCTTAAATTAAGCACAAAAACAATTGATACGCACAAGGAGCATATAAAACTTAAACTTCACTGCGCCACGTCACATGAGCTGCGTCAGCAGGCAATTGAATGGTCAAATCATTCCCTATAGCATTTTTATTTCTATAAAATTCTACTGTTTTTATTGGACATATAATGTTATTATTTATTTATGACAAAGATATATCGTAACCCGATCTTAAGCGGTTTTTACCCTGACCCTTCCATTTGCAGGGTTGACTCGGATTACTATCTTGTCACGTCGACTTTTGCCTATTTTCCGGGTATTCCAGTATTTCACAGCAAAGATCTATTAAATTGGAACCAGATTGGCAGCGCAATCGATCGTCCAGGTCAGCTTTGTTTCGACGGTAACCAAATCTCGGAAGGTTTATTTGCTCCGACAATCCGTTATAACAATGGAACCTTTTATATTCTTTGCACTTTAATAAAAAATGGCGGCAATTTTGTAATAACAGCAAAAGATCCTAAGGGGCCCTGGTCTGATCCTGTCTGGCTTGAAGGCGCAGACGGAATCGATCCTTCCATTTTTTTTGATTCAGACGGAAAAGTGTGGTACCATGGAACTCATCCAGCCCCCGAAGGCGAGGCGTATCCGGGCAATTACGAAATTTTTATCCGTGAAATGGATTTAAACCTTTTAAAAGAAGGAAAAAATCCTTTGTTAGGTGAAAACTCAGGTATTTGGAGAGGCGCATTACGCAATGTTATCTGGCCGGAAGGTCCGCATATTTATAAAATTAATAATGAATATTTCCTTTTACATGCCGAGGGCGGAACAGGTTTAGATCACGCAGTTTGTATTGCAAAAGCAAAAAATATTAAAGGCCCATGGGAAGGAAAAAAAAGCAATCCCGTTGCAACTCACAGGCACCTTGGAAAAAGAGCAGATATTATCAATGTGGGACACGCGGATTTGGTTGATGATGTTTGTGGAAACTGGTATATGGTTCTTTTGGCATCCCGTCAACGCGAAGGTGTCTGCCCTCTTGGACGCGAAACTTTTTTAATACCGGTTTTTTGGGAAGACGGCTGGCCGTTTATCGGCACGGAATCAGGAATGATCGAAGAAGAAATTGTAATTGAAACAAACTGCGAAGAAAATAAAGCAAGAAACGAATACACAAGCGAATGTCTTACAGAAAAAGTGTGTGATCATTTTAAGGGGGTTTTGCCTGTCAATTGGCTAACTCTTAGAGTTCCTTTAAATGAAAAAGATTTTGCTTTTTGCATTAATACAAGATCTGATGCGCTTCGCCTTTTTACAAAGAAAGCAAGCATGAGAAGTATGGAGCATCCTGCTTTTGCAGGAAGAAGAATACGTCATATAAATTGGGAATTCAGCGCAGAAATTGAGTTTATTCCAAAAAATGAAAATGAATGCGCAGGAATTATTCTGCTTCAAAGCGAGGATTTTCAATACAGACTGGAAATATTTTTGTCCAATAACGGAAATCAGAGTTTGCGTTTAATAAAAGCTGCGGGAAAAAATATTAAAGAAGAAACTGCCGCTGTTACAGAGCTTCATGCTGTGCAAAGATTTATAATTTTAAAAGCAAACTGTATTGATATGGAACTTTCATTTTTTTATGAGACAGACAATAAGCATATGATAAAAATTTCAGACGGACAGGACGCGCGTATTTTAAGCACCGAATACGCAGGCGGGTTTGTTGGTTCTCTTGCAGGGGTTTTCGCGTCCGGGAACGGAACAGATACAGAAAATTACGCGGATATAATATGGGCTGAATATAAGGAATTAGAATGAGTAGAATTATTTTGTCTCCGATTATAAGCAGCGGAATGATAATTCAAAGAGGCTCCAAGTTTCCAATATGGTCACATAACGAGCTTACGGTAACTTTTTTGAATAAAACTTACAAATCCGTTAAAAAAAATGACAAATGGCTCATAACACTTGATCCTGTTACTTCTAATTACGGTCCATTTGCCATGGAAATTTCATCTAAAGAAACTTCTGTTAAAATAGAAGATATATACGCAGGAGACGTTTGGCTTTGCTCGGGGCAAAGCAATATGGAAATGCAAATGCAGCGTCTTATCGATGATTTTAGCGAAGAGTGGGAATCTGGCGCTTGTAACTTAAATATAAGGCAATTTAAAGTGTCGCAGGAATGGGATTTTATTGCGCCGCGCGATGAATTAAACGACGGAAGCTGGCTTACTCTTTCCAAAGAAACGCTTCATAATTTTTCTGCGACTGCATACTTTTTTGCAAAAAATCTTTATTTAAAGTACGGCGTTCCCATTGGACTTATTGCAACCGCATGGGGTGGAACTCCTGTAGAATCATGGATGAGCGAAGACGCTCTTTTCCCATATCCTGAAAAAATAGCTGAAGGAAAAAAATATTCAAGCGCAGATTACAGAAACGAAATTATAAAAAATAATTTAAGCGAAATAGAAAAATGGGAAACAAATCTTTTACATGAAGATTCAGGACTCGTAAAAGACTGGAAAAATCCTGATACCGATTTGTCATCTTGGGATGAAATTACTCTCCCCACAGATTTTTCCAAATACGGGTTAACAGGTTTTTGCGGAGCTGTATGGCTTTGCAGGGAATTTGATGTCTCAAAAGAATTTGCATCCAAAGAAATTAAAATATGGCTTGGAACAATTGTAGACGCAGACACAGTTTTTATAAACGGAAAAGAAACAGGGCATACAGCTTACCGCTACCCTCCCCGCAAATATATTCCTTCTGGTTTTATTAAACAAGGCAAAAACCGCATTGTTATAAGAGTTACGTGCAACTCAGGCGAAGGCGGCATAACATGCGATAAGCCTTTCAGAATATTTACAGATAACGAATCTATAGAGCTTTCAGGCGCGTGGAAATATAAAATCGGCGCAAAGGTTTCTTCACGCCCAGAAGAATTTTTCTTTCAGCGAAAACCAATTGGGAACTTTAACGCCATGATTGCTCCTGTTTTAAAATTCCCTTTAAAAGGAGTTATCTGGTATCAGGGTGAATCAAATGAATCCAATGCAAACGAATATGAAGAGCTTTTTAAACTGATGATTCAGGACTGGCGAAATAAATATCAGGATGGAATCAGGGTTCTTGAGTTAGGGAGCAGTGAATTGGAAGAGCAAACTCTTCCGTTTTTGTTTGTTCAACTTCCTATATTTTGCCCTGAGTCTGACAATGACGAAAATGCGCGCTGGGCAATTTTACGCAAAGCGCAGGAAGCTTGCCTTTCTTTACCCTGCACAGGAATTGCGGCGGCTTTAGAACTTGGCGAATGGAATGATATTCACCCGATAAATAAAAAGGACGTTGGTTTTCGTTTATTCTTAGCCGCCGAAAAAACGCTTTTTGGCGAAGATAACTCTTCGCCGGGGCCCATGCTAAAGAAAGAATCAGGGATCAGAGGTCAAGGGTCACAAAAGATTTTTCTTTACTTTGACAACTGCGCTGACGGGTTAATTTCCGGCAGGAACACGCGTGAATCTGTACCTTATGTTTCTGTAATAAACGAAGGCGGACAAGTTCGTCTGCCTGCAAAAATCGAAGGAAAAGATTGTATAAGCATCGATGTGTCGTCTGTAAAAAACCCAAAAAAAATACTTTATGCGTGGGCTGATAATCCTCGTGACAGACAGCTTTTTAACAGTGATAATCTTCCTATGCTTCCATTTAAAATTGAACTTTAAGGAGATTTTATGTTTAATGCAGCAAAAACAAAAGACGATATAATTAAATGGATACGCGATTATTTTGCAGCTAACGGCACTGATTGCAGCGCAGTTGTCGGCATCTCAGGCGGGAAAGACAGCTCTGTTACAGCGGCTCTTTGCGCAGCCGCTCTTGGCACAGAAAAGGTTTACGGCGTTTTAATGCCGCAAGGAGCGCAGCATGATATCGGCTTTTCGCGCGATCTTGTTTCTCATCTTGGAATTAAAAGTTTTACTGTTAATATAAAAAATGCAGTTGATACGTTTATAAAAGAAATTGAACAAACAGGTCTTTCTTTAAACAAACAAGCTATTATTAACATTCCTGCAAGAGTCAGAATGACAACGCTATATGCCGTATCCGCCGCAGTAAACGGACGTGTTGCTAACACATGTAACTTAAGCGAAGATTATGTCGGTTACTCCACAAAATACGGCGACAGCGCAGGTGATTTTAGTCCTCTCTCTCATTTAACAGTAACCGAAGTAAAATTATTAGGAAAAGAACTTTCCCTCCCTTTAAAATTCACAGAAAAAGTTCCCGAAGACGGCCTTTCCGGTTTAAGCGACGAAGAAAATCTTGGGTTTACTTACAATGTTCTTGACAAATATATACGCGAAGGCGTTATCGATGATTCTGCGATTAAAGAAAAAATTGACAAATTGCATAAATTGAATTTACATAAGTTGATGCTGATGCCAAGTTATGAATTAGATGTATAATTACACCTCCATACTGTATTTATACCGGCAGTATATCTAAACGGAGGATTTCCAGTCGGACGGTTACACTTAATCTTAAAGCCCTGATATTAAACAAATAAATCTTTGGAAAAGAGAAAAGACATCGGACTATGTTCGCGTAAGCGCCAAAGGCGCTTGTTCGTCGGCCTGTGGATTTAATTAAAAATATTAGTTTTTTCTGACCTCTCGCTGTTTTGCATCTATTATCTACATGCTTTCGCGTGCAGATTCAAGCGGGTTTGTGGTAAATTCTTTCTAAGCTGCTACCATAAAAATTCATCACTTTTTTCAAAATTTTTTCATTTTCACTAAAGCGCCATGCACGCTCATGCCATATATAGGTGGAAAATCTTCATGCTTTTGAAGGTTTTCTGCCGGGCATCTTTTGACGCCTCGGGAAAATCATGAACTAAGGATACATCTATGAAAAATGACACATTTGTTTCTCCCCTTGAAGACTTTGCTTTTAAACAGGTTTTCGGCGAACGCAGGAACATCGACAACACAAGGGCTTTCCTGAAAACTGTCCTAAATATTCCGGGAGAGGAGTTTGCAGGGCTTTCTGTAAAAAACCCTGTCTTAAACAGGATGTTCAGGAAGGACAAATCAGGAGTTGTGGACATCAAGCTTGAAACGAAATCGGGTAAGATTTTTCACATCGAGCTTCAAGTTCAAAAAAGATCGTATATGAAAAACAGGGTATTGTATTACGGCGCGAGGCTTATAGGAGATCAAATAAAGTGGGGAGACAAATACAGAAAACTGCATCATGTTATCAGTATTGTAATTTGCGATCATGTTTTATTGGCGGAAGAAAGTAATTATCTGAACGTGTACGAGCTAAGAAATGATAAAAATCGAAGCTTTACAGATCTGTTGAAAGTGGTTATCATTGAATTACCAAAGTTACCAAAGAACGAAGACGGACCATTATGGCCTTGGCTTAGATTCTTAAAATGCACAAAGAAGGAGGAATATGAAATGCTTGCAAAGAAATACCCACAGTTAAAGAAACCGATAAAATGCACAAAAAGAATGGGGTTACTGGAATCAATAAGAGACTATCAATTTCATAGAAACCTCGCGAGAGAAGACGAAATTTGCCTGCACTTACAATGGAAAGAAGACGGCATGGCTGAGGGCAAAGAGATTGGCATTGCTCAAGGTATAGCTCAAGGCAAAGCTGAGGGTAAAGCTGAAGGTCATATTGAAGAAAAGCTCGCCATTGCGCGTAACTTGCTTTCAAAAGGTTCAACACCTGATTTCGTCAGCGAAATCACAGGTCTTTCCTTAGAAGAAATCGCAAAGCTTTGAAAAGAGAAGACCTCTTTACCACTAACCACACACGAATACGCTCACAAGCTCGCGTTCACGAACCTGCTGTCCGCATTCCTTTCCTTGGCTTTCTCTGCGTAACTGGAAAAAGATGGTCCACGAATTATCACGGATTTTCACGAAAGGAAGAAGGAAGAATTTCTCGCCAAGCTGCTAAGTTGCTACCGCAGCAATTGAAAAGCAGAGGACGCAAAGTTCTTATCCTTTATCTTTTCCTAACCTAGATATCCTTGCAAGGTAGTGTTTGAACTTCCTCTTCTCTTCTTCCGCGTTCTCTGCGCCTTTGCGCCTTTGCGAGAAAAAAATCCGAAGACCTCTTTACCACGTTACCAGGCGCGCTGCTTAAGCTGAAGCTTTCGCACATTTATAATCTCATTGACTTGATCTGGCGCCACGCCTTCCTAAATGTTCACAACAACACGCATTCGCGTGAAGACTTGGGCGCCTCACGAATACGCTCACAAGTTCGCGTTCACGAACCTGCTGTCCACATTCCTTTCCTTAAACCTTAGAAAGCTCTGATATTAAACAAATAAATCTTAGAAAAAAAAGAAAAGACATCGGACTATGTTCGTGAAAGCGCCAAAGGCGCTTGTTCGTGATGATTCGTGGTTAAATCCTAAAAACCAAGCAAGCAGTGAACAATCAATCTGCCCACTGCTGCCTGTTATCTGCTACGGTATTGCCACAATCCTGCTTACTAACGGGCTCCAGTCATCATTCGTCTTGTACGCTTCTACACTTTCCGCCGGGACATAGATTTGCTGGGAAGCTGGGTTATTAAAGAAAATTCTATCTCTGTTGTTTAACGTGGGCGGCATTGTTGCAAGCACCGTTACGCTCGCCAAGTTTCTGCAGTTCCAGAATAAATCAGAGTAGAAGACCGTGACGCCAGCGGGTATGGTAATGTTCGTCAAGCTGGTGCAGCCAGAAAACACGTCACCGCCGATACTGGTTACACTGTCTGGTATAGTAACGCTCGTCAAGCTGGTGCAACCATTGAACGCATTATTGCCGATGCTAGTTACACCGTTCGGTATAGTGATGCTCGTCAAGTTGGTACAACCCCAGAACGCAAACGCTGGTATTGAATTCACAGTAGTGTCAGGCAAGACAAGAGAAACGATCTGCCTCAATCCGATAAGGCCCGGGCTAGGTTGATTGGCACTGGTGCCCGTGAAAAAATCGCCATTGCTTGACCGCATGCTGCCTGAAAGGTCAAGGTCTACTAATTTGCCGCCTGAGTCAAGAGCGTCAAAGAACTGCGCCCTGCCGTTAGTGTAGTTTATCGAGATTTTCAGGGGGACGGGGTCGGCAGCGGTTCCTACTGCACTGTGCGACTGTATGTATTGGACGAGGGTCATATTTAACTGTTCGGGGGAGTAGTTACACGCCGAACAGGTTCCTACGTTTACAGCTATGTCCGTTAAAGCCTGAATATTGTTGTCTGCAAGCGTCAAGGAACTGAAGTTATGTCTGGCGAGGATTATCACATAATCACAGCCATCCCATGCGCAAACCTTATCCGTGGTACAGGTTTCGGCTGGACCAGTTTCATTGTGGATGCTGCACAGTAGTTGATTCCCCAGAAAAGCCCCGCCGCTGATTGTAATACGGTAACGCTCCCCTAAGTTCCTGATCGCATGGGCACCGGCATTGGCGTTTGCCTGAACGGTGCCGCCTGAGATGTTTACCGTGCCTGTAGTGCTGTTGAGGATTGCGTTGGCGACGGCACTGTTTGAAGTGTTGCTTATTGTGCCGCCGATTATTGTAATGGTACCTGCTGCTGCGTTGTTGATGGTTCCGTTGGAAAGCGATGAAAAACTTCCCGTAGTAATTACCGTATCAGTTCCTGATATGTTGATCGTGCCGGTGCTGCTGTTAATAATCGCACTAATAAATTGCGCACTTACTGTGCCGCCTGAGATATTTACAGTGCCGGTCCCGCTGTTGCGAATAACCGCGGAAGTTGTGGTGCCATTGATGCTCGCAATATCTGCCGTGCTGTTTATGGAAACATTGCTCGCAAGTGCAACTGTTGCAGAACCGCCTGCCGTTATTCTTCCCGTCAGTGTGATGGGGTTGCCCCATGTACCGCCTGTATTATTAAAGGTAACGGATGCCGTGCCGATGTTCAATATGTCAGTGCCGTTGCCAAATTGAATGGTAACTGCCGCGCCTGCCGCATGGGTTCTGATTGCGGTTAAGGTGTCAGCGAT
>Ga0209755_10008323_pt1 | contig 11102 bp, 5 predicted proteins | sample TergutCo191P1_FD_187301 | JGI IMG/M metagenome (GOLD analysis project Ga0209755, IMG submission 187301) | Cornitermes sp. P1 segment gut microbial communities from Petit-Saut dam, French Guiana - Co191P1 (SPAdes) (version 2) | ecosystem: Host-associated > Arthropoda: Insects > Digestive system >... | reverse complement strand
ATGCCTGCCGCGTCAAAGACATCTATTACTTTTTCTGTTACAAGCGCTTTGTCTATAACCTGCCTGATTGCCGTTTCTATCTCTTCATCGGTTTTTCCTGTTCCTGTATCAAATTTTATAAGCCGCGCTTTTACAGCTTGAAAAAACGCAATTTCATCTTTTACTTCCATTGCCTTGTCGTGAGGAACGGCTATCGAAAACGCCTGAGATAGAGCTGTAACTTCATCAATATAGCGTTTTCTGCCGTTTTCTTGCCCAATAAGATGATCCTCTGCAGCGAGTATCAGCGACAATTTTTTTCCTGTGTCAGAAGTAAAATATTGTTTGTAATTAAAACCATGGAACATTTGCGTTACGATTTCCAGTTTTTCAAACATTATTCCAACAGCTTTTTCCTGATTAACCGCAGGATCACCTTTGCCGCCCGCGTCAGAATAAAACGAAAGCGCTTTTTTTAAGTCGGAAGCAATTCCAAGATAATCTACGATTAATCCGCCCGCTTTATCTTTATAAACACGATTTACGCGCGCGATTGCCTGCATTAAGTTATGACCTTTCATGGGTTTATCAATGTAAAGCGTACCTAAAGAGGGAACATCAAAACCTGTAAGCCACATATCCCTTACAATTACGATTTTAAGCTCGTCATCGGGGTCTTTCATTCTTTCGGCTAATGTGCGTCTCTGCTCTTTTGTTGTGTGATGTTTGGATAATTCGGGCTTGTCAGAAGAAACCGAAGTCATAACGGTTTTTATAACACCTTTTTTTAAATCTTCGCTGTGCCACTCCGGTTTTAATTCGATAATCGTTTTATACAATAAAGCCGCGATACGGCGAGACATAGTAACAATCATTGCTTTGCCGTCAAATACTTCCTGCCTTTTTTCAAAATGTGTGATTATATCATTTGCGATTTGTTTTATTCTGTCTTCGCTGCCTACAAGCGCTTCAAGCTGAGTCCATTTGGTCTTCTCTTTTTGAGTTTCAGATAACTCATCATACTCATCAAATTCTTCGTCGAAATCATTTAAAAGTTTTTTGCCTTCATCGTTTAATGTGATTTTTGCAAGACGACTTTCGTAATAGATACGAACTGTCGCGCCGTCCAAAACTGCCTGCGCTATATCATACACATCAACATAATTACCAAAAACAGCAGGCGTGTTTACATCTGTGCTTTCGATAGGTGTTCCTGTAAATCCAAGATATGTCGCGTTGGGAAGAGCGTCACGCATATATTTTGCAAAACCATATACGATTTTTTTTCCTACGATATAGCCGTCTTTTTTATCGTCAATTGTTTTTGCCTTAAAACCGTATTGTGTTCTGTGGGCTTCATCGGCAATTACGATAATATTTCGTCTATCGGATAATTTTTCATAAACATTTCCTTCCGGCGGCTGAAACTTTTGTATTGTAGTAAACACAACGCCGCCTGACGCAACCTTTAACAATTCTTTTAAATTGTCGCGATTATCCGCCTGAACAGGTTCCTGACGAAGCAATTGTTTGGAAGCCGCGAATGTATCAAAAAGCTGATCATCAAGATCATTTCGATCTGTAATTACAAGAATTGTCGGATTGTCCATTGCAAGAACCATTTTTCCTGTATAAAAAACCATGGAGAGTGATTTTCCTGAGCCTTGAGTATGCCACACTACTCCGCCCTTTTTATCACCGACAGGCTGCGCTTTAACTCCTGTCAGACCGTAGCTTTCAGGCGTTTGGCAAACTTCAATTCTTTCCGAGTTAAATTTTTCCTTATTAACATAGCCTGAGGCTCGCAAAGTTGATTCAACTGCGGCATTAACCGCATAATACTGATGATATGCCGCCAATTTCTTTATAGTTTGAATTGTGATAATACCCGTTTCTTTATCTTCTTTTTTGGATTTTTCAAAAACTATAAAATGGCGAAGCAAGTCTAAAAGCGTTTCTTTTTTTAACATTCCGCAGATTAAAGTTTCCAACTGCCCAATAAGCGCTGAAGCTTCTTCTTTTCCGTCAACGGTTTTCCAAGCCATAAAACGGCTGTAACCTGCGGAAATCGTTCCCGCTTTTGCTTCAAGACCGTCAGAAATTATCACAAACCCGTTATACACAAACAAAGACGGAATTGCCTGTTTATATGTTTGTATCTGATTAAAAGCGGTTTTTACAGTTGCCTTTTCATCCGCCGGATTTTTAAGTTCTATAACAACAAGCGGCAATCCGTTAACAAATAAGATTATATCTGGACGCTTATTAATATGGTTTTCTATAATTGTATATTGATTTAGTACAACAAAATCATTGTTTTCGGGATTATTAAAATCAATTAACCAAACCAAATCGCCTCTTGTATTTCCATTTTTTTGATAGGTAACATTAATTCCTTCCGTTAACATTCTGTGAAAGGCTTCACTATTGGTAATAAGGTCTGTTGAATTAAGGCGTGTTATTTGTTTTATTGCGTCTTCTTGCACATCCATTGGGATTGCCGGGTTTATACGGGAAACTGCGACCCTTAATCTTTCTATTAAAATTATGTCTTCGAATGACGAGCGTTCAGGCGTATCACCATCCGGTGCAATGTTTGGACCGTAAATGTATTGGTAACCTTGTTTTTCAAGGAGATTGATGGCAAAATTCTCAATGGCGGATTCTGTTAGTTTAGGGTTCATGTCAAAATTATATCATATGAATATAATTATAGATAGTCATAATATTTACATTTTTTTATTTAAGCAATAATGTATCAAAAAGTTTTATTATTTCATTTTCTTGATCTTCAACAAGCTTATCTTCATTAAAACTCTTATGTATTTTTGGTAAATCTTCTTCTTCCTTATCGTTAATTTTATCAATTAATTTATTAATAAATTCATCTAAATTGACATTATAAAACTCAGAGATATCCAACATTTGATCCTTTGTATATTCATAAAAATCATCATCTGAATTGTCGTATTCATATTCAGCTATTTTAATTATTTCATTATTGAATTTTTCATTTTTTATATTTTTATTATATATTTCAATATCTATGACCTTAAGTTTCTTAATTTCTGATAATTTTTCAAAACTATCACATATTTCAATTAACATATTTAGAAATTTTTCAAAATATATAACTTTATTATATTCATTTAAATTTATAAAAATATTGATAACATCTCTAAAATCAGAATCAAATTTTATATTTTTCCATTCATCAATAAATATTTTTTCTATATACATTAATAATTCATTGTTATTTATTGGAAGCATATAACGTGTTATAACAGATAATTTTGCTAAATTATCACTATCACAAGGAAACAATGAAGGTTTTTTTGTTACAAGGCTTATTGATCTTTTTAATTTTATGATTTCTAGTTCATTAAAACATTTTAATAATTTTTCTTCACTTATTATTTTAATTTCATCTGGTAATATTTTTTGAAATATTTTATAAAATGTAATAATTTGATCTAAGCAAACACAATTATTAATTAATGATTTAATAATATCAATATGATTTTTTAAGAATGAGTTTATAAAATCTGACACAGACGGATTATGATATTCAACTGCATATAAATTATTATCATCTTTTTCAATTTTAATAAATGAATCTGATAGTTCTTTTAATGCTTCATTAAATTTCAAATCAAAATCGTCAATTGAATGTTCCATATCAAGCCAATATATTTTTTTTACAGCTTTTCTTAGAAACTCTAACTTAATAAGTCCATTTATACTACCTAAAATAATAACAATATCTCTCCCTTGTTTTGAAATTTGTTTTTCAAAAGCATGTTTCCATACACTTTCAGGATTTTCAAAATATGAAAAAAAGATTGAATAAAAAGATTCGGATGAAACTAAGAACCATTCCTTTTTATCAATTATTGTTTCTATTATTCTTGGATTATAATTATTATGATTTATTATCGTTAAATATCTTCTATTTAAAATTAATTCATGTAGATATTCTTTTGGTATATCAGAAAAATATAAATGTTTAAACAATATTTTTCCTCTAACCAATTTTGTATATTGCTCAAGATCAATAATACATTTTACAATCTCTATATCACTTCTATTTAATATTTCATATTTTTGTTTTGCTTGGTTTAAAATATATTCTCGTGTTGTCATAATAAAATATTTATTTTTTGTTGTTTTTATTTTTTTAATAAAATCAATTAATTCTTTATCTTCATTTCTATCTAATCTATCTTCTAAAAAATTCTTTCCTAAAAAATCATCAAATAAAAATACTTGTTTTTCATTTTCACGAAATGATTTATATGCCTCTCCTATATTAGAACTTAAATATATTAAATTATCTATTCCACTGGCAATCAAATCATAAACAAGAATTCTTGCAAGTGTTGTTTTTCCAATCCATGGAATACCAGAAATAATAATATAATGGTTTTCTTTTAAAATATCTTGAGCTTTATTATAACTTTCATTATGAACATATATCTTAGCATCTTCATTTATTTGCTCTATCTGAAAATTTGAGGAATTATAAATTTTAGCATTTAATATTCTATTTAAAACTTTTGAACTAGTTAACCATAATTTATAATATTTCTCTTCTATATTTGTATGTTTAGATATTAAATTAATTATATCATCTTTTCCAAATATATCAGCTTCATCTTTTATATACGGACTCATTAATTGAAATATTTTATTTTTTCTATCTGGTGTTAACCCAACAGTTGTTGTTAATAAATAACGATCTAATTCTTTATCAATTATCTTCTCTTTTTCATTTACTAATTGTCTATAAAGATCATTGAAATCTCCAATCCTTTTGCATTGTACTATTGATTTTTTATCTTTCGAAAATGCAAATCGTAAATCAATACCACCATCCTTTCCTGTTGTAAACGATTCTATATATATATCAAATTCACACTGTAATAAATCTCTAGATAGGTCTTCAAATTCAGTCCAAGAAAGAATAGATAAATCATAGTTAGTCATAATAGTACCTTGAAAATGATTTTTATTGATTTATACCTAATTATCATTTTTTAAAACTCAACCCTCACTTCACCGCTCATTAGTTTTGGCAAAAGGGTATCGCGTAGTTTTTTAACTACCATTAATCGTTTATAATTACTTATTATCTTATCAATAATTGGTTTAATAATTTCTGTCATTTTATTTAATTCCCTACCAGAAGGAATTAAAACCATCGCATTATCTAAATCATTTCTTTTTATATGTCCCATAGTTGTAGCATGACTTGTTGAAATTGAGATAAATTCTTCAAGATAATACCTACACCACATATAATAAAACCATTTTGGATATTTTTCTGATGATACTTTAAATAGATGTTGATTTAATACAACTTTTTTGCCATCCCAAATTTTAACCATTAATGAAGCTGACCATGCAAAAATTATATCTCCGGTCTCAATAATATATTCATTGTTAATATTTGTTGTCACCCAATCAGAAGAATCTGATATTCCAGTGCTTAGTTCACGTATTTTTAATACAGGTAATTTATCTATATCATTCTGCGGTGGATATTTTTGACAAGCAAGTCCGTTTAGAAAATCAGCAATACAAGTTAGTGGTTTTTTCTCCCAATCATCACTTGCCTCCTCCACAAACCACTGTCGAAACAACGCCTCAGCCATTGCTTCCAGTGTCTTGTTCTGCCTATGCAAAAGGTCTATTTTATCATCAAGACTGGAAAGAACACCGGCAATTGCTTTTTGTTCAGGGAGAGAAGGTATGGAAACATCTACATCATTTAAAATAGTTGTGTTAATTGAAGGCATTGTTGCGCCAACAGCTATTCTCCTGATATTTTCTTTAAAATTCTCTTGTCCAAAATAATAAGAAAGATATTTTGAAACAACGTACATTATATTTGGTCGAACCCTTAAACAACGACCAGAAAACATCCATCCTGCTTCCTTGTTAGTTACAAAAGCTCTTCTGTCAACAGAGCCAACTCGGCTAAATACAATATCACCTTCTTCCAAAGTATATTTAATCAATCTTTCCCTGTCATCGTCTCCCACTAAAGGTAAATTATCATGAATAATTTTATTATCACCTAAATGTTCAACTGTAATGATAGGTGTTCCTTTAGATTTATAATCACTCATATGTAATTGACTGCCAAAAGGTCCTGTTTGAATATCAGCGATAGCACCTAGTTTACATTCCTTCCACTCAGACATGATTCCTCCGTGCTACAAATCAAAGGTTCGATGATCCTTTGTGTGAACTCTTTTTTAATATACTCCACTCACTCATTGCCACAGTAAAACCTCTTATATATATTAGAATAATCTTCTAATATGTGTTTGATTTCTACTTTATTCATTTTATCATCTTCTTATAATGTTCTTCGTAACCTGTAATCTTAAATAATACTTCAAAAGCATCTTTAAAGTCTTTGTAATTAAATTCCTTGAAATCGTAAATATTTTGCCCCAGTGAATGAGATTCTCTGTTTATATACCTATAAAACGCTTGAAATCTATTTTCTTGCAGTTCAGTTTTTTGAAAGGCATTGTTTAAATCTTTTTTCTCTACAAAATTGAAAAAATACTCAATAATATTTCGCATGCAATTAGCAATTAATGCAGAAGGTTGTTTTTCATCTTTTATTATATACCAATATGCTTGATAATCATTCTGTATTTCCTCGTATTTCATTGGAGCAAACAAACTACTATTTTCATTTTTTATGATACGAAAAAGTTTCTGTGTTTCATTTCTATCGTCATGTTTTGTTTCGGTAATTTCATAAAAAAAATACAAACTATGAGTCAAAATGAAAACTTGTTCATATTTATAATTCCAAGTTGAAACATCTTTTTTTGTTATCTTTTTCCCGAGAAATTCATTTTTTATTAATCTGCCAATATTAAAAACATAAATATGTGATAAACTTGAAATTGGATCATCAATGACAATAATTTTCTTCTTACCAACTTCAGATGCTTCTTTCTTTCCTCTACATAATTCAACAAAGTACAGAAAACTGATAATCATTTTTTCCCCTTCACTTAGCGAATGAAATATTTTATTATTATTTTGTTCTCTAATGATTTTGTATAGATTATCAGAATGTTTTTCTATTTTGAAATCAGTAATCCCCAAATCAATTAAACCGTTATTTATGTTAGTAATAGCCTCTTCAATATTTACAGTCTGTTTCTGTTGTTCTACAATGATCATCTTTTGGTTTTCTATTTTCGTTTCAATGTCTTGCAATAATTTATTTATTGCAGTAATATCATTTTGTGACTTGGTTTTTTCAGAAACAAATGCGCTAATTGTTTGATCGTAATCCCACCGCATAATCTCCCAAAACACAGTTTTTATCTCTTTTAGAGCTGCATCTTTACTATCAATTTTTCCATTATGTTCTGTTATAAGTTTGTTTATGTTCTCTATTATGGCATTTATTTCTTTAAGTACATTGTCGGAATTTTTTAAAGTAACAATAATACTAGGTGACTTTATTTTATTTTCAATCTGTTTTAAATTATCATTAACTATACTAAAGAAAGCATTGTATTTCAATTCAAAATCTTTTTTGTAACTTTCATATTTTGGATTAGTTTCAAACATTGATTTATCTGGAATAGACAGAATCGTTTCCGAATATTCTTTGTAGAAGGCTTTCAATGAATTAATGTCTGCTTCATACGATTCATCAAAATAATCTCTAATACTCTGAAATAATTGTTTTGATATTGTTGATTCTTGACAAAAAGGGCAGATTTCATTTTTTTCTTCAATACTAGCAGGTAAATATTTCAACCCATCTTTTACCCAATCAGAATTACCAAATTTATTTATTAACTCTGATACAGTACTATTTTCATTTCCAACAATCTGTTTCTTAAACAAATCCTCCGATTCAATATATTTGGCATGAAACAAAACAGGATTCAAAATGTCGTATTTCTGCGCATTATCTCCAGACAATGATTGAACTTCCTCTTTTATTCCTTCAATGGTTTTTGTTGGTTTGTTTGAGGGTTTGGGCAATTCTTCAACAAAAGCAAGCAGTTTACTACCATCCTTTTTGTAGCTTTCTAAACAAAATTCTAGAACTCTGTCACCACCAGTATAACTCTTTTTTATTTCCCATATTTTATCTTTCGCTGTTTCTTGCTTTGATAAAATATCTCTTTCTGCAGTATGAAGTTCTTTTTCTTTTGCGGATTTTTCCTCCTCTATTAGTTTTAGTTCTTTTTCAGCATTAGCAATTTTTATCTCAATCTCTTTATTTTTCTCTGATAAAGTAAAAATACCTTTTAAATTTTCCGATTCAAAAAAGTTCTCCTTTATAAATGTTTGATTGTAAACGAGAATATCATTATCGTTGTTCAAACCTTCAATAGTACAGTTCTTATACTCAGCATCTTTGTTTTTAAGAAGATAATCTGACAAAGTGCTTTTACCTGTTCCATTTAAACCATAGATAAGGTTTATCTTTTTATCAGTTTCTAAAACTGCAGGATTTTTAAAACTTCGAACTTTATTTAAGTTTATTTTACTAATCATATTATAATTACCTCTCCTGTTTATAATGTTTAAGAGTTATCATTCCTCCATTGGTTCATTAAAGTCGTCAGACATGGAAATTTTACCTTCCCATCCTCCAAGTTTTGCAATTCCGGTTTTAGTGTCTGATTTTGATATTTCAAATGGAATTGCCTGTTTATAAACCACCTGGTTAAGAAACACATTTATCGCCGTTGACATATCAAAACCCAAATCCGACAGTACAGATTGAGCTTTTGCTTTTAATTCGCTGTCCGTGCGAATGTTTATATTGGTTGTTGCCATATACCCTCCAAATTGTAGATATTGATAATATAACACGTTGTGCGCACATTGTCAATACGTAAAAATTCAGGCAGTGTCTATAATTTTCTAACCTTCTCCATTTTGTAAACGATTGAATCATTCACTTCCTCTTTTTACTGATAACATCAGTCTTTTTCTTCACTTCTCCTTTCTTCTTTTTAGAAATATTTGCAGTCTCTGCAAGCCTTGCTTCTATTTCTTCTATACTTGGGAGTTCGGTTTTTAAGTCTTTAGGCAGAGAAGCTACAAGTTGATATTCGGCAACACCAATTGGGCTATTCACATTGCGTAAAGCATATTCGGCGATTATTTTATTACGGCTCTTGCAAAGCAGTAAGCCGATGGTTGGTCGATCTTCCGGCGATTTGATTTGCGCATCTACAGCGGAAAGATAAAAATTTAACTGTCCTGTATGTTCAGGTTTAAAAGCAGATGCCTTTAACTCAATAACGATATAACATTTTAGGCGAGTATGATAAAAGAGCAAATCGATGAAAAACTCTTCGCCGTCAACTTCAATTCGGAATTGACGTCCAACAAAAGCAAAACCAACGCCCAATTCAAGTAGAAATCGTGAAATATGCTGAATGAGCGCATTTTCTATTTCACGTTCGTGAGCATTATCTGCTAAACCAAGAAAATCAAAGAGATACGGATCTTTTATTGTTTCCTGTGCAAGCGCTGATTGCGGCGCAGGAAGCCGCTTTGCAAAGTTCGATACAGCAGCGCCTTGACGTTTATGAAGACGATTTTTTATATTGCTCTCCAATGTTAAACGAGACCATCCTCCGGCTATAGCATTTACAGCATACCATTCCCGATCTGCCGGCTGTACCTTGGTTAAAATCGTTACTATGTGAAACCATGGTAATTGGTCAGCAGCCTGCTGACCGAATTGACAGGAAGAACATTGCTCTGCAAAATAACGCATATATTTAAGGTTACTGGCTGAAAATCCCTTCATGTCCGGAAAAGCGGCTTTTAAATCAGCGGCAAGATGTAAAATAATCTTATCACCCCACGAGTGTGTTTCCTGCCTCTGTAAAATATCTAACCCAATTTTGTGATACAAGCGGATTAATTCAGTATTAAGAGTTAATGATGCACGAGCGCGTGCAACTTGAATTTGTTTCTTTAATGATTCAAGCCATGCAGAATAATTATTATTAACAGGAATATTTTTCTTTTTTGTCAGATTTTTATTGCTCACTTTTTTCATCACTTAACCTTCACCTTCGCAAGGTTCTCCAAAATTGCCTTGTTCAATTTTGCTTCTTCTTTTAATTGAGCCTCAAACTCGGCTTTTAAACCTGTAAAACGCTCGGCAAAATCAAAATCGTCTTCATCGTCGGGAAGCCCGACATATCTGCCGGGAGTGAGAACATAATCAAGTTCCTTTACCCGCTCAACACTTGCAGAATTGCAAAAGCCTTTTATATCTTCGTACTTGCTCTTGGGTTTTTTCCATTCGTGATAGACATTCGCAATTTTTTTTATATCATCGCCTGAAAGTTCCCTTGTTCTGCGATTGATCAAATGTCCTTCGTTACGCGCATCAATAAATAAAATCTCATCAGTGCGGTTACGCGAGTTGGCTTTGTTACGCGACAAAAACCACAGGCACGCGGGGATTTGGGTATTCAAAAATAATTTGGCAGGGAGATTTACAACGCAATCGACAAGACGCGCTTCTATCAATGCTTTACGAATATCACCCTCACCTGAACTTTTTGAGGTAAGTGAACCTTTTGCCAAAACAAAACCGGCAATTCCGCTTGGGCTTAGGTGATAAAGAAAGTGTTGAATCCATGCGTAATTTGCGTTGCCGCAAGGAGGCGCGCCGTATTTCCATCTGCCGTCGCCTCTAAGCAAATCGCCCGACCAATCGCTGTCATTGAAAGGCGGATTTGCGATTACAAAATCGGCTTTAAGGTCTTTGTGAGCGTCATTTAAAAACGAGCCTTCGTTATTCCATTTAACCTGAGAACTGTCGATGCCGCGAATGGCAAGATTCATTCTCGCAAGCCGCCATGTTGTTTGATTGCTTTCCTGTCCGTAAATCGATATATCGTTGATTTTTCCTCTGTGTTCTCCCACAAATTTTTCTGATTGTACAAACATCCCGCCGGAACCGCAGCATGGGTCAAAAACTCGTCCTTTATACGGCTGGAGCATTTCTACAAGAAGCTCAACAACGCTTCGCGGAGTGTAGAACTGCCCTCCCTTCTTGCCTTCGGCAAGCGCAAACTCACCAAGGAAATATTCAA
>Ga0209755_10008322_pt1 | contig 11103 bp, 9 predicted proteins | sample TergutCo191P1_FD_187301 | JGI IMG/M metagenome (GOLD analysis project Ga0209755, IMG submission 187301) | Cornitermes sp. P1 segment gut microbial communities from Petit-Saut dam, French Guiana - Co191P1 (SPAdes) (version 2) | ecosystem: Host-associated > Arthropoda: Insects > Digestive system >... | reverse complement strand
TAATGTAAATTTTAGACTTCTTAAATAATATATATATATATATATATGCATGTGTTGGTGTGTGTGTAATTTATTAAGAAATCAGCTGAAACTGGGTTTGGGCCCTGGTGAAAAATGCCTTCCAGCAAGGGCAGACCAACTACATAACTGTACACTAAATCTGAAAGAATAACTCTCAGTTGCAGAGTGACTTGGGCTGGGTCTGTAAGGGTTAATTTGTACAGTTTACAAAAAATGATATTACCAAGAAAGACAAAAACATACACAACACTGTTGAGCCCTGGCCCCGTCTAGACCACAGGCACCGGTAATTTGTTCTGACTTCCCCCATGTCTCATCAGCACTGGTTATGAGAATCCAATTGCAGACATTACAGGAAGGTGACACACAATTTACAACATGCAGGAAATACAGAATTCAGCACCAAAATATGGGGTTTAGTATGTCCCCACTAAAATTTAGTATGAAGGAGATACTGTACTACTTTAGACATGCAGATGCATAAATTTTTGGTCAGATTCATGATACAAACTTAACACTTTATGTAAAACAGGTAATGGAAGCTCTTCCAAGAACTTTTTCATTACATACAGAAACAAAAGAACACATTTACTCCTGCCTATGCCTTTGATTAGAAAATATACATAATTATAACAGTTTAAATTTAAACATTTTCACTCGCATATCCTTACCTTGACAACATTGCAAATGGAGTTATGTCAAGACTCTTCTTAAACATTGCCATTGTCAATCCTAACGTTTCTTTATGCACGACTTCATTTGTAGCTTCAGGTGTTACATCACGAGAAGAGAAACCAGTTCCTCCTGTGGTAAGAATCACATCAACATTTTCTTTATCAGTCCACTCTTCCAGGATACTCTGAAATTGAGCAACCAACTTATTTTACTGAACTCACCATGCACAAATCAGCATCTCAACTACAGAGAATTCACTTTACTTCAAACACTTTTATTTCATTATATTAGATGTTATAGTTTTGCAACAGTGTGGCCCTTTTCCCTTTCCTGAACCAGAAAAATCCATTCTAAACTCTCCCATCCTATTTCTGTAAGATTAGTTTTAGTATTATAACTTGGTCTATTCCTCAGATTTTCAAGAGGTTTATTTCTTTCAGATTTCCCCACAAAAACCCTGAATGAATTTCTCTTATACCCCATATGTGACACATGCCCTGCCCATCTCATCCTTCTTGATCTGATCAAGCTAACATATGATGAGTAAAAACCACATAGCTCCTACATATGTAACTTTCTCCAGCCTCCCATAGCTGCTACCTACATTTACATTACTGTATTTTGAAAACTGCCCAAAATACTTAAAACCAAATTTACAAAAAGTTGTCTGCTTGGTCCATGCCAATCCATCAACACCTTGCTTTGCATCACAAGTTAAATTTTGTCACATTTTTTAAAATTCATTCATCATACAATGATCCATGCCTCAAAATATACATTTCTTTGATTTTAGTTGTTCATTTTAGTCAACATAAGGAAATAATTATATGGGAAACATTACACTTTCCATTCTCAACTAAGTTCCCAAAGCATCAATATGAACTCTCTATGACTAGGCCCAGGAATGTGGTGATTTGTATAAGAGCTGAGTCAATTTCAATTACTTGCACTTTTGTGCTGATAAAAACCCCCAACTTACTGCCTTATGGTTTCCATTTTACAGACATCTGTAAGCATCAATGCATTCCATCCAGCCTGTGTGAAGGACATGTTCTCATTTGAATAGCATATATCTTACAAGAATTTAGAACACTACTTTGCAATGGAAAGATAGTGCCTACCCAAGAGCTTACACATCTCACTGGCTCAAGGCACTTGTGGCTCAATGTGACTCATGTCACCCTGCAGAGTACATTCAGCACTTAAATTATTTCACTGGGTCCAAAACATGTGGATGGCCATACAAAACACAGTACCCCAGATCAATAAATATATAGTAGGTACATGGCTAGTTTGTTTGTTTGTTTTTGGCGCAACAGCCCTCAGTGGGTCATGGCCTCCTCATTCTTGAGGTTTCTAGATCACACACAACGACGCACCACAGTCAGTAGGACTCCTCTGGACGAGTGATCAGCTCATCACAGAGACCTCTACCTGACAACACAAAACACTCACAACAGACAAACATCCATGCCCCTGGTGGGATTCGAACCTACAGTCTTAGTAGGCGAGCGGCCGCAGACCTACGCCTTAGACCGCGCGGCCACTGGGACCAGCACATGGCTAGTATTAGATTAAATTCCTAATTACCTTAATTAAATCTTTTTCATCTGGCACACAGGCCTGAAGAACAACTTCTCCATTAGGAACTATTCCTTTGGCAATTAAGGCTGCCAGACTGGCACCACTCTTATCTTCTGCCTTTCCTAGGTAACAACTGTCGCTAACTAAAATATAAAACATATTTGGTAAAGCAATGTTATAAATTGTCTGCAAGTGAACTGCAATTATTCAAATGATTTCCATGGGTTGTATATAAATTGTACAGTAACATACAACACCAGTCACTCAGTGGCTAACTGCCAAAATCGCTGCTGAAGTTAGTTGTACTATGCGGTACAAACACTGGAAGCATACTATTCACTCATCAGTCACAAACATTATAAAGTAAGTCAAGTCCAGAAGCACCAGAGTGAAGAATAATGAAAGTTGATCAATAAACAGAAATATTACAACAAAATTTAAAATATCTCCCATCAGTTTTAAAACATTCAGTACTCTGTCATAGCTCCCACCATCCATGCCTTTACCAGTGCATTTGGACTCCACCTGCAGTACCTGTACAAAGATGATCAATAACCAACAAACCATTGCAGATAACTTCAATAACTATTTTCTTTCAACAGCAGAGAACATTAATGTTAATAACATATACAGTAATTTTGTCACACAATTGACAATAGTTCCATGCAATTAAAGTCATAAACTTTTACGACACAATATCTGAATATAAAATGTAATCCCACATCTCCTAAGGAAACTGACAAAATAATTAAAAACTCTTAAGTCAAAAAATGCATACGGATGTGATGAAGTTTCCACTAAGTTATTAAAAATAAGCTCTCCTTTTATAAGTTCACCCTTTAATTATATGTATGTAATAAAACTCTCTCCACTGGCATCTTCCATGATCAATTGAAATTGTCAGAAATAAAGCCATTATACAAAAAATGCAATAAAAACAATGCATCCAACCATCAACCTATATCACTTTTAACCTCATTTTCAAAAGTTTCTGAAAAAGTAATGCAATCTAGCTTTCTGAAACATTTTACTAAATACAATATATTAAGCATGGAACAACATGGGTTCAGGACAAAATCCATTACAACTAAGCCCACTTACACATTTACTAATGAAATCTAAAAGGGCTTTGAATAACAAATTCACAGCAGAAGGCATTTTTTGTAATCTTGAAAAAAGCCTCTGATTGTGGCAACCATGACATATTATTGTTTAAATTGGAACTTTATGGAATAACTGGTACAGAAAATGTATTTCATAAATCTTACCTCCATAACAGATATAAAAGATTATTAGTGTAAAATAAGAATCGTAGTTGCAGTACCCTTTCTCACTGGGCCAATAATGAAGAAAGTGCTCCACGCAGTTCTCTTTTGGGACCTCCCCTTCTTCTGTATAGAAATGACCTACCTCTGATTATTAATAACATATCTATACTGATAATATTTGTTGATGATACCAGCATATTTTTAATAATTCCAACCTCACTAATTACAATAGGGGCATCCCTACAGTTTTCAAACTTACAAATTAATTTTCTCCCACCAAATTTTGAGAAAACATATCTTATTCACTTCATTACCAAGAATAAACCAACTATTAATATGAAGACTGGTTATGACAATAAATTGATACCCAACATTTTACATATTAAATTTCTTGTAATAAATATTGACAACACATTGTCCTGCAGAACTCATACAGAAAAGCTTGTATCTTAATTACGTATTGTTTGTTACGTAATTATGTCCATTAAGCCATACACATCTCAAACAACATTAATTATGGCTTATTATTCCTTTTTTCATGCTATTATGAATTATGGTTTAATACAAAATTATGTTTCAGATTTCCCTCGCCGTTTTAAATTAATCAATAATTGTTACATTTTTCTATTCACGTTATCCTGTCATGCATTCAAAGTTTCATCTTACTTTTTTACATAAATTTGTAATAGTTGTAATCCTTCCTTGTATGTACATTTAACTCATCTACGCTTGTTCTATATCCAATGGGTTTTACAACCCTTCTGAATCGGTTTGAATATAAATAAATACATAAATAAAGAAATTACCCCGTCAGTATCGAAATTTTTTGGGTTTGGGCTTATGAAACACGTGGGTTCATCAGAACGAAAGCTTACACAACACCCACTACTAACATATAGTTTTCACATCCTTGTAGTACACCTTAACAATTTTTTCAGCACCCATTGATCGTTAAAATGTCTTAGATCTGGTATATGATAAGATAATAAATGTTGCAAAATTTATTCGTGAACACAGCACTATTATGACCTCACCTGTCAATATTCCGAAAGTAATTTTCGTGTTATCATTCAATGTCATCTTCTCGGACTTTTATAAGACACTCTCCAGTGAGAATAGTTTCGCCTTTCCACGTCGTAGCGAGCTGTGGTGTTCTACAGCTCCTGTAAGTTCAGAAACACAAGAATATTTTACGTCACACCACCATCAGCAACATCAAGCGCCGCCATATTTGCTGTCACGTGGGTCATCAGTTCTACTACTCGTCCTGATAACATATGTCCAATCACACTAAGAGTAGCGCAACTCTTACTATCCGAACATACCGGGCATTTTGCTTGGCAGAGGAAAAGAAACAGCATGATTAACCTAACATAAACCGACAAAACACGGTTACTGACAATATAAACAATTTCTGTGTACAAAATTCAAAGTTCTCCGGCGAACCTTCAGATTACTGTCTTCTGGGACATGAAGTTGCGCAAATTGGTAGATGGCTACCACTGTTGCTGAGGCAACTGTTGCCACCATGTACAGAGTGAAAGGGTACGCCGAGCAAGCTTGGTATTGGCATTGATGCTGGCTATAATACAGTCTACTCACCCAACAGTCTATTCATAGAAAGCTACTGATCAGTACATTAAAAAACTGTTAACAAAATAGGCAGATAAGAAGAAATACACAATGCTGTACTACAAATTAATTCCCTTAAAATGTAAGTTTTCACTAACAGAACTAGTTGCAGGCAAAAACCATAAAACAGACTTTAATGTTATATATAGATTTTCATTTCTATAGATCTTGTGGTGCTAATGTATTAAGATAAATAAGTTTCTGTACCTTATCCAACAATGGGAAATGATTCTGCTCATGTGCAGCATGCTGGTCTAGGGTGTACATGGTGATCACCTAGTCAGGTCACATTCCTTTATTATTACCTGCAATTGCAACTGTATTAAACAGCAGCAGCAGCAGCAACAACAACAAAAACAATTACTACTACTACTACTTATTGCTACTAAATAAAAATAATAATAATAATAAATTTTGGATAACTTCTTATTGAACTACAGTTTCTCCTACAGAGCCATACCTCCTACACGAAAGTGACAGGCAAATGAATATCAGCAGACCATGCCTTAACTGTGAAGGTTAATCACCAGTTTGTCACATGTGCAAGCTCCCATGCAGTGGTATTTGTGTTTAACAAAATGTCACTGGGACATGTCTTGCTTTGAGTACTTTACTTTGACAGTACTATTCCACCAGTGCTTCATGTTCTTTCAGCTATCATTCAAGGGATGGGCAGTGTCCATTACAGGCCACAGCCACAGAGTCATAGAGTCACCCTGACACAGGAATAAATAAATAAATAAATAAACTGAACTAGTCTTCTATTATACTATTGCAAATTAATTAATAATTAAGACCGACCACATCCGTACCTTACACCTATAAGGGTTTCGATTCCATATGACACATTAAAATTATTCACCTCTCTGTTATTTTAGTGATCTCACACACTAAAAACTGTGACAACTGTGACTCACTTAAAAGAAGGTAGGTGTCTGAGAAAACTTTAAAGTTCCCTGCAAAATTGGTCAGTTGATCCTACCATATGCCTCTTTCAAATGTACAAATAGTAGGAATGTGTGTAAACTAAACTCCTTTCTTTCTCATTAATGTGTTGTAACACACAAACTGAGCCCCTATACATTGTGCATTATTATATTTCAGTGTGTATTTATCAAAATTTACCTTTGTGAATTAGAACTTAAAGTAAATTTCAAAGTTTGCAGTACTGTTTTCTCATCACTCTGTATCATACATATACTACAGCATTCTCCATACCTTTAGTGGCAGTTCAAGGACTCCAGAGCTGGTGGTCATCAAGAGGCACTCAGGAACAATAGCATCTGTTAGCCGCCAAAATCACTGTAAAGCAGTATGATCTCTTCCAAATTGTAAATATTATAATTATATGCTGTCATTTGTATGCAGGAAATATGAAACTAGGTACAACTAAATTCTTTACCCTACAGACTTATTTAAAAAATGATGTTTGGCAGTACTAGAACAACTGCTGTGAGTTAGTGTGTCCATATTGAAAGTCAAGCCTGATGATGATGATGATGATGTCCTTGTTTCAGGAAAAACAGAACGAACTTCTACATTTAGCAAAGGAAATTCTACTTCATTTGCTTCACATGAGTTAAAACAGTTTCTGTCTTCAAACAAATACTCTTCACATGAAGAACTTGTTCTTGCTTGACACCCTTGTCCTCTCAACTCATTTCCCACCTGGCTATGGTAGAATGATGTTTGCCTAAACTCATCTCCTACATCAGCAACAGCCTCAATTATTTCAACAAGCCTCAAGAAACTAGGCCTATTTACAGGTCGCTTTTGCCAACATTGTAGCATAAGATTATACAGAACTTGTGGACAACTCTCAAGCTTCTCTAGTAAGTCACCTCTTAGGACAAATTGCAAAACTTCTTCATTGGCAAGTCCTTGATATGGTTGTTCAGCTAATGTTGATATTTCCCATAATACAACACCATAACTCCAGACATCTGATTTACTTGTGAATATTCCATCTTCCAGGCTTTCTGGAGCCATCCATCTGACTGGCAATAAACCTTTGTTTTCTTTTCGATAATAATCCATCTCATAAATATCTCGCGCCATTCCAAAGTCCCCGATTTTTACTGTAATATTCTCTGTCAGCATACAGTTTCTTGCTGCTAAGTCTCGATGTACAAATTTACTAGCTTCAAGGTACGCCATGCCATCAGCAATCTGTGCAGCCATCAGAAATATACGAGGAAGATTAATTGTTGATGGAACTATGTTTCTCGATTCTCTTAAAAATGTCTTTAAATCTCCAAGCGCCATTAGTTCCATCACCACAAGAGGAGGCTGGCCTCTAGAAACCACTCCCAAGAGTCGCACTACATGGTGCCCACCAGCAAAAGATTTCATTACCGAAGCCTCTGTAAGGAACTCAATTCGCTCTCGAATGGTAGCTTTCTCATCCACAGTTTTAACAGCACAACGAATGTTTGCAGGCCAAAGAATTCCTTCATATACAACACCAAAGGAGCCTTTGCTAATTTTCCGCACCAATTCAACTTTATCTCTTACAATTTCCCACTCATCTGGCTCATACACAGCCAGACTCACATATTCAGGGTTTGATGATGTCACAATAGTCCTAAATGTGTTAGCCTTCAACTTTTTCCGCATCAGATAAGAAAGACAGAGTAAAATAATCAATAAAGTAACAGCCAAACAGAGCAAAACAAAAATCTCAGATTGGCGGGACGTAGGTGTATTCTCTTGTTTCACTGCAAAATTCACAAAATTTGTGTAGTTACTTTCACCTGCAAGAGATGTGGCTTTAATGCGCAGAGCATATTTCCCTGGAGCTAGGTCGTTCAAAACAAACCAGTTTTTTGCTTTCTCAAATTGAAGTTTAGTTACACACACAATGACTGGTTTTATATTTAGTATATCAGTCCTTCTATATTCTATGTGATATGTTACCACAACTCCATTTGGATTTAGTGGTTCCAGCCAAAAAACTCGCACTGTCCCCGAATTAACCGTTACTTTGACAAAACTTGAATTTATGTGATCAGCAATTTCCAACTTACGGGTTCGAGTAGTAATCAGACTGGCTGGACTACAGCATCTGTCATCCCCCAACTGATCAGCATCTCCAGAATGGTTTTTTCTACAGGCTACAACTTTGATTGTGTATTTGGAAAAATGATAAAGGTTTTTTACGACTGCAGTTGTGGTATTTCCCTCTGATCTTTGCACAGAGTGACCATCTGCAAGATCAATATCATTATAAATCCCCCCTCCATTTCCATATAGTCGAGGGCTGTACAAAACACTATAAATAGCAGTCTCCTGGTCACAGAAATCTTGTTCTTCATTGACAGATTCCTCGGTGTAGATAAAATTAAACTCTGGGTCATCATTAGATATACAAGATCCACGAGATACTGGCCTACAGCAAGAATCTTTCCATTCAAATTCATCAAACAACTCAACTTGTGTGTTTTCTTTGTGGGGTTCCAGAGGTAAAAGACAATAATTTCTTTCATCTAACAATTTATCATCATCTAAATGAAGCCAGCCAACAATAATATAGTGGGATATTTCTCCATTTGGAAATAGAGGAGGTTGCCAATGTAGAATTATTTCAGAACTTGAATTAGAGTAGGCTCTGATGGATCTGGGAATGGAAGGCCTGTCAGGATATGTCCTGAAGTACTGAATAGAGCTTCTTCCCTCTTCTGTAGCTGATGCTGTTGCATATGACTTTACATAGTAGGCATACTGAGTAAATGGTTTTAGATGGGTGATATTGTGAGACATACTGGCAGGAGTTGTTGACTGCATGGTTGAAAGCACAACATAGGCTACTTTCCAGTTATCAACTCCGCATGCATCATTGTCAGTTTCAAGAGTAACATTGTTGACCGAAGTCTCAATGTAGTGCACTGTGTAACCTAGCAATGTCCCACGCCCCTTAGGTACATAGAAGGGATCCCACTGAATCGTTGCGGATGTGGAGTTGATGACTAATGAAGATGCATTAATTTTAATTACGATGCAAGTAACCTCGTTGCCATTGGATTCGTACGAAATTTCATCTGCGGTGCTGTTGCGAGGCTCAGCAATATCTCTTAATTTATCTATTTCTGAGATGCATAATTTAGGATTGGAGTGCAAAGACAGGGTGCCCTTTCCAATAGTAAAATTTCGAGGACGAGAGTCCCAGTTCCACAATTCTTGAAGGTTGTCATTCCCCACTATGACTAAAGCAAACTGGTCACTTTCAAGTTGCATTCCGTGAATAATTCTGAGTCTCTTAAAGAAATTGAGGGTCGCCAGGGGGTAAGAGTAGGAGATTTTCAAGTAGCCGCTAATTTCTTCGACTGCATCGAAGTTACTTTCCAATTCTTCAACGTCTTTGCTTCCCATTAGATGGATTACCAAAGAACCATTGACGTACGTACAACCATTGAGGATTTGGATATCGTAACTATTTCCAATTTGGATTTGACCGCCGCTGCCACAAATTTTACGACAATGCCCTACACAAGCTTCACATCCCTGTTTGCCGGCATTGTCAATGGACATTTGAAATCCTTGAGGGCATACCAGGCTGCACGTTCCGTTGAAGGGGATCCAAGCTTTGCTTGGGAAACCGGCACGATCACCTCTCTGGAGATAGTCAGGCGGCACGGTAGCATTGCAACACTCCTCTTCTGTGATGCAGCGTCTGCCCACAAATTCGAACCTATGTAACGCAGAGATGCCTGTAGTTCTTAGCTGCAACAGAGCCTCTTGAGAAGCTAACGGTCGATCAGCGGGCCAGAAACTTGTCTGCTTTCGGCGGAAACCAACACAACAGCCCGCCAATGACCGCTGCTCCTAACCACTCAACTCCCAGAACATGCTGAAACATTCTTTTGAAAAATCTGTTTAATATTATCCCCCACCTATGCATACGCTTCCCAAGTGGGCTCTTCCTACACGTTTCTGTGTAAAATTTTGTACGCATTGCCCATCTTTATCGTGACCGGTTCATGCCATCCTCCTTGATTTCATAAACCAAATAACACCCAAAAGTGCAGGTCATAAATCTCCTGGTTTTCTCCCTCCCTCTTTCTCCCTCTCAAATCGAAGACTTTCCTTAGGTTACAATGCCAAACGTTACACCCACAGCAAACAACACACACAACAGCAACTTACACTTATGTATAGCCCGTTTTAATCTCTGTTTACCGATGAAAAAAACGAACTCCATGGAGCACAATACATTTTTTAGAAGCTAACAGGCCCTCAGCTAGCCAAGAGATTCCTTGTATTTTATGGAACACGAAGGTTCATTACCACATTCACAATAGTCCGCCTCCTGTCCCCAACCTACGCCAGATACATCCAGTCCATGCCTCCCCATCACACCTCTTGAAGATACATTTTAATATTATCCTTCCATCTAGGTCTAGGTCTTCCAAGTGATCTCTTTCCCTCAGGTCTGCTCACCAAAACCCTGTATGTACCTCTCCTTTCCACAGTATGTGTCACACACCCCTCCATCTCATTCTTGATTTGACCAACCCCCCCCCCCCCCCCGAATAACATTTGGTGAGAAGTGCAGATCATTAACCTTCTCGTTATGTAGTTTTCTCCACTCCCCTCTAACGTCGTACCTCTTTGGCCCAAATATCTTCCTCAGCACCCTATTCTCAAACACCCTCAGCATATTATGTTTATTAGACCATGCATCATCTTGATAGTTGAATAAAGAGAGACAAACTTGGTGTCACTTGCTTTTTTATTTCCTTATTTAATGCTCAACATGTTTCGGATGTTAACACATCCATCCTCAGGAGCTTGCGACTTATGTGTTGAGTTATTTCATGGGGTGTATTGCTCTGGCACCATGCATGTTGGTGTTACGTTGTGGTTTGGCTGGGGTGGTGTGGTATCCGTATGCAGGCTTCAGCCTGCACACGGATTCCACACCATC
>Ga0209755_10008321_pt1 | contig 11104 bp, 12 predicted proteins | sample TergutCo191P1_FD_187301 | JGI IMG/M metagenome (GOLD analysis project Ga0209755, IMG submission 187301) | Cornitermes sp. P1 segment gut microbial communities from Petit-Saut dam, French Guiana - Co191P1 (SPAdes) (version 2) | ecosystem: Host-associated > Arthropoda: Insects > Digestive system... | reverse complement strand
CCACGCATGGATATACCCGTCTGGTTACCACGAGGGCCATAACGGGTGATGTTTACGCCGAGGGTTTCCTGCAAGATATCGGCAATATCCGTTGCGCCTCGGCGTTCGATGTCCTCCCTGGTGATAAGCTCCATATGCTGGCTTGTCTCTATGGTTCCCGTTATCGTGATACCGACATTGTCCTCGAACCATAGATAGTCGTCCCATAGGTCATCATCATACATATCATCCGCAAAGAGAGAAAACTGGAAAAAAATTAACAATGCCAAAGCCGCAAACATCTTTGCGGCTTTGCTCTTAACTTGGCGAGCAGGGTGCTTCATTCTATCCTTGCGTATACTGGTACATAGCTCCAACTAACATAGCCGTCAACTGTATCCACGGTGAACCTGTTTCTAGCTTCCTGCAATGTGTCTGTTGTGGGCATCTCCCAGTTTTCATCGGCAAGCTCGGCGAGCTGGAAACCTTCGGTGGCAACTCTGAAAGCTATGGCAGTATAATTTCCTTCAACTGGAACCGGTACCCAATCATCACCTTCTTGTACCCAATTGACAGGTCTATTTTCACCGAACCTAACAAAAACAAACCCAGCGTTACCATCTCTATCGAAATGCAATATACCTGGGATAGTCCCATCCCAAGACCCAAACCCGCCCCTCTCAAAAATTCGGGCTGCCGTATCAAAAGTAAAGTCATCGCCAATGTCAGGGACGTTGGTGGCATCCCATGTGCCGTCAAGTCGCGACCATGATCCGGTAATCCATATTTCGCTGGAACCGCCATTCGTGTCACAGCCCATCACCAAAAACATGGCAGGCAGAAGCAACAGGGCGAAAAAGCCCGTTTTACAGAACCGAAACATAAAGACTCCTTTCCGAAGAAAGAAAACCACGAATGCAGACCTTACGGGCCTGCACTAGATCAAAAGGCCGAACGTTCCAATTGGGGACAGGGAATCCTTGTAATGGTAAACACGGCTTTTCTCAGGCTTTTTCCTCGAAGCTAAGAAAAAAATACCAACCCCATACGGGGCGGAGCGTATACCAAAGTCTCCTGGCTTGAGGGCGGTTCTTCCATCGGCCTTCCCAGTTACCCAGTGGCCGTCTTTGACGGAATCTTCCCTTTTCACAGTTACGGGCTAGCGGGGGATTTTCACCCCACTTCCTTTGAAGTATACGAGTGTAGTTTATAAGGTTTTGGGCAAGGTGTCAATGGCGGCAGGCCTAAAACAAAACGGTCATGGCAAGTTTTAGCACCTTTTCCGAAAAGGATTTTCTGTCTATGGGCTTTACGGTAAAGTCATTGGCGCCGCATTTTAAAGCTTCAATGACATTATGTTTGCCGCTTTCGCTTGTAACCATGATAGCGGGTGTGCTTTTGTATTTCTCCAGCTTCCGAATGGTCTTTAAGACATCCAGCCCCGTCATTTTGCTGGATAAATTCCAGTCGAGGATTAAAAAGTCAATTTGGTTTTGCGCCAGTACGGCAAGTGCGGTTTCACCGTTTTCGGCCTCTATAAAGCTTACATCGCGGCCAATGTCAATCTCGCTTAAATAATTCTTAATAAGGTTGCGGGTAGGCCGAGAGTCTTCGACTATTAAAAACCTCATGAAGTTTCCACCTCCTCCCTCCAGTACCTCCCATTATAAAGTACTTTCCAGGGGCTGTCAAACTTTTTCTATTCGAGGCAAGGTTACCGAATCTGTTTAGCGCTGGATCCTGGCGGAACCACCTTGGGCAAGGGCTTCTATCTGCTCCAGGCTAACCATCGAAGTGTCGCCAGGGGTGGTGGTAAGTAAGGCCCCGTGCGCCCAGCCTAGTTTAAGGGCTTCCTCGGGGCTTTTTCCGGCAAGAAAACCGTAGACCAGGCCAGAGGAAAAGCCATCGCCGCCGCCTACACGGTCGTATACCTCAAGTTCCAGGGTGGGGGTCTGGTAGCTTTTGCCATCCAACCACAGCACGGCGGCCCAGGAATGGCGGTTGGTGGAATGAACCTCGCGCAAAGTGGTGGCCACAGCCTTGATGTTGGGGAAATCCCGTACAACGTTCCCGATCATGCCAAAAAATACGGCGGGATCCAGCTTGCTTTTCGTTTCCACGTCCTGCCCCTCAAGGCCAAGACCCATTTGAAGCTCCTCCTCGTTGCCGACAAGCAGGTCAACATGGCTAACAATCTTCCGCAGAGTCCGCGCGGCCCTTTCGCTGGCCTGTTCCGCGCTCAGCCCCTCTTCCGCCGCCGCTGCCGTCCAGAGCTTTGCCCTGTAGTTTAAATCGAAGGAAACCACCGCCCCGACCTTTTTGGCGGCCCGCATCGCCTCGATTATCAGTTCCGCGGTGGAGGGCGAAAGGGTGCTGAAAATCCCCCCGGAGTGGAACCAGCGGATCCTGGGAGCCTCGGGGGAGCCGAAAATCGCATCCCAGTCAAAGCTTCCGGGTTCAAGCAGTTGCGCTGCCTCGTTGGCGCGGTTGTAGAACACGACTGGGGCACGAACCCCCTGGCCTCGGTCGCTCCACACGGTGGCAATGTTCGGGCCGCGTACCCCGTCATGCTTAAAGCGTTTGTAGTAGGGCCTTACCCCGGCTTTCTGTACCGCAAGCTCCACCTTTCGGCCAATGGGGTAGTCCACCATCGCGGTGGCAACGGCGGTTCTCTGCCCAAAGCAGACGGAAAGGTTCGAGGCAAGGTTGTATTCCCCACCTGCTATGTGCAGGCGGTAATCGTCGGCATGGGCAAAGGGGACAAGGCCGGGGTCAAGGCGGATAATCATGGCCCCCAATGCCAGCAAGTCGTATGCCGTTCCGGATGCTTCCGGAACCGTTAAAGTGGTAGCCATAGTAGCCTCCAAACCGTGTCTGTGTCCACTACACATCCTGTTATGAAGGGTAGCGTAAAACTGGGATGGTTTCAAGGTTTCGCATTACCCCCAGCCGCGCTTTTTGTGCTTGGTGCTTGAGCGGTTCTGACTTGCCTATCTGATATTCATGAATCTGGACACTGGTCTTCATGCCGCTTTTTTCTTCCCAAATGACCTTCCTGATTATGTAGCCCCTGGGGACATAGTTGGGAGGGTTTTGTCAAACTTGGAAGTGATGGAAGAACTCCGCGACCACCGGTTTTTACAACATATAACGACCATTGCCTTTTTGGACGAGCATGGGGATGAAATGGTATCACTAAGGATGGCCTTGGCGCCGTCTGTTTTCCCCGGGTTCCCGCCGGATACAGGTTCGACGGCTGCTGTTAACCACTTTTCGGGGGGAGTCAGCTTTTGAATTGCTGATATTCCCTGGTTATTCTATTGATCGGAGCGGGAAATATTGGTAATATATAGGCGCGGGGCTTTCATAAGGCATAAACTGAAGGGTTCCGTAGCGTGTTCCTCAAGGAGGGTAATTATGAAAAAAAGTGTTGTTGTTTTGTGCGTAAGTCTGATTTTTTTCTTCGTGGTGCCGGGTTTGGTTTTTGCCCAACGAGGCGGCAGGGCGGGGGATACAATCGAAATACGGGTGGCTTCGCCCTTGCCAAGGAATTCCGACTGGGGCAGAACCCTTGATCGGATTGCTGGGGAATGGGCCAGGGTTACGAACAATACGGTACGGGCCCGTGTTATCCATGATGGGCTGGAAGGCGGCGAGCCGAGGATGCTTTCCTCCCTTGCCACCAACAATATTCAGGCGGCCTTGTTCACCTCTTTCGGCCTTGCCGAAATCGTGCCAGAGGTCATGAGCCTGAGCGTCCCCTTCAACATAAGGGACGATTACGAACTGGGGCTGGTTCTGCGGGACGTTCTGCCGGTTCTGGAAGAAAAGACAAACAATACTAATTTTGTCGTACTCACCTGGTCGAAAGCCGGCTGGGTAAACATTTTTTCGAGGGATCAGATCCTTGAACCCAACGACCTCCGCAGAATGAGGATGGCCACCAATGCCGACTCGGAGAACATGAACACGGTGTTTAGGGGAATGGGCTTTAACCTGGTGGAAGCCGAGGTGGCCGACATGGGAACCATGCTTGCAAACGGCATGATCAATGCCCTTTACCAGTCCCCTGCGGCAATCGCCCCCCTGGGGCTGCACAGGAACCTTGGGCACATGCTGGATATGCCGATTGCCCCCTTTATGGGTGGGATTGTCCTTAACCGTGTTACCTGGGACAGGCTTGGGCCGGAAAGGCAACGGGCCATGATGGATGTTACCAGGCGGATAGCCTCGGAATTCGATGCCTCGATGCCAAGGACCGTCACCAATGCCGTGACAATGATGCAAAGGGACGGGCTTAGGGTCAATGTCCCGACCCAGCAGCAGCGGGAGCTTTGGCAGGGCGAAGTGCAAAGGGCAATGCCGCCGCTTCTTGGGCATACATTTGACCGTGACATGCACAACAAAATAAGCATGATACTCGAAAGATCAAGAAACGGGCGGTAGGATGTCCGCAAGACCTTTTGCGGCTACAAAATTCCCTGCGACCGTAATGTCCTGGCTTGAAAGGGGAATTTGCTTTGGCTCGCTGGCGATTCTCGCACTGATTCCCTTTTCGGAACTTGTACTGCGACAGTTCACTATACCCATTCCGCACGCCAGGGGATTGCTTATCCATTTCTTCCTGGTGCTGGTTTTCTTCGCCGCAATGCTTACCGCCAAGGCTGGGGGGCATATTGCTATTGGCCTTGTCCAGTACGTAAAAAACGCCAGGCTTAAAAGGATGCTGGAACTTGGCGGCACCCTGCTTATCGTGTTTATTCTGACCAGTCTTGCCTGGAACACCCTCCCTTACATTAGGTATGGGCTTTCGGGAAGAACCGTAGGCCCAATACCCGTGTGGCTCTTTGCCTCTACCATGTCGCTGGGCTACTTTGTCATGGCCCTGCGTTTTTCCTTTGGCCTTTCCCCGTGGCGGGATCGAATCAAGGCCTTCGTGGCGATGTTGCTGGGAACGGCTGCGGCTCTGCCTGCAATAGCAAAACAGATATGGTTCTTCGACGTGCCGGAGCCTTTTTACTCCTGGGTGAACAACCTGTACGACCTGGTTGCGATTATGCAGGTTCCGGCAATTCTATTTTTGGTGTTTGCCGCCCTTGCCGGAATGCCGATTTTTGCGGCAATTGGCGGCATAGCCACGATCATGCTTAAGGCGGCTGGCCAGGAACCAGAGGCTTTTCACATCCCGGTCTTTGACACGCTTACCAGGCCAGACCTTATCGCAATTCCGCTTTTTACCCTTACCGGCTTTTTCCTTTCGGAAAGCAAGGCAGGGGAGCGGCTTGTCAGAACTTTCCGGGCCCTTTTCAACTGGTTACCCGGCGGCATAGTTATTGTTGCGGTGCTGATAAGCGCCTTTTTTTCGTCGTTTACCGGGGCTTCCGGGGTAACCATTCTGGCCTTGGGCGGAATTCTATATACCATTTTTCGGAAAAACGGGTACTCGGAACGCACTTCCATAGGCCTGCTTACAGCCGCCGGGGGTACGGGCGTTATGTTCCCCCCAAGCCTTGCGATTATACTGGTTGCCAGCACAAGCAACATGATACTGCACTTCATGGAAGTACCCGTGGAGTACACCGTTATTCACTATTTTGCCGGGGCGATAATCCCGGGCATGATATTGTTGCTTGCGATGATAATTACTGGCATGGTTCTGTCTTCCAGAACGAAGGGAGGCAGGGAAGTACCACACGAAAAAACACCGAACAGGGAAGCCTCTGGCATCGGGGAGGCGATTAGTTCCATAAGGGAATCGTTTCTTGAAATTCTGTTGCCAGTAATTTTGGTTGCGGGTTTTTTCACGGGGCGGCTTACGTTAATGGAAATAAGCTCCATGTCGGTTATTTACGTGGTGATAGTGGAAGTCTTTGTCAAAAGGGACATTGCCGTTGCCGACATCCCCAGGGTTTTTGCAAAGGCCATTCCGGTAATAGGCGGAGTGCTGGCGATTTTGGCAATGGCAAGCGGCCTTTCCCACGCCTTTGTCTTTTCCCAGATCCCCGAAAGCTTTGCCTTCTGGATGGAGGACACCATTCAATCAAGGATTGTCTTCCTTCTGTTGCTGAACCTTGCCCTGCTCTTGGTTGGTTGCGTTGTTGACATGTTCTCGGCCATTATGGTGCTGCTTCCCCTTGTGGTTCCGCTTGGCTATGTCTATGGCATAGACCCCTTGCATCTGGGCATAATCTTTATATTGAACCTTGAGGCAGGGTTCCTGACTCCACCAGTTGGCATAAACCTTTTCCTTGCAAGCTCCCGTTTCGAGAAGCCGTTCATGCACATATGCCGCTACGTGCTTCCGTTTTTCCTGGTGCGGCTTGCCGTGTTGCTGCTTGTCGCATACATACCGTGGTTTTCAACCTGGCTGCCGAGTTTGTTGAGGTGAATCACAACCAAGGCGGCAACCAGTGAACGGCATTATGGCAGGGATTTTGGGCTTAAGTAGGCTTGGGAATCGGTTCTGTTCTTAACCGCCCGTACCAAAATCTCATTGCAAATAAACACAAGGGCAACAAATGCAAATACAATCGGGAACAAAGCTTCATAAGTGGTAAATGTCAAAACCAAGCTGGTAATGAAGAACAGGACCGCTATACCGGCACCAAACGCGGCAAGCTCATAGCCAACAAGCTTAGATATAATTTTTGGCTTAAAGCGATTTGAAGTATCGCTGACCAAAGTCGGAAGCAGTGGCCCAAGCCCCAAACCAGCCAGGAACATACCAAAGACATTGCTGGTAAAATACAATGCCAAAATCCCGGAAGCCGCGATAAGACAAGCAATACGGATAATCGTAGTCTCTTTAAGCCACTTAGCCAGCCAGCCAAATAGCAACCTCCCCAAAGCCATGCCGACATAATAAACCGTAGAGAAGATGGCCACGTCTGCAAAGGAGAATCCTCTCGTGCGCATAAGCACCGTCCCGGTAAAGAACACAACCGTATAATCAGTGCCGCCAAGGAAGAAGAAGGTCAAAACCTCCACGGTTTGATGCCACTTTTTTTGCAAGTATTTTCCTTTATCGACGACTTGCTTAGTTTTTTCGCCCTCTGGGTTAGCCGCCTCATTAGTCCAAACCTTCTTATACATACCCAGCAAAAGCACAAGGCCAACTGCGCCTACAATGGTAGCGACAGCAAAGTACCCCATTGACCAGCTAAAATCGTAAACATTAAAGCCGTAACCATATAGGTAGCTATATTCCAAAATTAGCAGACGCCCCATTATTAGAGGGCTTATAGCCGCGCCGGCACCCCAGAAGAAGTGCATCAGGTTGTTTTGCTTGGCCGTAAAGTGTTTCGCCATATAAGCGTTCATGCTGGAAGCCATCGCACCTGTGCCAAATCCATAAAATGATATTGCCGCCAGCACCATAATAAAATTCGCGGAAAACGCAAGCGCGACAAAACCCGATCCCATAATTGCGAGTCCAAGCAAATAAACGGTTTGCAGTTTCATGAACTTATTGAGCCACGCCAAGATTACCCCAGCGAGCGTATACGTGACCGAGTACCCGACTAGAATAATTCCTGAGTGGAATGTGACAAGCCCCAACCCAAGCTCCATTGCGTCCCACGAAACCGTAAACGACCCGTCCGGGAACCCTACAACTAGGTAACTCACCAAAATTAGCGGCAGCAGCCAAACACTGTGCCTTCTCGTTTTAACCATAATTATGAACTCCTTCTGAGTAAAGTATACTGGAAAAAATTGCCTCATGTTGATTTTTTGGTATTTTTGTAATAAAAATACGCAAACAGGAATTTGTTACATTTTGGTTAATAATGTTACTCTGCTGGGGATAGTGCACCAGGCACGACCGGCTGCGCTGGAGCGAAGCTTCGGGTGGCTGAACCATTCCCGCTGGCTGTGGAAGAACCGTGAGCACACCCTGCACAACTCATGCCGGATGATGGTGCTGGCGTTTATCTCTATTTAGTTGAGAAGGTTTTGAACGCTCTCTGAAATAAGCAATTTTTTTCGAAAATAACTTGACACAAGCCCCCAGACACCCGATACTGGAAGTGGTTGTGTATATATGGAGTTATGTGCCATGCCCTTGACAATGTTTGAGGAAAATGGTAAACAAACAAATATATAGAGGTAGTAATGTTAGAATATTTGTCGGAGTTAATTAAAAAAATACCACACATTGAGAACAAAGAGGAATATCGCTCGGTTTTCACAGAAATAAGCAGTTCATATTTTTATGAAAAATTTCATTCTAATATTCTAGCATATTATTTATGATTTTTTGACACAAAAAAAGCATTTATTGAATGGATTAATCTCATTTTAAATAATTCTGAAAAAATTTTATTTGATGATTATAAAAATGGAAAAATTGAACGTGAAAACAGTAATATTGATATTTTACTATTAAGTAATAATGGAAAAAATGCAATTATAATTGAGAATAAATCGAATAATGCAATTGATCAGAAAGATCAAATTTATAGGTATTATAAAATATTGAAAAAAGAAAACATTGGCGTTGATGCTATTGTTTATTTAAATAAAAGTTCATTGAAAACTCCAAATTTATCTAGTGAAGAATTATTAGAAATAGAAGATATTTTGGTGAAAGCTCAATTGGTTGGAATAAAAAAATCCTTCGAGGATGTAATTAACAAGGTAATCAGTACAACTAATAATATTCGATTAAATGCTCTTTCTTGTGAAATACGTGATTTGTTTTATACAATAATATATGGGGGGACTAAACATGGATAACTTAGATCTATTTGTATCTGAATTGTTGAGAAATAACAATTTAGAAAATTTAAAGAATTCAATTAAGGCATATAATCAATTGCCTGAATATTTTGCTAAAAAATATAAATCATATATTGAAGCAAAAGGGGTAAAATACGATCTTTGGTTTTGGAAACCACATTATTTTGGTTTAAATGCCAAAACAAAGCATTTTACATTATCTGTTGATTTTGAATTTTCTATAAACGGATTGTTGATTATTGCATTTATTCGTAGCGGTGATAAATCGCAAATTGAAAATTATAAAAATATTTCAGGGGATAGATTTCCTTTTGTTGAAAAACGAAAGGAAAATTCATATAGGTTAAAAATAGACAGTGTGTTCGATCAAGAATTGATCGAAGAGAAAATAAATTTAATAATAGAAACTATTGATAATTTTATAAGGCAATGGCACGGCACATAACAAACGGTAACTGTACGCCGCCTTACGGCGGCTAGGTTACCTGTAACGTTAGGCGAAATCTGGGCTAAGATTTATTGGAATATTTCAGATAATTGACAATACAATAATAATCAGATATAATGGTATTGTAGGAATATTTATATAGCAAAAACCAATGTAATGTTTTAGTAAATATTTTTATGGAGTTACAATGACTAGACCAAATATTTTTATCAAATGCAAAATAAAAACTTCTGTAAAAAAGAGGATTATGAAAAAATGGATAAACCGATTCATAAAATATATAAGGACACCCAAAAACGAGTTTGGATTTATGGTTCTTTCTTTGATGAAAAAATGGACATATTTTCCTGCGAATATATTTATTGACGATGGAGGATTATGGACAAATATTGGGAATAAGAAAATAATTCTATTTCAAGTTAATAGTAATGAATATAGGGATTTTAATGAAATTATTCCGATGAGTATTGAAAATACACCAAAAATAATGGTTAAAAATAAGAAAATTGGTTTAAGCAATGAAGAAATCGAAAAAATAAAGGATTTCGTTAAGAATTGTCAAGAGGAATTAATGCAAATTGCTAATGATAAAATTAGCGCAATAGAATTCTTTGAGAAAATAAATATAAAAGGATATTATTATGGAAATAAAAATAATATATAGAATAATAGTGTACGCCCAGACTTCGCATAACATACGGTAACTGCTTCGCCGCCTTACGGCGGCTAGGTTCCGCAAAACCGCAGTCGGCACTTCGTGCCTTTGTACGGTTTCGCTCCACCACATTTTGCGGTTGCGTAGAACGTTAAGCGAAATAAAAATTGAAGTTTCGGGAAAATTACTTGACAAGTGATGCAATAATTGATATAATAATTCAATTACGGGAAAGGGGAATATTATGACAATAAAGCAAAAGGCTAACAAATTATATAAAAATGTTAATACATTCATATTGTCGTGTGTTGGGACAGATGGTTATCCACTCACCAAGGCTGTAGTTCCTGGCAAGCATAGAGAATCAATAAATGAAATGTATTTTTGTACAAATACATCCTCAAAATTTGCTAGTTGAGATAAAAAATAATCCGAAAGCAAGTGTTTATTTTTATAAACGTATATTACTGATTTGGAAGGGATGCTTTTTCAAAGGCAAAATGGAAATAATTTCTGACCTTACCGCAAAGAAAAAATATTGGCAAAATATATACAAAGATGCATATCCAGAAAAATCATACACAGATCCTGATTTTTGTTTGCTTAAATTCGTTCCTGTATCTGGTAGATTATATTCAAATTTTACAATAGCCGATTTTGAAGTGTAAATACCATTTTCCAGCCTCTTCTTGATGTTTATTTCAGGAAGAGGTAAATAACTTGTCACATTTAGTTTTTTCCCTTTAATATGCCCAACATTCAACCCTGAAGTACCATCAATCGTATTATTTTCAACATAAAAAATGTGAAATTTTACATTAGGCCGAGACGATACAAATTTTTCAACTTCTTCGGCAAAGAAACCGCTATCGAAACCATCAAGATTGGCGGTATCCATAATATTCAGCGTATCTTCTGCCGCATTCGCCTTGAACTCCTCAAACGAGGTCACGAACATTACATTATCAAACTAGGCAGAAACTTTTCCGCGAATACCATTCGAATCTGTCCACGCAATTACTTTCATTTGTCTTCTTCTATCCTATGTTTTGATTGTATATACAAATAATACTTGAGTATCACATATTTATCAAGTAGCATAATCCAATGTTTCAGCCAGAACATCTTTTAGAATATCTAAGGTTTCTTCGCTATATATAGTGGTTTAAGTTTACAATATCCACGAAAATACCGATAATAAAAACATGGCGTATAGCGAAGACTACAGGAAACGAGCGATAGAGTATAAGGACTCGGGGCATACCTTCGGGGAGCTGCGGGAA
>Ga0209755_10008320_pt1 | contig 11108 bp, 10 predicted proteins | sample TergutCo191P1_FD_187301 | JGI IMG/M metagenome (GOLD analysis project Ga0209755, IMG submission 187301) | Cornitermes sp. P1 segment gut microbial communities from Petit-Saut dam, French Guiana - Co191P1 (SPAdes) (version 2) | ecosystem: Host-associated > Arthropoda: Insects > Digestive system... | reverse complement strand
ACTCCGGGGCGGGTTCGGGAAATAATGGAAAAATGTCATATTTTCGCATTTACCAGTGATTATCGCGAGGGTTGGGGAACGGTGATGAATGAAGCAATGAATAGTGGTTTAGCGGTCGTCGGCAGTGCGCAGGCGGGTGGTAGCGAATATTTGATTCGGCATGGTGAGAATGGGTTTATTTATCATAACTATGAAGATATGCGTGATACGATGTTTAAGTTGGTTAGTGATGTTAAATTGTGCGAGGAAATCGGGCGTAATGCTTATCGTACTATTGTAGAGTTGTGGAATGCCGAAAAAGCGGCGGGTGAGTTTGTTCGTATTTGTAGGGATATTTTAGCGGGAAGTGATATCGTTCCTGCGGAAGAAGGCCCTTTGAGTGTTGTGTAGTACTCTCTTTGTCATTGCGGGCTTGACTGCAAGTGCGAGGTGGCAATTCCCTACGGTTTATGATTATTTTCAAAGGAGGAAGTTTATGCAGAAAATCAGCGTTATTATTCCTGTTTATAATACTGTTCGCTTTTTGGAAAAATGCATCACATCCGTTATGCGGCAGACTTTTGCGAATCTTGAAATTATTATAGTTAATGATGGTTCTACTGATGGCAGCGGTGAGTTGGCTAGGCGCTTAAAGGAATCGGATTCGCGGATTAAAGTTTACGATCAGGAAAATAAAGGTGCATCAAGTGCGAGAAACTATGGAATTAGCGTCGCAACAGGTGAGTATATAAGCTTTATCGACAGTGATGATTATATCGCACCGCAAATGTATGACGAGTTAATTGATTTTATCATTCGGGAAAAGTTAGAGGTTGCGCAAATATCAAGAGTGGAAATTGACTTGATGGGTCAACGACTTCCGGATGTTTGTTTTCCGCCCAGGCAGGAGACGGTAGTGGATAATGCCGAATTTTTCCGTGAATTGTTTTTGCATCGCGGGGATGCTTCTTTTTGTACGAAATTGATTAAGTCGTCGCTTCTGGTAAATGAGCGTTTTCCCGAAGGCGTTTTGAATGAGGATTTTCATTTGCTTATCAGGCTTTTGCAAAAGGTAACGCGAATCGGGATTTTGCCGGGCAGATATTATCATGTCGTATATCACTCTGACTCTACGACCCGGATAAAGAGTGAAGATTCTTTTTCCCGTGTTTATCATGATATAATTGATAATGCCGATATGATTGAAACGCTTGTTTCGGACAAATACTTGGAGTTGTCGGAAGAAGCTAAAAGATTTGCCTTATATCAACGTCTGGAATATCTTCTGCACGTTCCGATTGCTCAGATGAATCGTGGAAATGTTTTCTATAGAAATGTTATTCGGTATTTACGCAGAAATATGTTGCGGATGGTTAAGAATCATTATCTTAGTAGGAAGAATAAGGTTTATCTTATTCTCTTTGCGGTAGCTCCGAAGATAGGTCGTATAGTTCATAGGCGAATACGCTCTTTCATGATAGCAATGATTTCAATTTCGATAATTGCTGGAATTGCTACCAGAATGAGCTATGAATATCCGGACATAACCATTCCGCGCGATGAATATGAAGTAATAGTACCTCGCCCCTTTTGGGAAGATGAGGAGCTTATTATTGAGGAAATTAAAAGAGCAGACTTTATTGCAAAAGTTACATTTACAGGAGAAAGATATGATGTATATTTTGGCTCTAAGAGCATTGTTAGTGTTGATAAAGTGTACTTAGGCGATAATAAACTTGTAGGTGAACTCATTGCTGTATATGAAAACGGGAGTTTTTGTGATTATCTCAAATATTACAGGGGCGGAAATTTTAATTTAATGCGGACAGGCAAGTCATATTATGTATTCACAAGAAAAAATAATTACCTTAAAGCATATCAAGATAGCCTTCTCTATTATGAATTTAGGACTTATCCTTGGGAATTTTCAGTTATGTCTGTAGAAGATAGTCACTTAGTTCCTGTTGAAACAAATGAAACGATGATATATAAGGACTTTGCTCATTATGAATTTCTTTTTTTCAGCAATGAAGAATATGAACACGCAATGTCGATTAAGAAGAAAATTATTGATATGTATTGTTCATAATTACTGATTGTCAAGTACTTTTGGTTTTTTCAATATTTCAGCACACCGGAATCGCAACACATTGGAACACATCGGAATCCCAAAATTTATTTGCAATGTAATAAAAATCATGCTATAATCTTGAAAACCAAGGAGAAATTATGCTGGATAATAAAACAATCTTAATTACCGGGGGGACAGGTTCATTTGGTAAGAGTTTTACCAGATATGTTCTGACTAACTATTCCCCGAAAAAAATAATTATATATTCTCGCGATGAATATAAGCATTTTGTTATGGCGAATGAGTTCGCGGAATATTCTGAACATTTGCGCTTTTTTATCGGCGATGTTCGTGATGTAAATAGATTGAAACGGGCATTTGAAGGTGTTGATTATGTCATTCACGCGGCAGCTTTGAAGCAGGTTCCTGCTTGTGAGTACAATCCGAACGAAGCCATCAAAACCAATATACACGGCGCCCAAAATATTATTGATGCTGCATTAGATACAAAAGTCAGTAAAGTTGTTGCCTTATCAACCGATAAAGCAGTAAATCCGATAAATCTTTATGGCGGAACGAAGTTGGTTTCCGATAAGCTTTTCGTTGCCGCCAACGCATATGCGGGAACGAAAAATATCAATTTTTCGATTGTTCGTTATGGAAATGTAGCAGGCAGCCGCGGTTCAGTTATACCGCTATTCGATAGATTAATCAAAGAAGGTAAAACAGAACTTCCGATCACGGATAACAGGATGACGCGTTTCTGGATTAGCTTAACCGAAGGGGTTGAGTTGGTCATTAAAGCATTAGATGAAGCGACGGGCGGAGAGACATTTATCAGTAAGATTCCTTCGTTTAAAATAACTGATTTAGCCGAAGCGATGCTGCCGGGTTGTAAGATGCCCGAGATCGGTATCCGCCCCGGTGAAAAACTTCATGAGATTATGATAACCGTTGAAGATTCGATGTCAACTTATGAATATGATAAGCATTTTATAGTTTATCCGCAGGTTATCTGGAATGACAAACAAAAGATTAACACAGCCGGGAAAAAGGTACCAGAAGGTTTTGCTTATAGCTCGGATAATAATAATGAGTGGCTTAGTGTAGCGGAATTGAGAGAAATAGTAAAATCAGTAGAATTAGTAAAGTAACCGCTTGGCGGTTATTTTTTTAGATCGGCTCAGGGGACAAGCGGTAGGGAGTGCTTGTGTTGTCACAATGAGGGGAGCGAGGGGGATGTTACGAATTGCTGTTTGTGATGAGAATAAAGATTTTTTGAATTCGTTTTGCCGTACTTTTTCCAGATGGATTGAGGATCAATATGAGAATATTGTTCTTTTCCCTTTTACGAGCGGAGATGATTTGCTTTATGAAATCGGTGAATGCGGTCATTTTCAAATAGTTTTTTTAGAGATTGAGCAAAAACCAATTGACGGCTTATATATTGCGGCGCAGATTTCTAAGCTATGTTCTGAAACCATGATTATCTTCATGTCTTCACTAAAACATTATTCAAAACGGGTTTTTCAAGTACATCCTTTTTATTTATTCCAAAAACCGATTAAATATGGAGAACTATCCAATGTTATGGATGATGCAGTTAAGCGGTTAGAAACGGCAAAGCAGAATTTCCACTTTATTTATGACGGCTTTTATTATTCTGTTCCGATTAAAGAAATAATTTATTTTTATAGTGAAGGGCGCAAAGTGGGTATTGTCTGTATGGATAAGACTTTCTATTATTATGAAAAACTTGATTTAATTGAAGAGAAAATTAAGGTTATGACGGAGGTGTTTTTACGGATCCATAAATCATTTATGATCAATAAGCATTATATTCTTGTATATCGGCATGATAGTGTTGAGATGAATGGAAATGCGAACTTACCTGTGAGTAAATCGAAGCGGAAGTTTGTTAAGGATATTTTATGTAAAGATTGGTTATAGTTTTATACCGGTGTCGATTAGTGTAGATGACTGACAGTTCTGGTTCGTGAGGTTATCACATAAAATAAAATGGAGAGATTAACGTCTAAGTCTGCAAGAATGACTTAAAGAAGCCATTCTTGCGGGCTGTGTGGGGGTCGTGTAAGCACGGCATAGGTTAGAAACCATGATTTATAGTATTTTGTCAAACACAAAAAAGAGACAAGTTACATTAGAAGAATTTATGCAGTACTATCATATTGATGGTACGGAGATAAATCAGAATAAATTGGGAGAGTTTCTGGATTTTTTTGAAGTTTCGGCTGATGATTTGTATATGAAATCGAAAACAGAGGTTTTTTTCCTGATGCATGGATTTTGTTTGGATCAGGAATCTCGGTGTCTGAATTATCAGGATTTCCCGCGAAGGCAGATTGACGGGTGTGTGTTTGAGTATTTGACAGGATCGGGGTTTGTCAGGATTGAGGTTGATTTTCCGACATTGGTTATTAGGTATGGGGGGAAGGTTTATAATATCTCCGAAGCAGATCGGGGTGTGCTTAAGCAAGGATTAAATGATTTGGGGATTATGTCGGTTTATTTGTTTGATGGGAAAAAAGATGAATCGGTTGCTTGGATGGAGATTATTGGAACCGATGGCGGAGTTTATCCGGTTGAAGGGGAACTGTCGTCGTATGAGGTGTTTTTTCAGATTGTTGATGCTATAGTGAGGAGGTGAGTTGTCATATGATTATATAAAAGCAATTGGTAATAAAGTTACATAATTACTATCATAAGAAAGGTGTGATTTTAAATGAAAAAGCAGTTTTTATCAATTTTATTAATTTTAGTAGTAGTATTATCTTTAAATATCGTAGCTTTTGCAGATTATACAGGTGTAAAGTGGCCCTCAACATCAATAACGTACAGTTATACTTCGGCTATAGCATCGACAGAAAGTGCCGCATATTCAACAGCTGCATCAAGATGGACATCATCAACAAAGGTAAATTTAAACTTTACAGGCATTAATTCCAGTGCTAACATTGTTTGTGATGCTGTAACTAACAGTCTGGTTGATTGGGATGGGTTTGCAAGTTGGAATTATACAGGTTCAAACATAACGAAATCTTATCTTTATTTGAATAAACATTATACGACCGGCTATTCAGCTGATAAGCGTCTTTCCGTTGCATCTCACGAATTTGGCCATGCGATTGGACTTGCCGATAAGGCTAGTAATGTCGTAGCGGTAATGAATGGATATTCAAATAGCAGGTGGGATATTTATAGAATTAACGCCCCTACTGGCAACGAACAGACGCTTATAAATAATTTATACTAAACAATAAATGTAAGGAGAAAAGCATGAAAACAAAAATTAAATTAAGTGCTGTAAAGCAAGCGATTTTGGCTTTGAGTATTGTTGCATGTATGGTGAATTTGGTAATATTAATTGTATATGGATTCAGTACAAAAAAAGTTGAAGACCATAGTTTGGACGAAATTTTTTCTGCTTCATCAGTTAGTTGGGCACATTCCTACCAAAGTATTGGCGAATTAGAAAAGAGTAGCGATTTCATTGGCTTAATTGAGATTATAGGCGTTACGAGAACAAATGAAATTATACCAAATGGAGTAACTCAGCAGAATGAAAATAGGAATGTAATCCCCTTAACTATTTTTTCGGCGAGGGTATTAGATGGGGTTATATCCGATTCGAATACTATTGAAATAGTAATGACAGGAAAGGCAGGAGAGATTAATCTTGATACCGATCCGTTAATGTCTTCTAACGAAAAATGGTTTATATTCGCAAGGAAAAATTATGACGGCTCATATACGATTTTAGGTGGACCGCAAGGACGCTTTATCTACAATGAAAGCAATGATACAATATCATCGTTAAATTCATTACTTTATGGCAGGGAAGAAATGACTAATTTGAGTCTATCTGAAACCAAAGCCGAAATTTCTAAATTAAGGAAACAAAATTAATTCATTTTTCGGATACGACGATAGCAGTTCAAAAGAAAGCGAGCCTTCAAAATGAGGCTCGTTTTTGTATCTGGTGTGCCTCTGGAGTGCATAATTTTAGCTGTAATCTTTTTAATTGTGTTTACCTATTCAAACAACGAAAATCATGGTACAATAACGTTAGATTTTTTATGAAAGGGTTTTTGACATGGATAAGCCTGCGATATGCGGAGGAAGTGCGGTTCGGGATAGTAAGATTCATTATGGGCGTCAATATATTGATGATGCGGATATTGACGCGGTGGTGGCGGTTCTTAAGAGTGATTTTTTGACTTGCGGGCCGCAGATTAGGGCGCTTGAAAAGAAGCTTTGTGAGATAACGGGGGCGGGGTATGCGGTTGCTTGTGCTAACGGTACGGCGGCTTTGCATATAGCTTGCTTGGCGGCGGGAGTGTCGGAAGGGGATGAAGTTATTACGACCCCTTTGACTTTTGCCGCATCGGGGAATTGTGTTCTTTATGTCGGGGCAAAGCCCGTGTTTGCCGATATTCGCACGGATACTTACAATATTGACCCGCTGGCAGTGAGAGCCTGTATTACAGAAAAGACGAAGGCTTTAATTGCCGTTGACTATACTGGTCAATCGGTGGAATTGGATGAATTAGCAGATATTTGCCGTGAAAATAATATGGTTTTGATTGAAGACGGCGCCCATGTGATTGGGACGAGGTATAAGGGGAAAGCGAATGGGTCGATTGCGGATATGACGACATTTAGTTTTCATCCTGTTAAGACAGTTACAAGCGGTGAAGGCGGTGCGGTGCTGACTAATAATGAAGAATATTATCGGCGGTTAATACTTATGCGTGAGCATGGAATAACAAGAAATGCCGCGCAGCAAGAGAAAGAATCGCATGGCGGGTGGTATTATGAGCAAATCGCGCTTGGCTTTAATTATCGTTTAACCGATATACAAGCGGCATTATTAAGCAGTCAACTTGATAAGTTACCGCTGTTCAGTAAGAGACGTAAGGAGATAGTCGCCCGTTATGAACAGGCTTTTGCCGGTCTTAAAGGAATTGCACTACAAAAGGAAATAAAAGAATCGGATACGACAAGGCATCTATATGTAATACGTGTTTTGGCTGATGAATTAAGTATTGGGCGGCGGGAATTTTTCGATGCTTTAGCGGCGGAAAATATTTGCTGTAATGTTCATTATATACCTGTTTATTATCATCCGTATTATGAAAAACGCGGATATCGCAAGGGGCTTTGCCCGAATGCGGAACAGATCTATGACGAATTAATATCATTGCCGCTTTATTACGGTATGAGCGATCAAGATGTTTCAGATGTAATTAATGCGGTAAGGAAGATTGCGATTTATTATATGAAGCAATAGGTAAATCATGAAATTAAGCATAATCGTGCCGGTTTATAATATGGCGGCGGGCGGAAAACTTGAATATTGCCTTAATTCCTTGATTGCGCAAACAATCGATGATTTTGAAATTATCGCTGTTGACGACTGTTCAACCGATACTTCCCGTGAAATCATAAAGGATTACGAAAAGCGTTACCCCGAAAATCTGAAAGCCATTTTTTCCCCGGTCAACAAAAGGCAGGGGGGGGCAAAGAACTTAGGTTTAAGTATTGCCCAAGGTAAATGGATTGGCTTTATTGATGCTGATGATTGGATAACCCCGGATTTTTATGCGCGGCTGATTAAAAAAGCCGAAGAAACCGGAGCCGATATCGTTGGTTGTGATTATAGCCTAACTAATAAACATAGTATGGAAGTCGGCAAAATTGTCGCCGCCAATAAACCGGAACAGACAGGGAAGTTAAATAAGGATAAATACCGTTCTTTGATTCTGGATGGCGGAAGCTTAGTAGTAAAAGTTTATCGCCGCGAAATCATTCTTGATTATCCCAATCGCTTCCCGGAAAACATTTTTTATGAGGATAATGCCATTGGTAATTCATGGCTGATGCGGGCAAAGCATTTCGAATATCTTTCGGAACCGCTTTATTATTATTATCAACACGATGCATCAACTGTTCATACGATTACGGAATCGCGATGCCTTGACCGGATGGAAGCATCGCGGATAATGATAAAGGAAGCCAAAGAATTTAACTTTTATGATGATTATCTGCCGGAATTAGAATACAAGTTTACCTTGCTTTTTTATATCAATACAATTTTCTCTTACCTGCGCGGGGTTAAATTTTCGCGATATGAATTTGTCAGGAATATCGGTTTGGAAATGAGACAGTACTTTCCGAATTTTAGGGGAAATGAATATTTCATTAAACGGCATGATGCGGAAGTGAAAAAGCTGATTAATATGCATATGCGCTCACCGCTTATATTTATTATATACTTTAAACTGTTATGGTTTTATAGGGACTTACGGAAAAAATGAAGAAATCAATCGCCATCATCACCGCCCGCGGCGGAAGTAAAAGAATACCGAAGAAAAACATCAAGGACTTTTGCGGTCGGCCAATGATTTATTATGCAATTGACACAGCCCTTAAAGCAGGGGTTTTCAATCATGTTATGGTTTCGACCGACGATGCGGAGATTGCGGAAATAGCGAAAAGTTTTGGCGCAGAAGTTCCGTTCATGCGCTCTTTAGTGACGTCAGGTGATTTAGCGACAACAGATGATGTGTTGACGGAAGTACTTAAAGAATATCAAATACGCGGGGAAATGTTTGATAGCTTTTGTTGTATTTATCCGACATGCCCTTTGCTTAAGGCCGAGCGGCTTCGCGAAGCGATGGCGATGCTTTCGGAATGTGACGGGGTAATCCCGGTGGTGCGATTTTCGTATCCGCCGCAACGGGGAATTTACGTTGCGGAAGGCAGGATCGAGCGTATTTATCCCGAGCATTATAAAACCCGTTCGCAGGACCTTAAGCCGATATACCATGACAGCGGTCAGTTTTATGCTTTAAGGGCGGATGCTTTTCTGGCGGCGGGAACTCTTAATGTCCCGAACCTTAAAGCGATGATATTGTCAGAAATGGAAGTACAGGATATCGACACGGAAGCAGATTGGGAATTAGCAGAACTAAAATTCAAAAGGAATCAAAATGAATAAGACTATCAGTATTGGAAATCGGACTGTCAGCCAAGACAATCCGACATTTATCGTTGCAGAAATATCGGGCAATCATAACGGCGATTACAATCGGGCAGTAGAAATAATCCATGCCGCCAAAGAAGCCGGGGCAGATGCGGTCAAACTGCAAACATATACTGCCGATACAATCACTTTAGATTGTGACAATGAGCATTTTAAGCTAAACCGCGGTACTATTTGGGACGGGACAACCCTCCATGCCCTTTACCGCGAGGCTTTTACGCCATGGGAATGGCAGGCGAAGCTAAAAGAAGAAGCGGAGAAATGCGGTTTGATTTGCTTCTCATCGCCATTCGATTTTACGGCGGTTGACTTTATGGCTGACCTGAAAATGCCCGCGTACAAAATCGCTTCCTATGAAATTAATGATATCCCTTTAATCCGTAAAGCGGCATCACAACAAAAACCGATTATTCTGGCAACAGGGATTGCTTATCAGGAAGATATAAGTCTGGCGCTGAAAGCTTGTCATGATGCCGGTAACGAAAATGTGATTTTGCTTAAATGTGTATCCGCCTACCCCGCTTTTTATGAAGATATTAACTTAAAAACAATCCCTGCTCTTGCGGCTGAGTATGATTGCCTGACGGGACTGTCCGATCATACCCATGGCGGAATCGTTGCGCTCGGCGCGGTGACTCTCGGTGCGGTTATGGTCGAAAAGCATTTGACCCTTAAGCGTTCTGACGGCGGGCCCGACGCCGCTTTTTCGATGGAGCCGGCGGAGTTCGCCGAGATGGTTAAGGGGATTCGTACACTTGAATTAGCTTTAGGAAGCTCAGAATATAACCTGACTCCTAAGCAGGTAAAAGAACGTCAGGGTTCGCGTTCGCTTTTCGTTGTCCGTGATATCGCCGCCGGCGAAATTCTCACTCCTGAAAACATCCGCTCAATCCGCCCCGCGGCAGGGCTTCACCCGAAGTATTATGACGAAGTGCTGGGCAAAACGGCTTTATTTGATATAGCAAAAGGCACTCCCCTAAGTAAAGATATGTTTAGTTAAGTTCGGATGACGAGAGCGGAAGGAGAATCCTATGCAAAAGTACATAATGTCTCTTGATCAGGGTACCACAAGTTCCAGATGCATTATCTTTGATCACTCAGGTAATATTATTAGCTTGGCGGGGCAGGAATTTCCGCAAATTTTCCCTAATTCGGGTTGGGTTGAGCATGACCCGGTGCAGATATGGTCGTCACAGCTGGCTGTCATGAAGGGTGCTCTGACTAAGGCATCACTTACCGCCGCCGATATTAAATCCATCGGTATCACCAATCAACGTGAGACCACGGTTATTTGGGACAAAAAAAGCGGCGTGCCGATTTACAACGCTATCGTTTGGCAATGCCGCCGGACCGCCGAAATGGTTGAAGAACTTAAGAATTGCGGTATGTCTGATTATATCCGTGAAAAAACGGGGCTGGTACCCGACGCGTATTTCAGTGCCACGAAAATTGCCTGGCTTCTTGATAATGTGGAAGGAGCAAGAACCCGTGCCGAAGCGGGGGAACTTATCTTCGGGACAATCGATACCTGGCTTATTTGGAATCTGACAGGCGGAAAACTCCATGTCACAGACTATACCAACGCCTCACGGACGATGCTGTTTGATATCCATAATTTATACTGGGATGAAAAAATACTGGATGCTCTTAACATTCCGAAATGTATCCTTCCTAATGTGCATCCGTCGAGTTATCACTTCGGTGAAACCGACCCGTCCATTTTGGGCACATCGATTCCGCTTACCGGAATCGCAGGGGATCAGCAAGCGGCTCTTTTCGGTCATTGCTGTTTCGAAAAAGGCGATGTAAAAAATACATACGGAACAGGCTGTTTTTTACTCATGAATACTGGTAAAGAAGCCATAAAATCCCGGCACGGGCTAATTACAACGATCGCCGCAACAATGTCGGATAATGTCGATTATGCTTTGGAAGGCAGTGTTTTCGTCGCGGGAGCGGCGATTCAATGGCTTCGTGACGGGATGCGGATGA
>Ga0209755_10008319_pt1 | contig 11108 bp, 8 predicted proteins | sample TergutCo191P1_FD_187301 | JGI IMG/M metagenome (GOLD analysis project Ga0209755, IMG submission 187301) | Cornitermes sp. P1 segment gut microbial communities from Petit-Saut dam, French Guiana - Co191P1 (SPAdes) (version 2) | ecosystem: Host-associated > Arthropoda: Insects > Digestive system >... | reverse complement strand
CCTTCTGATCGCACTATGGTCCTGGGGTCGACTAAGCCTCTAACAGAAATGAGTACCAGGAGTATTTCCTTGGGGTAAAGGCGGCCGGTGTGTAAGGCTGACAACCTACCACCATCCTGTGTCGTTGTCACAAAATCTGGGAACCTTAACTTCCTGGAACCCTCTGGGCCTGTCCAGGCCTGTAATGGGACTGCTTTACCTTTACATAAAATATTATATAGGTAAGGTATTTACTGTTGAATGTAAATCTTTCAATTAAACTCAAAAGTGACTCATATGTGTAAATGAACATTTTTCTGTGTTTTGACCAAAGAACTCAATCTTGAAGTTAGTCCATGCATTTTAGATACACCCTGCATATCAAACTATTAATCTTAAATTAATAAAGTAGTTGAGTTACACTGATTAGCCATTTTATCATCATCATCCATCATGAGTTAGGCCTTGATAGACCTGTTACAGCCTTGTCTAATAGTCTCTTCAAAGGTCTTGCAAGTCATCTTCATCATTTGTTCTACAATTCAGCATTTTTAAGAAACTTCCTAGTGATGCCTACACCTGTCAGCCTCTTTACTGATGAGTTTTTAATATGTCATTGTATGAGTTAAACTGAAATAGAAATGAATTTGGTACAATACTTGAATAAAAAAAACAAATTTTGTAGTTTAAATTCTTAAGCCCATATTTCTGGTTTACATTTGATTTGACTAAAAAATATTCTTGGAACCTCTAACATGAAGCTTCTCCCTTCTTTTCAGTGTTGAAGTAACCTAATGTTACTTTCACTGGACTGACATACTGTATTTACTGTACCTACATATAAGACTGGCTCTTCACAACATCCAGTTTGCAGGAAAATACCTATCTTCACATTAACAAGGTGGTTATGAAACTTAGTGTTTGTATGCTTAAGTGTCTTGAATTATATAATCATCAGCATTAATATGCTCCGAGTATTAACAGAGTAAAAAGTTACAAACATCACTGAATTAACAAGTCACTGTAAACAATTTTCTTGCTAAAAGTAAAGTTTTCTTCATGCTCTTTCTCCTACAGAAACCTATCTTCTGTTCCAGTCACATCATCTGACACACATCTCTTTATAAACCCCCTGATGATAAATTCTGGTGTGCTATTCCAAGCAGTATTAAATTTTAACTAGCAAATGGACAACACTGTCCTACCCTGAACATTGCTCCAGCTGCAGCAGAAACATGGCATTTCAAAGGCCAAATAAAAACTGTTCAGACATTACCCAAGCAGTGCTACAGCTGGTTTTCTTATGTTCCCTGCTTCTGTTAATGGGCAGCTCCTAGATAGCAGCCATTACCCACACAAGCAGTGTGGTCGGTCTCTGACTGCTTTGTTACTAACACATTAAGAACTTGTAAGCAATAGCGATAGGTCATGCCTACTGATATGATAACTAGAATTGTGTTTAGATTAGGAGTTAGTTTTCACTTTCTCTGTCAAGTAACCCTTACAAGCACCTATAACCAGCATTCCCCCTTTTTACACAAGAGCACCCACATTTTTATCCCAGGCTTCTCTCAGTCATTTGATCATGAGTTCTTCTGTCACCCACCCTTTCTAATTGCATTTAAATGCAGTCTCCTAGGCAGTTTTTCTTTCAGAAGATTCTTTCTGTTCAGAATAACAAATACTGTCAGTTCCCTCCCATCTCTCAGAATTGAAAGCATCAAAGTTACCCTCACTAATTTAAGTCTTGTTGTTTTTATAAGTACTGATTTTTATGCTTATGCATCAAATGTAGTACTAGTCAGCATAATAAAAAAGACTGGGATTTCATCTGTGTTATCCATTCATCCCAAGAGGTAACCACATTTTCAGTGCCCAGTAATTATATGATGCTGGTAGGGTATTCATTTTTCAAAGTAGTCTGTAGGAATCTTGTGTGCTACTGTCACTGTCCTTTGTGATGCACAGATCTTAGTGCCTAACCAATATGGACTACGAAATCTTGCTACAGAATCTTCAGAGATGTTGCATTTCCACTGCCTTTATTCACATTGACTCTCTGGTAATAGAAAGGGTACATATTTTTTTTCCTAGCACAAATTCTTGAACTTTTATCAGTGGCATTAAAATTCCTCTGCTTGGTCCCAGGGCAATTCAATTTTCTCCATTGAATAATAGTTATTTTTGTTTTTTCCAGCACTGTACATTCTGATCCATGACAATGTATTTCCATGCTGCATTGCAATTACTGGCTTCTTCTGCATACTTACAATTTAAAATTAACAATAGAACTTCTAAGCATTGATTTTGATATTGCAGATGACATTGACATTTTTGTTTCAACATTATCATCATGATGGTTATGGAACATTTTTAAAAACTTTTCATTTCAATAATCTGGCTTGCAATAAGCTGTCAACACAGCAGTATTGGAATAAAAAGTTGATATAACACATACAATTCAGGTAGAAGCTATGAAATTTTCTTGATTCATCTAACCATAGCAGACACAAAAACTCTTGCCCTGTTCACAGAATATGTTGAACTTTGTGTGCAACTATTAGATGACCCCCTCCTTCCACATTTAAGATGATGACTTATAAAAAAAATCTTATATTCATTTATACACACCATTTAGGTTGTGTCTGCAGTCAGTAAAACAAGAATTTCACAAAGAACTTGCACTGCCCTCTTTCTACCCATAACAGCCCTCCCACACATGGCACAGTTGTCTACCTTTTTGATACAGACAGCAGGGTCCTCTGAAACTTCAATACATATCTACCAGACTGTTTAGCATTACAATACAAAAAAGCAGTAAGCTTAGAAAAAGTGTGAATGTATGACACAGAGGATTTGCTGGACATCAGTAAGTGGGCCATTACACACAAAACAGTCTTACACAGGAAAATGAATTTTAAAAGAAATAGGTTTATCATGGTATCCTACATGCAGTTTGACTTTAACCACAGACTTGTTGTGCAATTTCTTGGATGAAAATAGCACTTGCCTTAATGTCACAATTTGCACTTGTTAAATGGTTATGGATCACACATACACGCTGAGTGGCATTACCCATTTCCTACTAGACTGTTCACAAATGGCTTCAGCTTAGCACATGTGAAAGTTATCCTCATGAGAACTGGACTAAGAGACAACAAAATATAAGTTACTTTATCTGCAAGGTCAAAAGGTTACCAAGATCATGCTACTAAGTGGTATTATCGGACACAAAAACATAAAACTGGTTTGAAGTTACATTCGATTTTCATAGTTGTGTTGAAATTGGGCTTGTAGGTATATATTTACTTAAACTTATCTTTAACAACATTACAGTGTAACTCAGTGACAAGATAAAACTGTGATAGAGATGGATATGCAAAATAGCAGACATAAAGCCAAGGGCTGGATTCGAATACTATGAATCAAAAATCACATATCTGATCTACAACATTCTTGATTTTACTGAAATTTACAACAAACTGAAATAATGTCAGTTATTCTGATTTCTTTAAAGATATCCATACTTTACACCAATAAATATCAGTGTAGAAAAAAACAGTATTACAGGGTTGCCATGTCTGTTCCATTGCCATCTTCAGTGCAGATGAAGGAAGTCAAACTGTTAACATATATCTTATGCCCTTGGATTATTGAAAATGTTATAACCATTGCAGCTTGGTATAAATTTTACATGACACACATTTACTAATATTAAAAGAAATACATTAAGAAGTCTCAATTTGACAATTACAAGAATATTTTATAAATAAAAAGAATTATGGTAATGTAACTTGCACAAATCATTGCAACACTACATCATCCTGAACATGAAACAAAAGAGCTAACTCTCCATCAACCATGAGCAGATCCCTTGAACTGCTGACGAGGTGTCATGAGTTTAGATAAGATAGTAGCCTATGCATCAGTGATTTGTTTCAATATGAATATAGGTCACCAAATCTTCATTTGCCACTGCTCGGGCCCCTCCAACTCCTCTGGTTCATGTGGAAGTCCATTTGACATATCACTTATATAAATGTGCAATGAAGTTATCAGTCAAACACAACAAACTTTATTATGTTTATTATTGTATTAGGGCAACATGTTTCCATTCTTATAGAATCATCCTCAGGCCCTTCTACGAGTACAGATCCTTACATCCTAACGTAAGCGTTTGGGATCCCACAGCACATTTTAAACATTGCTAAGTAAGGATATGTATTCTTAGAAGGGCATGAGGATGAGTCTATAAGAATCAAAACATGTTGCCCTAATACAATAATAAACATAATAAAGTTTGTTTTGTTTGACTGATACTTCATTGTACATTTATATATGTGTTAAACACTTCCGGATGGCAAACATTAAAAAATGACATGTCACTACTGCTAAAAACATGAAACACTGAGTGCCACTGTTACTGGTATAACCCTCTATCATCTGATCGTCATTTGTTTTTACATCCCTTCTTGTAATGTTCAAACCACTGGTTTTGCTTCACTCATGCTACTCTCAAACTCAATGTCATTATCACCTTCCACATATAATTGGTGCTCAATTCATTCTCGACACACTTCAATTTTGTACTTTGCTTATATCTTTGTTTCACAATTTCATAGTGGGAGGGGAAGCTTCCATAAACAAACACTGGAATGTGCTACTTAAAATATATTTTCTACAAACAGCAGACCCATCCAGTGCACAAAAATCTGGCATATCTGAACAATAACCTTTATTGTCTGGCCTTTAAATTCCAATGTAGCTGCTGACAGCTGGAGTTATTTTCATTTTAAATGTCCAAATGTCCATCCCACACCTGAGCACAATGCTTTCCCCTATCATCCAATAACAATTATATTTAACAAGACTGTTTTTCCCATTCAGGTTAAAGGTTAAAGCTTTAAAGACTGTAGGGAAAGGGGGACAACCATACTGTTACAATTACACTCTGCACATCATACCATCAAATCATCGAATGGATTGATATGGCTGGCTCACGAGAGGGTTAAGTGATAACTCTTACGAATATGGTACCGAATTTTTTGCTCCCATAAATGGTAGAGAATTTCTCAACCAGCTGGATTGCTATTAGCTGCTGCTCAAGGACTCTGTCCCAGAAATTCATTATGTACACAAGCAGACAAGACACAAGCATACACCTTATTTTGGACCAAGCGATACCTACATAAAAATGTGTGCTTATCATCTTGGAGTAAACATTTTATTTTATATCATTCTGCAATTATTGCTCATAAAGGACACTCTTTGATCAATAATGGCTCACCACCCAAATGACTGAATATTTAAGACTGTATTCAGTCTCAGTCAGTGGGAGATTTGAGGTTCTCAGAGAGGTGCTATTGAAGACACGTCTTCTGGGATGTGCTGCTGTGTTGCTGGGCAAGTAGATTTCAATGACACAGCATCATATCCCAGGAGACTTGAATCTCCAAGTCTAAGTCAAGTAGAGGTGAACAGTCCACATTGTGCACTTCAGCAAAAGTAAAACTGGATACCACCAATCACTGGAGCCCACAATAAATGTCCACCTAGGTGACCAACTGCCTGTTGCTGAAGTAAGAAATAAAATGTATACTTTACCATTCTTTTCTTAGGACTGATTGGGGAATCACCAGATTCCTCAGCAGTGTGAGAAAATTCGCTCTCATTCTCTCTGGCTGCATCATCATCAGCAGCCTTAGAATTTGTTATTACAACATCTTCAACAATTTCAACTTCTGTTACACGAGGCTGACAAATCGTTTCTTCAGAAGTTCCCAGTCCTTCCATATTTGTTTTCACTTCTTCTTTATCACTCTATAAGAGAAAGGTTAAAAACTTTTGTAAAGTACTCAACCAACACCACAAAATGTTATATTTGTCCCAATGTAATGCACTCATCTGTTACACCAAATACACACTGAAAAACTGACTACACACTACAGTCAAAGACACACAATTCTGAGAAATCTATTCTTCTGGGATATGATTCATGTCAGTGGGTAATTGGCTGCTGATGTTTTAAAGGAGCACTGCATTTCAAATATCAGGAACTGATTACCCTGGGATGCAGCATCATATCCCAGAATACAAGAATACTTATCTACACTGCCATGACAACCTGACAACTTCCACCTTTAATTAGGAGGCTGGGTGGGTCACCAGAACTGGCCTGAACATTTTGGAATGCACCTGCCTTGAATCAAACTCTTGATTCTCTGGTTATCCAACTCATACTTATCCTAGTCACTACACTGACAAAGCCAAGTCAGCTTCAAAAGTTTCTGTGTGTCTTGAATTAAAAAGCCACATTATGGCAGCCACTATTCAGTGACATAAGCAGTACAGGAACATTAGAAAGGAATATCCAGTATATGGTTGCAACTTTGAAGAGTAAACTCATTACTCTTCGAACAACACTCACGCTGCTTCCACTATGGTGAAAGCCAACATACCTTTCCATTCATCTGAAAATAAATAAATGAGCAACTACCTTCTGTGCAAAATTCTTTTGTGCAGCTTTGGTGTGTTTAAGAGTGCAAGTATGCTTCAGAAGACTCAGTCTATGGGCATGAAGACTCTTCTCACAAAACGAACAATATGCTCTAGTTGGTTGACCTGGTACTCCCTTCAACCAGCCTGAAAACGCACACGCACTTTAAACATGACACCTAACAAATCCTTCAAACACGTTCCATATGCTGACTAAATTTCTACACATTTTTCACTTTCAACACTCTAATAAGTGTACCTCATAATTCCATACTGATAAAAATACCTGTGACCTCAAAGAAATATGTTATGACTACATATGTAATTCTCTATATTTAAATTAATGGGATGAAGGGAACACCTGAGCCATGCCAAGCTAATGGTCATACAACATAAACCTACCTAATGCAAAGGATGCAACAAAATTTACGTGCAAATAAGACACAATTACAATCTTCATTTTGTGAATGCATTAGTTCTTACAGATTTGTATACATCAGACTGTAATTTTTCTTACAATGTGAGCAGTCAATAGAGTCCGCACATCATATTTCAGTTATAATTACCCTTGACAGCAGTTTACTAATACGAAAGCTTAGCCTTACTGCTCCATTTGCTGGTTTTCCTGTTCTTACTCTCTCTGCTCCTCTCCCAACACTTTTCTCATCTATGGTATCACTGATCCAAGTAGTGAACCTTGAGGAACTGCATGTTTTATTATGCCAGAGTTCAGTATATACCATAATCTGAATCTGGCAATTTAATTTATGTTTTTGCCTTCTCGTAAAGGTACACAGCCACTCTCCCACTTACAATCAAAATTTCCTTATGAAAGTTTCAATTCAAACCACTATAAACAAAATTAAAATGTCATTTCTAACTACATTTCAAATTTCACACACAATATGTTGATTACTGCAACAATTATTATTGAGGAAATGCCTCATGGGAGCAAGATAAATGCAACCATCACTAATGCATCGATAATATCGAAATCCGAGCTTATTCAGCTTATTTAATTCCAATTCCTTTCAGTCATCATTGTAATAGGGTCTGTTCAGTGCTAGTTCAAATTGTTTTATTTGTGCCTGTACTGACTTTTTTTATTGTGTTGTGACATTCAGTAAAACAGTAAATACATAATCCACATCTTCTAAATGAAAATGTGAAGGCCTGCAGGTGATTGGAAGTATGGATGCAAATGTGACAAGGTTTTCTAGCGTGGAGAGGATGTTCTAGAAGGTTCTTTCATATTACAAGAAATGTAAAATAAGAAAAAAAGAACATTGTACAGTCTAATTTAGACATGTAAAAAAAACTACCACAATCCTGCCTCTCCAATGCAGCTTGCAGCCCCTTGTCTTTCACTAATAAATCAGCTGAAACTGAGGATGAAGATTATGATGTTCTCCAGGTGTCTTGCCACAACTCACTTTCCTCTTCTAATTAAAAGTGATCATCATTGGAAGTGACAAGTTTCACTTCATCGTAAGGTACTGAGAAGTTTTTCAGTGTAAGTCACAATCATTTTTAGGTTACTATGTAGTATATTTCTGGTACAGCTATTTTGCCCGTTCACAAACATGTAATATTTTCCCTCTGATGTATATATAACAACTACCTGATTAACCTTTTTATATTTCATTGAAGAGATTATAATCTTATCATTTTGCATTGAAAGGCTACTTCTTTAAATCCACCTTGACCTACTGGAGGGAGTATATTCCACCTCATTTTGTATTTTTGTCTTACAACCAGATGCTCAGAAGGTATCCTGTTTATAAATCAGGGAGTACCTGTAATTTAAACCACTGTCCAGCCATACTTTTAATTCCTTAAGTTCAGTTTAATAGTCATGTCACAATCTATAACATCAAATGCTTTTGTAAGACCATAAGTTTGTAAAATAACAGGTTTTCGGCAATGGCTGTATATAAGAAATATCAGAAGCACTTACAAGAACTTCTTCCACTGTCATTGTCAACACAAGACACTATGTTTCAGAAGCAAACTGGTTCCTTCTGCAGGTGCTTTCACCTTTCATTACAATGCTGAAGTTCCTGCCTTTAAGACTAAACAGGGATCTTTACATTAAGAAAGTTATTTTAAATCCAAACTGTTCATCCAATAAGATGGTGATCTGAAGATACGATGTACTCTCATAGACATAGAAGTCTGATATATTTTGGAAAATTCAGTTACTATTGAAACTGGTAAGTGGACATGGACCCATTTTTAAATGATTCATGACCATGCACTAATGATTCACTATGAGAAACAAAACCAACAACTTCATATGCAAATTTGTAAATTTACTGTATTATAAACAGTGTAGCCTCCTACATGTTTCAGCCACCCATCATGGCCATCTTCAGGGAGGTGTTCTTTGAAGGATATATTACACATAACATCAAAACAATTCATAAATATAAAATTTTACATGTTATGCCAAATTGTGGCAATGGTTCTATGTACTTTCCCCTTCATGTTCTTATAAGCATGTGCAAATTATGCCTGTTGGGCATTTTATATTTGAAAATTGTATTGACAATCTATGTAAGTTATCCTTCAAACAGCACCTCCCTGAAGATGGCCACAATGGGTGGCTGAAACATGTACGAGGCTACTCTGCTTTTAACACAATAAATTTACATATTTGTATATGCATTTGTTGGTTTCATTTCTTATTATAAAATTTTACCACCTTTTATACACAAATATGTAAGCCAATCTGGGAGATCTCCCATTGCAAGAGACTGATTACATGGAGTGCTAATATAATCTGGGAAACTTTGAATAATACCAGCTTTTCTTTTTTTGTTTTTATTCCATCACATTTTTAATTTAATGGCACTTGTAAGCATTCTATTTACACATGGGAAGTTTTTAAGAGATAGTTTCAGTTAAGTGCTTTGCTGTGTATTCTGCCAGTAAGTTTGTATTGTCACTGCTCACTCTTTCTACTGTTAAGAACTGGGTTTGCTACAATCTTAGGATTTTTTTATCACATTATCATTTATTTTTAAAGAGGATTTCTCTTCTTCCGTAGAATACTTGCCTGTTTCCTTTCTCACACATCCTACTTATTAGGATCTATGGGACGTACCTACTTAATCACTACTGCATTTAGTCTTCTGGTCTTGTCATAGTGAATTATTAATGCTACCATGATGGGTTAATTACGGTTCAAATTTTTGTATGTATAAAAAATCAATCTAGTAATTCGAAGCATAAATTTGTGCATCCACTACAACTACTTCCGGAATATTAATGCACACAAACTTCAAATAAATGACATACTACTATAAAACGGTCACCTCATAAATCACAAAACGAAAATACAACAGTAATTCCTAACAGTCGTAATCTTATTACATACCCTTAAAATCGGGCATAGATTCCCATTCAGTTCTATATGCTTGCTTGTAATACTTCGGATTTACTTTAGACACAGAGCGATCCGCCTTCTTTATAGAAATACCTGCTTGTGTATCATATCCTTCCCTAACCTTAACAGCACCCGATTCCATCACAATCAACATTCACCAGCCGGCAACCCAACCATACGCACTGTACCTATGACAGAGTTGAGCTAGAAGTCACTATTGTATCTGCTGGTCTTGGCAAATGTCCATCCGGCCATCTATCTGAACATTAACAATCCAAATAGCAAAGTACTCATTCAGAAGCTCATACTCGCTTGTCTAGGGACTCCCTGCCGTTATGATAAACGTGCACATTGTACAGTTTTCCTGCCTGCAGTCCGTTATAAATCAAGCTCTTGCTTCACATCTCACAACGCGATCGTCCATCACAAAACCACAAATGAAATATCCCTCACGATCCGTGTTCCGAATAGGAGAATTGCTAACCGAATTCCTGGCGTTCCTAAAGAAAAACTCTTCAAGCAGATCGTACTTCAAACCACGGAGACTAAAACAGGTTGCAAAAAACGTCAGAGGGATGACGCAACCCGTGAACCGACTTTGTTCAATCCATGATTATTATGATACGAAACACATGACTTGCGAGCTAGTTCTTCGCGAACATTTTGAATGTGTGACGCATATATTGCAGACAGTCAGTTTGTGTAACGCTGTAGTTTATAGATTCGTTAAAGGTGTGGAATTATATAGTAATAGGATTTTGCTGCATTACTGAAGACAGGTTTGCGAACTACCGTAAAGTAGCGACATCAATACATCCTAACTGGAACTACTGCTGTATATCGACAACACCGGTGTTCAGTCCGAAATCACCGTAAATATTAAATCTGACGTGGTTCGGTAGCTCGGCCAATTAGCATATCCACGATTTCTTCCAGCTGTTAACCGTCTGCAGGACTGATAGCAGACAGCCTATAACATTTTAAAACAATTTTCACATTCGTACCGTGCATCTTGATATTATCAAAGTTTTATTTATTCAACAACTGATGCACTAGTGAGTTGTCTTAAAAAACAATATTAAAATCTACGTTAACATTTACGCGAATGGGTGAGGAGAGAGGGGTGCATAGGGTCTTGGTGGGGAAACCGGAGGGAAAGAGACCACTGGGGAGACCTAGGCGTAGATGGGTGGATAATATTAGGATGGATCTCCAGGACGTGGGATTTGGTTATATGGGCTGGATT